>Ga0209208_10002283_pt1 | contig 27452 bp, 26 predicted proteins | sample S1TSphfallax_3_FD_187694 | JGI IMG/M metagenome (GOLD analysis project Ga0209208, IMG submission 187694) | Host-associated microbial communities from peat moss isolated from Minnesota, USA - S1T2_Fd - Sphagnum fallax MG (SPAdes) (version 2) | ecosystem: Host-associated > Plants > Peat moss >...
CCCCCCCCCCCCCCCCTTTTTTTAAAGAGAAGGGGAAAGTTATTATTCCTTCCACAAATACTTAAACTTCAATTTTTTAAGGAATTTCAAGAGCTCTGAGAATTTTAATTGTACATTTTTTATTGAATTAATTTACTCATTATTAAAAAAAATTAAAATTAAAATGTTACTTCCAATTTTTATACATTTACATTTAAATCATGATTCACACTAATGTGCTAAATTGCCATCAATAAAAAAGGTTATCAACAAAATAAGTGTTAGTATTTTTTGAAAAAGGTGTCTGATGGTAGTAATCATGAAGTTTTTAACTTCACGAGATAGTTTTCACTCACAAATAAAGGAAGGCAATGCTACTTGTTGCAGCCTCTATTGATGCTTAAAGAAAAATGGCCATTCACACAAAAGCCATAGCTTTCACTCCATTTTCTTTCCTTTCTTTTGTTTTTCGCATCAGTTTGATGGTTGGTGGGATCATGCTTCACCATGATGTCCATCCTATGTTAACATGGATATATTTGGACCTCCTTATTCCAATTTTATATTATCTAAAAAGCTTAAAAGTTTAGGTTTCAAGCTTAGATCTAATATTAACTACCCAACACATTGTCCACCAAGTTAATATCATCTACCAACCAAGAGTCCAGATAATCACCAATAACACCTAACCTTACATTTGTGAAAAACACCCTAAAAATCAATAAAAGTTAACTCCAGCTTACCATGGCCCATTACATGTGAATCATACATGAAATCGTTAATGTGTATATATCACATGTGTAATCAATAATTTTTTTCCATTATGTAAGCAATGTATAACAATTAATAAAAATTTGTTCCATATATGCAAACCTTAAAAGAAACAAATTCATTTTTGTTAATAGACTTAATGAAAATCCTACAACTCACACAAGGCTATTCAGTTATATACTTATATTGAAACCAAAATGTAAATCACACCACCCAATCACACATGCACAAAAGGTATACAAAATATTCGCCCATGGATTAGGGCAAAAAGTTTAAGTAAAAAAAGAGTATTTGTGCACAAACAAAATAAAGTTTTTGGGCACACAAACACAACATTCAAAGTTTCAACATACCTAGTTAGTAATCACCTCACCCAAAAACCAACGTAATATCTGTACTCCACCAAAAACTCCAAAATTTACACCAAATTTGTTTGCAGCCTCCAATAGGAATAGGCCTTATGTATACTTTGGGCCTTTAGATATACCTACTCCAAAATAGTATTGCCTCTAAATTCGTCTTCATCCTTCTATTGGAATACGTCTACGGATGCCCTTTGTGTTTAGGGTTTTAGGTTTTAGGGTTGACGAGGCGCAAGTAGGGTTCGCCGGAGGGTAGATTGATGGTTTTCCAGCCTTGCGGGAACTGGTGCTTGGCTTCCTTGTCTGAGAGAGACGGCGAGATCACCACTGGCTCGCCCGGCTGCCAGTTTACAGGGGTTGCAATCTTCTGCTTGGATGCAAGCTGGAGTGAATCCAGAACTCGCAACACTTCGTCGAAATTTCGACCGGTTGTTCCCGGATACAAGAAGCTTAACTTCAGCTGCAATTCCACAAAGAACAAGAAGATCAAACGTTCCATGCACTAGGATTAGTACCCACCACCACCACGTCCACTTAGCAGAATTTAGTTCCGACCATGCAAAACAAAGAGTGATATCTCTAATGACATACCCAGTCTACAAGTTCCATTGCTACTAGGGTTTTTTTTTTCACGTTCCTCAATTAGGTCCACTGGCGAGGATCCCCAGCAGCATCAATCAGCATTAAGTGGCGACTGTCGTGGGTGGCCTATAGCATTTTTCCAAAAGCGCTGCTAACAAGTGGCTACCCAGGGAATGCCTAAAAATAGCAAAATGCTTCGTCTTTTTTTCATTTTCCGAAAGACAAAATCGCCAAGTTAAGAAAATTCGCTCAAGAAACAAACACTGGTTGCTAGTTGCTGCCCATTGCTCCAGTCTAATTTGAAAGTAGACTGGTGGAATTCTGTTGAAGTTCTTATCACATTGCATCAAAGAAAAACAACTAGCAAATGTATTATCATAGTTGTATACCGTTACAGGCTTTTGGAACTTACTCTTTTGTCAGGGCCAATGATGTGCAAAGCACGGGAAGCCAAAGGCTTTCCATTAGGACCTTTCTCATCGGGGTCCAACATGTTCAGCTCTCCTGTTATCTTCCGATTAGGATCTGCAAGAATAGGATACTGAACCGGCGCATCTGGCTGCAAAACAAATAAAACAAATAAAAACACAACCACAGTTTACATACAAAATCCATATCAACAGATCCTAGATGACAGAAGAGGTTCGAAACTTGTCTTAAGGAAATGAACAATCATGTACACACCGTGTAAGCTTCAATGTCCTTGATCCAGCGCAAGTGATCCTCCACAGAGTCGGTGGACAGACCGAGGAGCTTCACTCCTCGTTTTTTGAACTCTGGCGCGTACGCCGCGATCATGCCCAGCTCCGTTGTGCAAACTGGGGTGAAATCGCCTACAGTGCACTCAACAAGGTAACATTAATCATCATCTCCAACGACACCGGTGCAACAATCCTTGAATTTAAGACAGTACCTCAAAGCTGATCATAATGCACACCAAGTTCAAGGAATTCGTGGACGATACAGTGAGATCAAACAAGAAAACAGAGATCTCGTAATCAAAACTCAATTTACCAGGGTGAGAGAAGATAATAGTCCAGCTCTCGTCAATGTAGTCATGCAGCTTGATAGGCCCTTGGGTGGAATCGGCCTCAATATTGGGTATCACATCGCCCAACGCGAGTCCAGGCATGATGAAAGCAAGAGTGAGACAAGTTGCAAACAGCCAATACGACAGAAATGTACTGATACAGCAGAAGCAGCAGCTAACACAATACCCACAAGTTTGTATGCGCAGATAACGTAATATGATTTCAGAACAACACAATTGCAGAGCCCTTGTTCTTGTTCTTCTGAAGACAAGTTCGAGATCGATGATGGGTCTTATGATGAAGAGTTTGTATTAAATTTGAGGCCTGCGTGTGAGGCAGAAAATGCATGGCGGCCATGTGGCTGTTGTTTTGCAATCGGCGTCGATTTTGCAACGTGACTCCGTCGGAGAGTCGCCACGTTTTTGCAAATGCATGTGCCAACAGTTTCTTCGCATGCAAAAATCAAGCATGGAAATGAAGGAGGATGCAATTTGAATCCAGGCTCGCCTTTTGCATTCAAAGGCGAAATCTACAAAATCTTGCAATTCTCCGTTTTCATCTTCCGTTATTCGCTGAGAGTACGGAAATTATTCTTTCGGGACTTGGTGCGAGTACGCAACGGTTCTTTCGTCGTCCCAGCAACGCCGAAAACGGAAACCCTCCATTCTCAAATTTGGTTGTCTTGGAGACGCGCGTCATTAGGGTTTGAAGGTTTGGAACCAGCGTTGGGCGGTTATCAGAATCAAACCCCCAGTGGTACTTAGGGCTCCTAGCCTAGCCACGGTTCTAAAGGTGCAATTCACACTTGGTGTTAGGGACTCTAGTGTTGAGTCCCCAAACACCACGCTAGTCATTTAGGACTTACACCTTCTTACCATGAACATTTTATGTTAACATTCACTTGACATTAAGCTATGACCCATTTAACATTGAGTGCCACCTAGATTTTCATTTAACACTTACTTAACATCAAGTGTGAATGCACCATAAAACTATCAAAAGAACCGGTTCTTGTACATTAGCCACAGCTATAGGCAAAAAATGGAGAAATGAAATATTCACCTTCATAACCACCAGATCCATGAAGTTACTTATGTACCCTATGTAGCTAGCCTATCATCCATAGAAAGATGTTTTTGAAAAAGGCAGTCATCCCCTACGAAAGATTTACTCAAATCTGGCCATAAACCAATTGTGGAGTACAAATCATTAATCAACGTTCTATATTTGTGACTACACACTAAAAAATCAAATATAGAATTTGACAATAGAGTTATTCCTAAAGTCACCCTGTCTTCACCCTGTCTTTGAGCCTACCTTCACCCACTATCCCCTCTGTCAGGCAAAGTAATGAAATTTTATGAAATCTCAGTATGAAACGCTGAAATCAGTCTTTAGTGCAGAAGGTTGGAGAGTAATTATACAAGTTGTACACGTAGGAACAGTGAAAACATATGTAGCACCAGTGGAGGCACTCAGGGACAAGGAAAGACACGATGAAAGTTTACAATCAAAATTGTTGGAAAAAACTAGTCTGGGTCCCAGTTTCTTTTTTTGGGTAAAATTGTCATTCCCAGTTACAAGTTTGATGCCATGGTTCTTACCCCTAACTCGCAGGACCTAACGAATAACTCTAATCTTTACTGTTATTTTTCCTCATTTCTTACTATGAAAACCCTCAAATCCAAAATCACTTCACTTTTGAATTTTTAAATTTATTATTTCGCTGTTTGGAGAAATTTCGCTAGTTTAAAAAATGCTGATATTGGTTCCTTCATGAAAACTCTGGATAGTTTGAATTCTTTTCAAAAATAATCTGATCAAACCGGCGGTTCTTTGATTCTGATTTTTTTGGGCCCAAAAAGCCAGACGTGAGTGCATCCTTTGAGCCTGAAATATTTTCAAAACTGAAGCAGCAGTTCTTTATAGAAGCTAAACAACAGCAGAACAAAATCTACATACAGAATCTAGAAATGTGACTCTCTGTAGAACATGTTTATATAGAGTTACGGTGCATTTCACACTTGATGTTAAGTCAGTGTTAAATGAAAATCTAGGTGGCATCCCAGGTGGCACCCAGTGTTAAATGGTCCATAGCTCAATGTTAAGTGAATGCTAGCTTAATATAAAATTTTCATGGCAACTAGGTTTAAGTCCTAAATGGCTAGCATGGTGTTAGGGGACTGTACCCTAGAGTCACTAACACCAAGTATAAATGCACCTTTATTGCGATTTATATCCAACTTTATATGTACTGTACTGTCCCCTAATCAAACTGTAAAGAACATGCTACCCACATATGGAGGCGTCTGGCACACATTGAAGGCACCTCACAATCCATAAGGCACCTCATTGTGTCTGTAAAGACACCTCTGTACACAGTTGGCCCCACACAAGGGCAGGTTCCACCAATTAACCCTATCCCGAAAAAACAATTCTATAGAAAACCAGAAATGTTTAATGTGTGGGGCCCTGGGGACCCCAGTGGTGAGTGCGTAGAACTTGCTTTATAGTGTCAAAAATGAAGTCTTTGAAGCGCATTGTTGAATTGTTCAATGATCAGTTTGTTAGGCCTTATGGTGGGGACATTAGGAAAATAAAGGGCATGCACAAGGCGGAATGAAGATTGGACCCCAAGAGCATCTCCAACGGTGCTCAGTATGTGACTCCAGAGAGTGAACTTTATTGCAAAAAGGTCAAAATGTGCCGGTTTAGCTCAGGAAATTGTTTTTTCTGCACCAAATTCGTGCAACTTGCCGCGGCTGGTAAAAGGCGCAACACCGTTCTGCACCTCCAAAAATGAGTGTAATAAATTGGATCTAACCGCAGCTCAGTATTTCTGATTGGTCGGTGGTGGTTTGCTATTAGTAGTCCCCACATATATACAGTTCCAGTTACAGTTTTATTGGTGGGGTTGCCAACAGAAAAAACAGCTAAACTTAGACGTTTAATTTTATTATCCAGAGTAACATACTGAGCACCTGTGGAGATGCTCTAAGAAATTTCACACCCCTAGGCCTTCCTTACCCACCATAAAACAAATGAATGGAAATTTCTTCAATGACATAGAGACATGAAAAGCATTGGAGTGTAGTGTTATCCTCACCTTAAACAGTTCACCATTTTTTCCAGAGACAATTCTTTAAATATTTTTTGCCATGTGTTGACACAATGCTTTGTTTTGGGGTAGTTTTTGACCTTTTTTTGCAATCTTATCAATATTTCTCAAACATGTTGCCAATTAATGTAAATCTTTTGGGGACTATTGCTAATGATACTGCATCAGATGCCCCAAAAGCGACTAGTCCCATATGTTTATGGACCCTTGCTCCAGTTGCAACAGAACAATGCTCAAAGATCTTAAGTTCTGAAACATGAACTATTTAAACTATTACCACCAAACACTTATCCCCTTCACTTCCAGAAAGCATATCTGGATCAAGCATACTTTGATCACTTCTTAATGGATTTAAGTGATTTTTGTAACATTGGATATGCTGGGTGAATACAGCAACATTATTTTCAGCTCCAAAGGCAACAAAAGGATTTTTGTAACTTTGTGTTTCTCTAACATTAAGTGTTCAATCATTGGCCTAACTACTATCCAAATCACTCACAATTTTCATTTTTCATTTTTTGAAAGACAAAGCATACATATTCACAAGTATTGTTGTTGTAAATAGAATTGTTTGCAATAAAATCCATGTTGTTTAGATATAGCAAGGATATTATTTGTGTTTGAAGTTTCGCATGTTTAGCCACAAGATGCACTTTACTTGCACATAGAAGGATATGTGTTCATAAGAAGTCAAACTATTTTTTTCAACTCCCCTACTTAGGGAAATTTTATCTTGATTATTTCAAATACATATGGAAGTTTTTAAATAACTATTGGTGTTCTAAGGGAAAGGTTTTTTTAAAGCCTTTGAATCTCCAAAGTTGAAAATGATGAAAGAGTGAATGCATTTCTTCAAAGGTTTAAGTGTTTGTTCATTGGCCAATCTACGTAGCTTATCATGTTTTAAGTGCAAAATAAAAACAAAAGTGATTCCTTTCAAAAAAATTATCCTATCAATTTTAAGATTTTTGAACTTAATGACAACCAAGATTCATGAGTATCTTATATGTACTTCAAGGTTCAATTCACTAAAATGTCATGCTTAAAAGTCTATGGCCTTATCATAGGCCTCAGTCTGGTAATTAACTTAATTATAGTGGGACAAATGGGTAGTTAGACCTAAAACTCAACATTTAGTAATAAAAACATACAAATATCTTGGCATTGCTTCATCACTTCTGAATCTAAAATAGATTTTGTAAATCTTCAATTAGTGCATCCCAAGTTACAAAAGTTGTTCAAGTTGATCAAAGAATGAACAAAATATGCCTTTTGGAAATGAAGGGGGTCAATGTTGTGGTTTAAGCACATAAAAATAGTTTGTGTTTTGAAGCTTAAGATTTTTAAACATTGTTCTATTGTTTTTGGATTTCAAATAAGTTTTGTAAAACAATTGGTGCATTCATAACTTTTTAAATCATTCAAAATGAATAAGAAATGATAAAAATATAAGTTTGGAAATAAGGGGGGTTTAATTATTATTTTCCTCATTGAATGAGTTCATCATTTTTTCTTCTTCTTTTTGTTGTTCCTTTGCCATTGGAATTCAAAAAAGTATTGCAAACTTTCATTTCGCACATCCATGGTCATGAATATTTTAAGAAAAATGAAAACCACAAAAATATGGTCAATTAAAAGGTACTCATTATTACAAAATGCAAGTGTAGTTCACTAATCCCCATTTAGTGGACCAATGAATTTATTACTTCCCCATTAAGTTTCATTCAATGGGACCAATCAATTTAATCAAATTAAATCCAATGAAAACACTCGGCATAGATGGACACATTTTGTTGTAATGAGTGTTTAATGATAGGTATGTCTACCTATACCAAAATGTGAAAGTTACCTCTTATGTGTGTCAAAACAAATCACAACACCAAACCCCCTCCGTATATTGAAAATAACTATGATGAGAATTCATTTAACAAACAAACAATGGTTGTAAAATGGTTAAGCTTATACATTTGGAAAGTAAGCCCAAACTTCTTTGGAATCTTGATTTAAAACTCCTAATTCTAATAATTGTTGTCCTTAATAAATATTTAAACAATACCCCATGTATCCCAAAAACATTAACCCAATCACATTAGCTAAATGGTATTGTGGGCATCTATGATAGATTAACAACGTTAAAAACTGAATCTATTATTATTTAATTTAATTTTAAATCTAGAAATTTATTTTGACAAAATATTGTTTTTCTAATTATATCATACATACATAACATTATTTTTATTCATTGTTACATGTTTGATTAATCAATGGTAGCTTCACAAATTCTATTAACACCCTTGGATGGCCTTGATCCCTACCCATCTTGCATTGTGCTATAAATCAACTTTTTAATAGCCAAAACCTTTTTCATCAATGGATCTAGCTAACACAAAATAATGATATGGTGGTTTCAATTTTTAATGTCATTTCCTAGCTATTTTTATTCCCCTTGAAAGCACAATGAACAAGTTTACTTGGGTCAATATCACCTAACCATTGTTCAAAATCTACACGCCCATTCTACAAATGATGAAAATCATTGCATTGTGGAATGTGCCAAGTACAAACCATTATGCATGTTTTAGTAGGTCTAATTGGAAATTATGATTCCTTATTGTGTTTGTTCATTTTTTTCACAAGCATTTTATTAAGCAAAATGGCCAATATTCAACATGGCTAATAATATGTTAAAAGTTGTGGTGACCTATTCATGCTATTGGCATAGGGATGTCGAATCAATCATTATTGTCAATTTTGCAATATTGCCTTGTTCCTTTGCATGTTTTTAAATTCCCTTATGTTCCTTCGGTTTGAACACCAATCAACAACGACTTTTGTTAGGTGCATTGTTGGTGAATTCACCTTTGATGGCCCATTATTTATTGCATGAAATTTGTTATACATAATATAGTTCATTTCCATGGACCAAACTATTGAAGGAGTTATAGGTATTTATCTCAATCAAGAATTTCAACAAATGCCATATTTTAAATATATTAGCAAACAACATTAATATTCATTAAACTTGGTTTCCAAATATAATAAACAATGGGAAATTAAAATGTGAACTAGTCATTGATTTTTCAAGTATAAGTAGTTGCTAATTGGGCTACATAATCAAGGCTCCAACTAAAATAGGTGGCCCAACATTTGTGTGAGGTGGAGATGACTTAACAATTTTTTTATATTGAAGAATAGTGATGATGGTGAGTTGTCATTTGCAAATGTCTACATAGTGGCTACAACAACTACTATGATTAAAAACACTACTGACATGTGCATTCCCAAGTGTATTTGGCTACATAGAGCATTAACAAAGGGAAAATATTTGGCTAGATAAAACATCAAAAGTCTATTCATAAATCAAATTAATTTCTAAATTTTAATGTCCAAATTTTTGGAAGGTCAAATTCCAAATTCTAATTTCCAATTTATTATAGATATCTTAAACACCAAACATTAAAATTCCATAGTTTAGTTATTAAATTGTGCAAAGTCCTAGTTTAAATTTCAATTATTACATTGTGCAAAGTCCATACTTTGATTCCACTAGCAAGCTTCTTCACTTGAAATGAATACAAAACATCAAAAGTTATAACAAATTCATTGTCAAAGCCAACAAGGGCAACAATGAACCAAAAAAATGCATAAATATGTTACACAATGAGGTGGTTGACAAAAAGATGCACATGTTGTAGACCATCACACTTTTCTTCATGTGATAGACCACCACACACTACACACATGAAGACTTATCTTCCTTCATTTGAATCTAACATATGTCAACAACAATTATACAACTAAAAACCAACCATGATGTAATATGAATACAACCACAATTACAACCAACCAACTTGAACCTTGAAAATTAGGGTAACACAAATGCATTGAATACAATTAGAAAGCTTGAAGTTCCAACAATTGAAAGCACAAATCCTTATTTCAATTTTCAAGTTTCAACCAAAAAATTTCATAATGTTTATTACCTTTATGTGATCTCTCTAAGCTAATTTTTCCAATCTCTTTGAAGAAGATATATAATGAAATTTTATTACTTCACATATGTGTAAACCCTAAAAAATTCCCCCTAATTTAATGAATGATTAAAAAATTATTTTAGATAATTAATGAACTATCAACAATTTGTGTCATATAATTAAGGAATTAAAATTTAAGAATTCAAAAAATTAATTAATTAATTATCAAAAACTAGATAATCATTTATTTATTTAAAATAATTAACTAATAATTTTGTTTAAATTTATTTATTTTGATAATAAAAAGTTGGATCTAAAAATCAAATTGATTAATTTGATACTTAATTGATTGACTTAATTATATATTTGTTTTAATAAGTTATTGAAATCGCTATTTAAGATAATTATTCCACGTTATAACTTGCAAATTCAACTTTTCCATTGAAAATTCTTGCACCAAGATAGGCTTCATCACAATTATCATTGTATTATTTGTTCCACAAAAAATACATCTTTTTAATTTCAATCAAACAAAGTAAGAATCATGGAATTCTTAATCAACAACCCCAACCTTTATACACACATTTGTTAAAAAAATATTATGAAATTAACTAATTATATTGGAATGACTTGGTATGCGGGTATTGCATTTTGGGTAGGATCTTAATTTCAAAAAACCTAAACCCCACATGGGTTATTTTGGATTGACCTTGAATGCAAATATTGCACATAGGGTTGGGTTTTCACTTAAAGGGTACCCAAACCACCTATGGGTTATTTCAAGGTGAATTTGCATGTGGATATTGCATTTAAAGCTAGGTCTTCACTTTAGGGTGACGCACTCCCAACCTCTTTAATAGACTCAAATGTGAATCTAAAACAAAAACGAAAGAGTGGGAAGTTAAGGCACACTCCTTGGCTTGCAACACTTCGAGGGTAGAAGGGCGCGCTAAAGCTCCGAAATGGGACTAGGAAGATTGATAAGCACTTTAATCAATGACATGAACCTACACAAACCAAACAACAAGTTGGTTAGTGCATAGTTGGAGCACTTTTGGTGCATAAACGAACCATGGGCAAACTCGGACTCAAAAGACTCACCACGACCTGGACTTGGGGGAAGCCACCACCTTCCCCCTTATAGTATATTCTATGTTTGGCCACAGGACCGACATCCAAATGGCATTTTGTCTCGAGACTCCCAAGTGGGAGTTTCGAAATTCCCAAAGTTGGGACTCGCACGACTTTGGGGGCTCGTAACTTTGCGTGCAGACCTTTGATGGAGATGAGGTCTAAAGCCAAGTTGTAGTTCTCGTCAAGAGCTTTTTAACAATATGTGACATGCCACCTGAAAGCAAGAAAATTGAGGTGATTTTGGACTTTTAGTGGTTGATAATCAAACCCTTATTTTGGCCATAACTTATGTTTTAAATGTCCAAATGGGCGATGCGAGCCATTTCAAATATCTATGTTCCAAGAACTTTCCAATGATATAAGAAACATCTCAATCTAATGAGTTTTGACCCTTGCAATCACCTTTTAAAGATTCGGGAGTCCATTGGGACTCCAACTCCCAAGGTGGGAATTCACTTGGGAGTGTGGGGGTTCATTCCCTCCCACTTTCTTGCACTCCCAGGAGCATGAAATGTGACTCCTAGGCTCACTTTTGGCCCTCACCTTCGCAAGCTCTTGCCTTGGTCACGAGCCCAAAGCTAAGGTTACAACAAAAGGTATCCAAACCATCTAGATGGGTTACTTTGAAGTGACGATGCATGTGGGTACTACATTTAGGGTTGATTCTTCATTTAAACTTGTAATACCCACACTTATATTTACTTCTAGCAACTAGAATTTTGGGGTTTAATTACAATACCCACACTCATATTTTCTTCTACCATCTGGGATTTTGGGGCCTAATTGTAATACTCACACTCATATTTACCTCTACTAATTGGAATTTTGGGCCCTATTTGTAATACTTGCATTTAACACTAATATTATCATTATCCTTATTTTTTTCATTTCAAATTTTTTGGGTTTATTACTTGAAAACAATAACAACCTTTGTGGCATATTAGACTTCATGTGTGTGTTGAATGCATGATGGTCAATGAATTTGGGCTATGGTGTACAAAATCAATTCTAAGGCAAATTTCTTAGTGTCAATGGCAACAATCTTGATGAATAATTGAAACATTTATTCATGACATCATTTAATAAGTACATTTGTGTGATTGAGCATTGTTTCATGCCAATCTTTGAACCATTTCACATTATTCCCAAATCCATTTTCTACGTGGTGTAACACTAATTTTGGGTGTAAAACTACATTTTCTTTTATGAGGCATATGTTACAAATATTGCATGCTAATATTCTCATGTGTGAAGTGGCATGTTCACAAAGTGTCACATCACCTTCTTTACATTCATTTGTGATTTCTTGCATTGTAGTGACCAATTGCACAAGAGCCCTTTCCATTATGGTTGATGAATTTATTGTTTCAATAAACATTACAATGGCACCCATAGGGAGATCACTTTGCTCCACGATCGTGAGCCCATTAAATTCCATGATCCCATCATCATTTTCAAGATGCTCATTTTCGTCATCATCATTGGACTCCATATCATCTAAAATATGTTATGAGTCTACAAACATGTGACCCAACCCTCCATGATGTGATCCATACCATGTTCCATAGTAATGAATGATATCCTCCTAAGAAATGTCTGTGCATGTGAAAATGACCACAATTTGGTGTTTACGCATTTTTCTTCGCAATGCCCATTCACATGTGCAACAAGATATTTTGGTGAATGGGAATTTCACTGCATAAATGATGTTGGGAAAACATTGGTTCCATATGCCCCAAGCTCCATCACTCTCAAGGGGTTTGGTTAGTACACATGGGTGAATGGAATAAAGGCTGCCTTTTCTACACTTCATGTAACAATGGCCTCCATAACCTTGTTTTTTATGAAACCTTTTTTTTTTTTCATTTCTAATGTGTGCATGTAATGGTGTGCAATGGTTGTTGTTAATCGCCACACCGACCAATTAATCTTATGCCCTCTAAGGTCTTTTGTGTCAAAAGCAAACCAATGTTTCAATGCACCATGATATGATTCAATGTTGGCTTGGATGCCTTGGTTGGAATGGGGCACTCATTGAACACTCACCATCCATAATTCTACAAACATAAACATAATGCACAAGGGTGAATAACATGATTACAAAAGAGTTTTGAGTAGTAAACCATGATAAACATTATCATTTACCAAATTGATGGTAATAAGTTTAGAAGTAATTTGTCCATGCATCACTAAGCCTATGTTTGTGCAGGTTTTTTCTCATAACAACCCTTCCATGTTCTTTGAAATCATCAATTGTTTCTCCATGATTGATGGACATGTACATCACATCATGAAGGCCTTAAAGGATTCCACCCCACACCTCCACATCTTTGATTTTTTCAATAGCACATAAGCGCCATGCTTTGAGAACATGCTAACAACAAAGGAAGATGGGAACCTTGTCCATACCCCATACGACCTTAAGAGGGACACATATGCAATAAAATGACCATGAGGGGATGGGGTTAGTACAACATAAAATGCATTTGAAGTAATCAAAAAAATTATGAAAAATAGTAAAAAACATCTAAGGAAATAAACACAAAGTAGGTATGAGGTATAAAACTAACTGTAATGCCTTCAATTCTTGTGATGCATTGTCAATGAGAAAACATGATGGTTTCCAATGTGCCACATGTGATAACATTTTGTCTTTTAATGGTTTCAACCATTCAATCAAATTTTCAATTGTTTGCCTACTTGTAATTATCCATGCTAAAAGAACACTTGTGTGATGAGTATCAAACCCCATTAAGGTGAATAGATGGAATTTCATGTAATTTTTGCCAAATGTGGCATCCATAGAAATGGCACCATTGTGAACATATGACAGCATGGACTCACATTGAGTTGGTGTTTGAATACCTATGGTGAATGGGGTTTGAGTCTCGTTGATTTCACTAGCATTTTGGAAAAAGAACACATCCTCCAGATGTTGGAGAACCTAATATTAAATTGAAATTGTAGGGTTGGTGTGTAAATGCCAACTCCCTTTCTTATGTTTCTGATCCAAATATGCAATGTCTTAAAGTTGAATGAAATCATTTCATGTCATGCTTTGACATGCATTCACATATTCCCATCAATTTTTTTTATGTTTGACATATATTTGTTTGGCCATGTAACCTAAGCTTAGTTGGGCCCATATGTAGTCCTTTAATGCTTGTGACATGTGTGGAGCATAACAAGAAAGACAAGAAATGGATTTCGAGTCATGCTCACCATGTGTGAATGACTCATCAATTCATGTATGGGCCTTATGTTAAATTGTGATCTTAGCCACATTAGGTTGTGTGTATGGATGTTTGATTGAGAATGACGCTAAGAATCTTCGTTTAATAGATCGAGTGTGCATTGAGTCTTCCTAATAGTCCTTTGATCCATACCTACATTTCTACTTAAACCAAAAAACACTCAAGATGTAAATGATTACATCTTTGGTATATGAATTAAAGAAATAAAAAAAGTTGATGCCATAAACATTTACCATGTATGCTCGAGGTGGTTTTTGATAGTTGGTTGTTTGACATTTGTTTGGTTTGGAAAGTTTTTGTAAATATTCCATTCCACAAGGGTGCTTGTATCCCCTCAATCACCTTCCAAGAATTTTGGGATGTGAGCATATGGAACATAAACAAATTGAATGTTCATTTTATTTTGCCCTCCATGGCATATCCGAAACATCCACACCAAGTCCTTGTTTGAGAAAAGGGACTTGGTGGGGTTTTGGACATGAATGGAATGGGATTTTGGAACCCTTCCCATGATTGAAAGGAAGTAAGACAAATTCCTACACTAAAAGAATTCATAATTCTAAAAACATTCATCATTGAACAAAAACCCAAAATGCAATACCTACACGGCTCCCTTCAAATCGACGTTATGACTTGGAATTCCCATTACAATACCCACATCATGATATAAAATACCTATTATTCTAATGTATATCACATATAATACTTGCATTGTGAACCCATATACTAAAACAAACTTTGGCAATACCCAAACTAAGCTATTAAACCTTCCATAATTGAAAATGTTCTCATATGTAATACCCACATTGTACCCTAAACCCACAATGTCTAAAAACCCCATGTAGTAATACCCACATAATGAATATTAATGCACATTGTTTGAGGGGTGCAAAATGCAATACTTGCTTTAGGTTGTAAAACCCACATTGGTTATGGGGAGTAAATGCATTATTCACAATTGGGTATGAAAAAATTAAACTACAAAGAGATATTGAATATGAAATACCCAAGTAAAGGTATAAAACTTTTATTTATGGTTGTATACTTAATGAAACTTGACGCTCATTATATATCCAATAGTTAGGAAATGAAAAAAAGTTGAATTGTGAAAATATAAACACAAAACAAAAAAAGTAACAAAAGACAAATGCATACCTTTAGGAATAAAAGATGACAATGCTCCACCCAAATTTGTAATCCTAGTTGAAAACACAACCCTAAAAGACCATAACTAATATAAAAGTCGGTTAGAAATTTTTGAACTTTAATAACATGGAACATATGGAAACAAAAGAGATTCATAATTATGCAATAAATTTAAACAAGTGATAAGATCAAAAATTAATACAATGAATAAAGTCTAAAGTACAAACCTTTAGCTTAAAATAAATGAACCAAATTCCTAAACACTAAATCATAAGGCATAACCCTAAACATCCAAATTATATTTTGCCATAAAGCCTATTACAACCCTAACTATACAAACCCTAACAAAAAAAAATCCTACTGATATATGTCCTAAACCCAAAAAACTATACAAATTATATAATGCAAAACAAAAAAATTTAAAAGAACATAAGAAAATATTTAGAAACCAAATTTTTAAGCTTTTAAACCACAAATATTTACTTATTGGGGAAAAAAAAAAAAAAAAAAAAAAAAAACTTAATCTTAAAAAACAATCAAATAAATTTTGTAAAAAACCAAAAGAGAAGATATGTCTTTCATCTTTGTGTGATCTCTTTAAACTAATTTTTTCCACTCTCTTTGAAGAAGATATAAATGAAATTATATTACTTCACATGTGTCTAAACCCTAAAATTTTCCCTCCAAATTTAACCTAATTTAGGTTAATTACTATAGATTTGTGAAAAACTTGTTAATTAATTTAATTGTCCCAACCTTAAACCTAAACCATAATCCAATAGTACATACTTATAATAATTACATGAAAATATGTATTGTAATGTCCATTCCATATATACATTAAGTAAAGAAAATTTAGTAAAATATGTACTAACTAAACCAAAATGGTTGCAATTATGACATTGTTTCCATTATAAATTGTTTATAATATTTACATATGGGAACCTATGTTCATCATCCATGATATAGGGAAAATCTTAATAAATTGATAGGTAGGATTGGGGGGGGGTTGGAAAAAATGAGTAGTTAGTTAATTAGGTATTTGGTTATGTAAAAAGTGTAGATAGGTACGTAAGCATAGTGGTAGGTAGGAAGGTGGGTGCATAGGTAGTAATTGGGTTAATAAGCAGGTTAGTAAGTAGAAAGGAAGTTCAAGGAGCAAGATTGATAGGTTATTAAGGTTACTAGGTAGATAGGCATGTAGGTAGGCAAGATAATAGGTAGGAAGAAAGTTACACTAGCAAGGTAGCTAGGTAGATAAGCAAGTTAGTCCATAAGAAAGAAGCTACCTTATTAAGGTGGCTAGGTTTGTAGAATATTTATGTCAGTAGGGTGATTGTGTATATAGGGTTGTTAATAAAATAATTAGGTCAATAGGGTAGGTAGTTAGTTAGTTTAGTGGTTAAATCAGTGAGGAAGTTAAGTTAATAGGGTATGAAGTTCATAGGGTAGCTAGGTTAATAGGGTAGGTAGTTAGTATAGTAGCTAGGTCAATAGGGGATAATAAGTAAGGTACCAAGGTTGCTACATTATTTATGAGGGTAAGAAGGTGAGTAGGGTAGTTATGTGTGAAGTCAAGTCCAAGGAAAAAACGGCCAAGAACTTTAAAAATAACTAAATTCAATGGTCAGCATAAAAAAAAAGTGGACTATGATGAACCCCATTTGGCACAAAATGAAAAAGCATAGCCCATCCAATGGATAGAATGGCCAATTGATGCATTAGTGGTTGTTGGTTCATTTTGGCCGCCAATCAATAGCAAGGGACTAATTTCATCATCCATATGTACAATTGGCAACATTTTCTAGGCCCAACATTTGGTGAGCCTCATCTAAAGTGAACTAGCACCCACCAGTGCACTAATATGGATGGATGGTGCATTGATGAGTGGACCTTATTCATCCCTTCATGTCCATGTGCTGACCAAGGCAATGACCATAGGTTGACTTTTTCATTCCCCCTTCCTCAACCCTTGCTGCATTTTTTTTCTTTTTGGGAACCTTTTTTTTGCCCCAACCTCCCCCCCCCCGCCAAGTCCCCCATAAAGTCCAACTTACCTCCCTAGATTTGGATTATTTCAATTACTAGGCCCAATGATGTCACACCCCATGTCACATGATGTCACTCATGTTTTGACTTTTTTCTTTTTATTCAAAAGGATTTTTTTTTTTTAAAACATTATTTTCCAAAAGCAAATCTCACAAACCTTTTTTTTTCAAAGACACAACAATCCTTTAAATGGGGGCCACATATTGGTGCCCTCCTTTCAACTTTCCACTTCCCAAACAAACAAATTTGTAGGTAGAAAAAAACACTCGAGTGGTGATGCTTGGCACCAATTATCTCTTTTGTGTGTTCCTTGTCTTTTTCTCAGAGTTTTTCTTTGCCATAGATTTAATATCTACTGAGGTTAACATGCATGTTGTAGAGTATCAAGAGGACGGGGAGGAGGCAAAGATGGCTATGGTGTGAGCAGTCTTCGAATTAAAAGAGTTATAATGTTATAGTAGGAGCAACTTTAGACAGTTTCCAAGTTTTTTTCTTTCATAAAGTCACCCTATCTTTGGGCCTCCTTTCACCCCTTAACCTTTTTTTTGGTGGTATTCACAAAGTAAAGAAATTTTATTAAATCTTTGTATGAAATGCCTACATACCTTGTTGAACACCTTGTACAAATCTTAGTTTTAAAGAGAAAAGAAGATGGCTTGCCCATATATAAATAAGAACATTTCTTTGCCATGAAGTTACTGGACCATGACAAGTATGAGTTTTGTGGCCTTCTTTAATAGGATTACCTTATATACTTGTGGTTTTCAGAGGTATGGGATGATGAAAACACATTTCAAAACCAAGTAGTATGTGTTGTGAGTCATGGATTATAATACCACAAATTGTTAAACTTTAATTCCATAGTTTTCCTTAGTATTAATGATTTGAATCCTGATAAACCTCCAAGTAATAATTATTAAGCCTTTGGATATTTCAACATAGAAGACTCTTTTATTTAAATTGATGCAGGGCTTAATTAATTTTAGGACCTAGTAAACATTTTAAAGTGCATTATCCTTTTATGTTGTAGAAAAGGGAAAGGGGATGTAGAATTAGATGTGATTTATTGATATATTGGGAATACAAGCCCATAATTAGCAATAACATTTCGCCATGACAATATTAAGTTAATCTATAAATTAATCTTTAGGCATGAATGATGTACTTGAAAGATTTCTAAGATGAAGTCCTAATACATCTTTATTTAGTTTTCACTTTTATTAGACTCTTAAATATAATCAAAATCAAGCTTAAGTATTAACATTTCCACCTGAGTGGCCTCAGGTGAATTATAACTTAGTAAATAACTTTAAGGGGATATATCACAATTGCAAAAACTCCAAAATGCAACGAATGATGCGAGTTAGGTATTCGGCTCGATGCTCCATGGAAAGGGGATTGATTGGGCCTCGGAACCAACGATAATGGCCATCACCGGAAACCCAAGTTCGACAATGAAAACAAACATCGTCGTCTTCACATTAACATTGTTCAAACCTTTCTAATGTGGTTCCACAAGCAGGAGCAAATTCTAGATAAATTGTTATGGCATGTGGGTTAGGAGATAATTGACGATCCCATGCCAAACGATCGACTCGAGTGCGCACCACTCTTCTAGACGGTTCTTTTTCACGCGACCATTGAAAGACATTCACGTCAAACGGTGCTTCTTCAAGCTCTTCCTTTTCTACTAATGAACTTGGAGGATTCGAAGGTGTAACGACATCATCCGCCATGACTAAATTCTCACTTACATTAACAAAAAACCAAGAGGGTAACAAAGATAATGTGGTATTTGCGTTCAGAAGGGGTCAAAGTTCTTTTATTTAAGAAATTAGGGTAGGCGTAAGGTGTGGAGTGACGACAGAACCTCATGAAAACTCGAACATCTTAGATCTAATGGATTCATCGAACCTTAATTTCGACAGTGGATCTAGAAGTATGTGGGGGTTTTTGTGATGCAATTTTTAATCCCAATTTATTATGTACTACATAGTTAATTAGTGCATGGAAGAAAAAATAAATAGGGGATATCAAAAGAGTAAATGGTATGCGGGGATGTTACTTCAACCATTGAATTAATTTAGTCAAGTAAGGACTCAAGGATGTTTACTTGTTACTACCGATAAATTGTCCTAGTAGTTAGTTATTGGAAATAATTAGGATGAAGAAGTAGGATGTGAGGGTCAACGGATGAAAAGGACAAGGATCAAGCTCAAGAACCTCATCAAGATATCCAAGATAAGGGGAAGGATGAGTCCTCCAATCCCATTAGTCATGAAGATTATCATCCTATTTGATTGGAGGATGGAATATTTTTTGTGTCTCATTGGGCTCAAAAATTTTCATCCTAAAATCAATTGGAAGGCAAATCATTTTCAATTCTCATTGGCTCTTAAAGGATGGGGAGACCATTGATTGGAGGGAAGGACTTCGAAGCTTCCATTAGATAACGAGAATAAGTTCAAGGAAAGGTCATGGAGGCTTACCAAGGGAGAGAAGAGTATCTTGTGTTGGGGGAAGAAGAAAAGAGGAGAATGAATGTGTGAGGAAAAGATTAGTTCTTATTTGTGGAAAGGTGTTGTTCATGGAAAAAATGGGTGCAAGAAATGAACATGGAAGGAATTCCATGACAAAACCTTTGGAATTTTATTTCAAATAGTTTTTCCTCTCAAATCCACCGTTGGATTTGTGTCAAACTTAAAATAGTTTTGGTTTAGGAGGTTTAAAAGGTTCTCTCCAATTTTTAGCATCATTGGGGTTGTTGTAAGGGAGCTACGCTTATTGGAAGCAAAGGGTGTTTGTAGTGGAGTTCATGGAAGGATTTCCATGATAAAGCCTCTGGAGTTTTATTTCAAATAATTGTTCCTCCAAAATCCATTGTTGGATTTGTGTCAAACTTAAAACAGTTTTGTGTAGGAGGTGCAAAAGGTTCTCTCCAAATTTCAACATCATCGGGTTTGTTGTAAAGGTGCTACACTTGCCGGAAGTAAAGGGGGTTAAAATTGTCTGTTTTTTCCCTCAATCTAAGCAAAGTGATTTTTAGTCCCAAGGCTTAACTCTAGATCAAAAGAATAAAAACTTATAAAATTTTGTAACATGGTTTTCTTTTATATTAGCTTTTCCAAAATCCAATGTATGTTAGATTAAAAGGTTATATGTAGATGTTACGATGAATGGAACAAAAGGGGTTCAACCATCAAGCGTGACATTAAATGAACATCAACATAATGCCCTTTCACATTCCATCATTGTGAGTTACGATTCTCCCACAATATTTTTGTATCTTCTAAGTGGACACAACGCATTAGATTCTTAATGAACTTCATTGCATTACATTGAACCACCTGACTTGTTAGATTACAATTACATAGTAATTCCACTTCCAAGCGGGTTTGTGAGTGCATATCTTCATGTTGAGGGTGTGCAAGAATGCCTCACATGTCAACTTGAATTGTCCTACAAGGAGTTAGGGTTTTTGCATAGTTCATCTGGGTTTGTTAATAAAACACCCAACAAATTCAATCACGCTGAGAGCCACATCCACCCCCTTCCCTAGAAAGAAGAATTAGAAAGGAGAAGAAGAACTAGTGGTACTGAAGCTTTAGGTCTCTTAAATTTTCTAGATTTTTTTAGCATGGTAGGACATATGAGAGCAACCACTTTTTGGAGCAAAGGAAGCGGATAGTGATGACATCAACATTAACATCAATAGACAACAAGACAACAAAGGTAAAAAGGCTAAGGGAAGATAGGTTTTGTGTGTGTTTTTTTTTTGGGTTTTGTTTTGTGATGCATCTTTTTTTATATACTTTTGTCAAGTTTAGAAAGTTTTTATAAGAGAAAGAAAGAGACTTCACCACAATCTTGGTTTTTTTAAATTTTTATCACTGTCCTAAAAAAATAACAAAGGGACAACAAAAATATATATAAACAAATATAAATGCATTGTAAGTGTGAACATGTTAATACTTAATGGCTAAACATTCACCAATAACATGTTTTCTAAGATGTTTTTTTTTTAAAGCAAAAGATTAAATCTAGGGTGTTATTCTAATATTGAAATTGGGTGTCACATTAGTTGGGTAGTCTAAATAATAAAAGATTAGAAGTTTTTTGGCCCTTGATTCTTGCACAATAGTTTTTTTAAAAGTATATAGGTTGTGTCAAACCCAATACAATAAAGATGAAGATGTCGAAGGTTATGTCAAAATTGAAGTTCAAGTATTTTTTGAAATAAGACTTGTTTGTTTGTAACAATTCATTATCTTTTTCCATTTGATTTATCCATTCTTATGTGGTTGGCTGCATAGGTTTAAAATTACTGTGTTGAAATAGGCAATGTTTAAAACTTGGGATTTATCTACAATTGCACAAATAGGTCCCAATCTAATATTTGGGTATTATAATGTTTAAGTTTTGTTGAATCTAGTAGCTTACTAATCGTGACACATAGGCCCATAACAAAGTTAAGGTTTGGCCTTGACATAATTCTTTAGCAAAAGATTTCTTAGAAATTTTTTTACCTTATTTGTTTCATTTAATACTGTGTGATTAGTTTTGTAGATTTAAGATTGCCTTGTCACAATAGGTAGTTTTTTTTAAAAAATGGGGCCTGTGTTCATAATAGACCTCCTACCACATGGGCACCAAATGTCCCATGTCCCCCAACTTATCTTGTTTCATGAAACTTTGTAATCCCATTGCCCATTTGTTTCATTATGCAACACCACCAACCTATCATCCATCTCATCCCCCATGCAAGCCACAAACCACCCATAGTTACCCCTTTGATTCTAACAAATCATACACTACCTACTAGTGCCCCCTATAAGCCCCCAACCCTTCATGTGAATGAAAGGTTCTAACCTTACATTTTCCCAAACCCTCTCGATCATGCACAACTAAGACATTTTTCCCCTCCCATTCTCTTGGTCCCTACAATTGGCCTTGATCATACCCCCCAACCTACCCTCATATCTTCAACATGCCTTCAACCTCCACCTAAAGTATTGTGTCCCACCCATGGACACTAATTTATTAAGTGAGGGTTAGTTCATCATCAACATTCTTGTCAAACATCTAATTCATCTAATCCAAGCCCTTATGATCATCGCAACCCAATACCCTCCCTTATTCCCATTCCATCTACATTAGTTTGGATTTGGGTTTCAACATTGAATATCCTTGGGTCCTTTCATTTAAGCCTTTGTCGTCTTCATCTGTATAATTGCATCTCCACTGCTCTACAACGTGATGTATAAATGGAATTTTGTTTTCCATTAGATAAATTAACGCAAGACTCGTACTCGTACAATGTGGCACCTTGGCATTCGATTCTCCTACTACCCCAATGGTGTTTCGCTTTACCTCCTTGTGGCGGGGTGATAAGCCATAGGGAAATGCAAATTTGATTCAAGCGCTTTCTAGCATGTGATTGGGAAAACTTGCAAGAATTTCTTTTTTTTTGCGGGCCCAAGCTTTGTCGGCTAGTTCAAGCTCCATCCCTTTTCTCCAACATGATTTTCTAACTCATAAACATTTGCTCTGTAGTTTAGCCCTTGGCCGTGTAGGGGAATACTTTTCAATAATTTGTGTTTTGGCACCATTTTCCCCGCACCCATGTCCTCTGACACCAGCTCAACTTTCACCACATTACACCTCAAATCAAATGGCTACTTCCCTCTTTTCCTCGAAGACTACGAGCCAAACTAGGATCTTGAACTTTCTTCCAATTTCTTCAAGTTAGTGTTCCAATGCATGCCACATTTAGTAGCAAGTGATTTTTATGGTATGTTTTTTTAACACCTTCGAGATTGTTTTCACCCTAAAGATTTAGTGAATGGATTCATTTAGATGTTCTAACTTTGTTTTCATATTGCATAGGGCCACATTCCACCCCAAATTACATGTGTCTTTAGAACGACCTACCTCTTAGCCATGATCAAACTTGTAAAAACTTGCATGAATAGGACATAGAAGTCAGTTACTTCACTGTAATGGACTAAGTTACGGAACTCAGTTCGGGGTTCCAATTCTTTGAACATGTCAATTACTTCTCATTTTTTGGATGATGGATTTTGTAGGAGCTTAACTGATGCATCTATTGTAAGCACTTTGCCCAAAAACATTGGAAAACTTACCAATCTCTTTGACCTGTAAGATACCATATACGACATACCAGTTTTTATGAGACTTTCATAGCTTTATTCTCTCTACTATGGGCTTAACATCTTTACCTTGCAAATGGTTGTGGATTCAATTCGATGTTATGCCACTCTTGATGTGTAAGATATGAGCCAATAAATAATGGGAGGTTAGGTAGGTCAATAGAAAGTGGTGCCAAATAGTTGAAAAAAAGGTGAAGAGAGATTTGTTTTTGAAATGTAGGTAGGGGGAAGGAAAAAAAAAAGAAAAAAACAACAGTTATTTTCCAAATAACTCTATTATCACTCCTTGACTTTTGAGTTTTCACCATGTATTACATGAGATTTTAAAGCAAATGGGCGCACATAAAATGTTGTGGAATACCATAAGAAGAGTGAAACAACTAGGCTCTCCAAATGTTTGATAGTAGTGCAATTGGAGTGATAGTTTGCCTTTGAGGTAAGGTTGGTTATGCAATTCATGATGATCAAGCTCATGTTGCACATACCGCCCCAATGTTTATGCAATTAAGGAGTGTGCCTAAGGTTTGAAAAGTTTATGTTGCATATTTGTGTTGAGAATCACAATCAATATAATTTGGCAAGTCAAGGAGGTTTGCCAAGACTAAGGAAAAGCCATTGAAATTTCTTAATATGGGCATATCAAGATGCACTTTCAATCAAGTTACATAATGAAATTGACAAGTGAAAGATGAAACAGATGAGTAAAGGAGAAGAAAAGAAAATAATGAAATAAATGACAAGAGAATAAAGTATTAAAATGGATATTAAAGTTAATTGAAACACACTTAAAATTGATAAATGATTGAAAGATTGTCAAACACTAATGGAGTTCAATAAAGGAATTGAAAATCTAATACAAATGAAATTATTTGTAAGAATTAACTTGGGTTTCTTTTTTTTCTGTCAAAATCTTTTTTGCATTTGTCTGTTTCCCTAAATATGTTCCCATGAGATGAGACTCTTATAGACCCCGTTCTTGTGCACTTAGACATCTAAGTTTCTTCTTTCTTTTTTTATATCTATATCAATGTTTTTTTTATTGGCAAATTTTCGCAAAAATTCGACCTGAAAAATGTGATTTCGACCAATACAAAGGATTTTTCATCGGAAAAATGGTTGAAAATCACATTGATTCAACTACTTGTTACTAGAGGCAGAAAGAAGCATGAGTGGGGAGTTCATGCAAAATCGGTGTTAATCTTGTAGAACATCTATTTGTGCCTAGATGACATTTTCATTGCTATAAATTTTTTTCATCTTTCAAGAATATTATGTTTTTGATGGACAATTGAAATCTATGGTTAATCTAAATTTTAGATGATGAAATTAGTTATTTGTTAGATCAAAAACATGTTAATTATAGAGATGAGAAGGTCACCATGTAGACAACCCCATAGGTCCCTTGACCCAACTTCATATTTGGGCAAAAATCTTTGGTTGCAACTTTGAGTTTAGAATATGAAAAGATTGTAGGTTGCATATCAAATTTTGCATATTCTATACAAAGAAATAAAATGATAATTTTCAAAGTCACCAACTTGATCATCATGTGGATCTATATTTCTACAACATAAAATATTCTTATTTACATGTTTTGTGCAAATAGTTGATAGACAACATTAATTCACATTTGAAACTTTCATTGAGGATTATCAATGTCTATTAAGACTTGAAACATGACATCTTGATAATAGAATTTTAATATTTAAATAATTTTAATTTGAACTTAATATTTAGATACATAATTTAAATCAAAAATTATAAATCTCAACCAAATACTACAACTAATTTTTTAAACAATTTGGGCCCAAAGGCTTATAATATAACTATTTGTCATAATTAGAATGTGAAATAAGGAACTCAAATATTTCAATGCCAACATCATCATATATATCCACTACCAAATTATGTACTACATATAATTATTTATATGATTGCTTCAACAAGTTGGACAATAAAATCCATTGATAATGTAATTAAAATTTACCAATCTTTGGTATTTCACAAATGTGATTGCCGTAATATTTTTGCCCAATATTTGAAATTTGTTGATGTAAACAATAGGGATTGTTTTCAAGCTTGTAAACATGTGGTGATTATTTCATCGAAGACAAAAATTTCTATTCATAAACAACATGAACACTTCATGTTTGATACACAAATAATAACATTTTATAGGCCATTATGCTAAATATGAAAATTTCAAAACCAAAAATTAAAAATAAATATATATATATATATATACAAAATAAAAATATTATATATATAATGATAAATAAATAAATTTGCAGTATTGCAATTGAAGGCAATGTATGAATTGAACCACTTATGTGATGATGCTAATGACATAAATTTGATGTCAAAAAAATGTCATTAACAACCATGATGTTGTTGGATGCATGATGTTTAGTATTTGTATATGCTCGATATATATCAATTCAAATTAAAATTCACCTTCCTTTTCAAGTTTGCAATTTGATCTATGTATAACATTCCATTGAAATGATTGTTGCCACAGTTCCTACAAAAGAAAGTATACAAAATTATGGTCAACAATGTCAAATATGATTTTGATATTATTTACATAAAATACATAAATAAATAATATACTCATAATATTTGATACAACCATATTTTGAGTTAATTCATATTTTATTTCTAAAATGCATTAAAATGTAAGAAGTTGGACTAATCTATTTGCTACGCATTCACTATATTATGTGTAATATTTTTCCAAAAAATAATTTATATATATATTCACTCTCACCAAATTACACAGTTATTCATTTGTGTTGGTTAATAAAATCACTTTAATGGGCATTGGGCTCTTCTATAAGGTACCATGTAAAGAACATACAAATAATCGACAACAATGTTCCATTTAAACCATAGTTATGAAAAGACCTTGTTTTCACAAATTTAATCTTGATTAATAGATATCTAATTGTTGGGGTCAACGTTAGGGGATAGCAACCTTTTAATCTTTGAATTAGATTGTCATCTATTAAATGAAGCTATTTAATAGGATTGAGATTAGAATTTATAATTGTTGTGGATCTATTGGAATAAGTTGTAGTCAAGAAAAGGGCAATTGAAATTGTTGTGTGATAAATGCAACACTGCCAACTTTTGATGCATTGTTGAAAAATGCAAGATCTATAGGACCATTGAATTGAATCCTACTCAAGTTGTTGAAGACAACCAAAATATATATTTAAAATTTAGTCAAAAATAGTGTTGACAACAAAATCAGTTAATGAACATACAATCAAGAATTGACTTTTTAAAGTACTTTTCTAAGAAGCTTATAAAACAAAAAAAAATCAAAAATTGATATTCAAAAATTGAAAAAACAAATAATTGATAGATAATCCAAGTTCAAAAATTGGAGAATGATACTCTCTACAAACAAATTCAACTATAAATAGACAAGATCATTAGGAAAAATGATCATGTGAGGAAGGATAGGGTGAGGCCAATGGCAGTTTAGATGAAAGGCTATGGTGTTACTTGCAAGAGGAACTTGTAGATAGAGTGTTGGCCCATTTGCTTATGGATAGCTTCTTTAGATTACGTGTTGTCTACAAAAGATGGAATTCTATTATGTTCTCCCTTGGCTTTCTTGCAAATTGTTCACATGTCAATTCTCTTGTTTCTTCTTTTAGTCTCCTCGCAACGTCAACAAGAAGGCCTACCTTTTAGGGCTTGAGTGACCCAGCACCTCCCAGTGCACCATCCAAAAAATCTTGTTCTGGGATTTCCCTTAGGGGTTAATTTCTTTGGTTAGTACTTTTTCTTCTTTTTTTCTCCTGTGCCTTTTTCTTGGTTCTTATTATTATTTTCCCAACTTTTTTTTTTTTTTCTTCTAGCCCTTTTTGGTGA
>Ga0209208_10002284_pt1 | contig 27436 bp, 16 predicted proteins | sample S1TSphfallax_3_FD_187694 | JGI IMG/M metagenome (GOLD analysis project Ga0209208, IMG submission 187694) | Host-associated microbial communities from peat moss isolated from Minnesota, USA - S1T2_Fd - Sphagnum fallax MG (SPAdes) (version 2) | ecosystem: Host-associated > Plants > Peat moss >...
TATAGTCATCAATTTGATGACTTATTAATGTATGTTGTGCCAATGTTGGTCATATTTTTTTCATTGATTTAATATTGATAAGATGTTAAATGTTTTAGTATTATATCAATGTCATTTCAGGACATGTTGTTACAATGTCACTTTAACATCATATCAATGATTGTATCAACATTGAACGTTGAACATATTGTTAAGGTGTTGTAAAAGCACTCATACAAAGAGGGGGCAAGTTTGTGATGATGGTTGCATATCCCTCACATTTCTTCTAGTGATCATGTTATGACGAAACATAGGTAGACAACCAATTCACATAATAATATTTGTAAATAATTACAAAAAAAGAGCATGTTACTACCTTTTCGCTTTTCATTTCCTACACATGCTTTTGTGTTTCTACACCAAAAACAAGGGAAAAAAGAAGGGAAAAAATTGCTCATGTAAAAAAAATATGGGAATGGTAAGGAGGTGTGAGGTAATCTATTTATAATTAAAAGCCACATAAATCTATCTTCCCTTTGTGCTTCTTTCACATGGTTTCAAGTGGTCTACCAAATTGCCCATTGTGAAAACACTTCCAAAATGTAATAAAAGATATCAATGTTGTTCACAAACATACAAAATGTATACATTAGTATTCAAGAACTTGTCCATTGTTACTTATGAGTTGAGTGCGATCTCATTGGGAATTTGTTTCCTTATAGACCAAGGTTCAAACTTTGATACCAACAATCATATGTTGACCATATAAAATACGTATAGTTTGAATTTATGAAATATAAAATAACATAAAATGATGATAAAAACAAAAACATATTATAAATTTAAGTCAATTACATTGCCACATTTTAATTTCTTATTTTATCACATGTTAGTGAATTCACTTGTCCATACCAACTTGTTGTCAATCATAAAAGACATGGCGCATTAATTAAATTCTCTAATATAATGAATAGTGGTGATTTCACCCAAATGGCTAATGAAGCTCTTAATGATCTGAACTCACATTCCTACTTGTGTGGGTTTATGGAAAAATATATCCTTGTATATTCATTGTTGATTTTTTTATATTTGTTTAGCCTATGAAGTTGTGCAAATAAGTCTTTTTGTTCTTTGGAAATATTGTTCCAAGAAGGTAAACAACCTTCTAAGAAACTAAAATTGTTGTTGTAAATGAATAGGATGGCAGGCGGTAACAGGCTACATCAAATAATGAAAGTAATAGTTGTTGCAATGGCCCTTTTCATGATTTTAAGTCATTTTTGCTATCTTTTTCGGCTTGCAAGGTAGGTGGTAAATGATGGGCAACATGTAGGGTTGCAATAGCAATTACAAGCCTTGTAACACCTTTTTTTTTTTTTTTAAATTTTCATTTGTGAGGTTTGTTACAATTGATGTAATCTACCTTTCTAGAAATTCCAAAAGGGTAATTATAGCTTTATTTTTTTGTTTTTATTATGTTGGGACTTTCAATCCCTTGTCATTCGTCCCTTTTTTTTTCCATAATATATTTTCCAAACATTTGAGTTCTTCCTTTGGTTGTCAATATTTATTGGGTCATAAAAGGCTATATTAACATGGGTTCAAAACCAAGGCTATAGCATGAGAAATGGTACAAGTTGGAAAAATACCATGGGATTCATGCACATGTGCACATGTCTCGGATGGAAATGAATCCCAAACATTTTAAAGTGAAAATCATTTCAAGAGAATTAAAGTTTTGAAATGTTTTGAATCTTTCGGACTAAAATGCAAGTAATACATTAAATCCCAGGCCATACCTTATTGTAAAGGTTTTGAAATGTAGATATCAAAAGTAGAATTTCAAAGTGTTTTGAACCTTTGGGACAAAAATGTAAGTAATAAATTAAGTCCCCAATATAGTATCGTCAAGGTTTGAAGTGTAAATATCAAAAGTGGATTCACATTTCGCAATATTTGGAGTTTTGAGTTGAAAGTTATGGCCCAAAAAAAGGCCATGAGTCAAATTCACGATTTGATTCACTACTACAAAATGTGGGTGCAGTTCAGTAATCCCTATTCACCAAACCAATGAATTCACTGCTTCTTCACTGGTCCCCATTCACTACAACCAGTGAATTCATTCAAAATCCAGTGAAATTGTTTGGTATACAAGGACACCTTTTGTTATAGTGTTTATTGACCATTAAAACCTAGGAACATGGATCAAATTACCTTCGATTGAGGTGTGCAACATGGCATTGGAAAGATCTTGTTGAAGATTACAACTTTGTAATTTGAAGTTCTTTTTATCAAAATTGAAACAAAAAATTTATGACCCCATAAAATCACATGATTCATAACTTGGAAATTCAGGAATTGCACTGGGAAGTTGCAATGATTTAAGCCATTTTGATGCAACCTTCACCACCAATCAAAAAATGTATTTATAAGGAAAAAGGGTGGTGGTTTCTTTCCAAGTTTGGGTCATGTGAGTGTAATGAGTCCAAAACAAGTTTGTGACTAAAAGTCAATTCCATTTGCATTAACCACTTACATTTTTTGGTTTATGGAGGTGACTTTTCCACAAGATTCTTATGATTATCACATCATCCTAGTCACATTTCAGATTTCTTTGACATTTTTCTTTTCTAAGTGCGAGGAGCTAGGGAGCATGCCCCCAAGTTTTCCTTTTTTTCCTCCTTTTTTGAACATTAATATCAATTTAAAGGTGTATTTCCAATACCTTAAGATGAATTTAAGGGCATAACAAGTTCCAATGTTGGGAAATGTTTTTTTTTTTCCATAACATAAAAGGGGGGAAAGTTGGAAGAGGGGAAGTTTTCATATGCATGATTTTTTTTTTTGGTTTGACATAGGGGATCAAATAACTAGATTTTGATTTCTTTGAAACTCAACTATAGTATTGCATTATTGTTTAAATGATAAACTTGGTTATGAATTTCCCTAGTTATTTTGTTGATAACACATATATGTTATGCATAAGGGTTGGCTTTGAAATGCCCAATTTAGTAACCATTTGATATATTATCAGGGTAGATTTTTGTATGCAAAACTTAACCCCCAAAATTAAAAAAATCATTTTTGGTGTAGTTCTCATTATTGCCAATAACATTGATCAAAATTTGAAAGTTGAAAGAGTTCCCCCAAAAGTAAAATTAAGATTGGAGATCTCTAACCAAACAAAAAGTGACAATTCAAAAAACTTGTTGAGACAAAACATGGTAGGGGTACAAATCAATTTTTGGTTTTAATTTGAGTAATGAGTGGGTTAGACATAACAACATAGGGTGTAGGAATTGAAATGACTCATGGAATTGGCATTTGAATGACACGCTTTTGATCATCATGGAATTTCATTGATAGTGAGATGGTTATAATTTCACATCTAGGTTTTGGAATGCACCTTGTATTATATGTTTGTAATATTTGATTCATTTAAAGTTTCAACTTAGTCATATTGGTATATCCAAATAACTTCATATCAATTCCAATTTATGTTACATCTAATGGTACATTTATTGATTGAGTTGAACTCAATCAATTGTTTCATATGGACATGGGTGACATTTTTACCATTGGCTACTCTTTGGAAGCAACCATTTTTATGTGGAGGAATAATCTTTAAAATCCCAATAACTTTGCACATGATGCCAAGGACCTTGACTTTTTCATAATTAATTATTTTGTTAAAGGCTTTTTAAATGGTAGAAAATAAATTATAACATGATGCATTGCATGCACCACACAAACATATCTAATTAGTTTGACTCATTGGAGAAGATGAAACCAACGATTGGAAAATATGTGAAGTTAGTTGTAAATAGTTTTAGCAAATGATTTTTTGCTTGTCAATTTTCAATGCTTCAAAGTTGTTCAATCCTAAGCATGATCTTAAGAATAATGATGAACAACATTAGATGACAACCTCGTGGTAGACATGTTATTAATGAAGTTCACAATTTTTTAGGTTAATAGTGCTTTGTGTATGGCCGAATTGCTTGAATTCTTGGAGATTTTGAAATGTGAATTAAAAAACAAAGGCATATTCAAATCACAATGTTTTTGATGATGAGAGCATAACGATCATTGGCATACCAATTAATGATTTTGATGAACTTGTGGTAGAAGGTACTTGTTATTTTGGCAAACATAAGTATGTGTGAACAAGGATTTGCCAAACAAAATGTGATAAAAAGTCATATTCAAATCATGTTTGAACTTGAACACATAGGATGTTTCTAAGTATGTGTCATTGTTTGGCATTGAAGTTGACAATATGGATTAGAGGACAATTCTTATCATTTGCCATACCAACAAAGCTCATTGAATTGTATGATTGAATTAAAGGTGAAGATTGTGTTTTTTGAATATGATTATAAAATTATTCTTTGCAATTTTAAAACATTTATTTTGTGAGAATTGAATGTAAAAATTTGTGATTTTGCACATGATGTGCTTCATTACACCGATGCAAATTTTCAATATTTCTTCACCTATGGAACTAATTGAAATATTTTCTTCTCAAGATGATGTGTTAAAATTGAATCATTAGTGATGGATCTAAACTTGCTTGTAGTAGGGTTTGATTTGCCTTTCGAGGTTCAATACCATCGAATGTTTTTGTTGAAATGATGTTTGAATTTAATTCTTGAATTTTTCCTTGCAAATCATAGTTTGTTCATTTCATTTATTGACGACATAAGTTCATTTCCACGTGATTTTTAAAAACAAATGTGGCCTAACCTATAAAAAAATATTTTTTGAGGTTGCATGTGGAGTGCTTATTCATTGTGTAAGGCAATTTTTTGATTGTTGGCACAAGTGAAAGATATGCCCCCCTACCAAATTCCTACATGGGAACCCATCCTAATTCGTGGGTGTGTGTGTTTTTGTTGTTTTTTCTTGGGTGAATTTTCCCATGGTGGAGATAAAAGAAAAAAATTGACTTGTATGAACTGGTTTTTTGGATTTTTTTTGCAAATGTAGTCATATTTTGGAAAAAAAAGTCACATGTTGTCATATTTAAACAATGAATTCCCATTCATTGCTAGAACTAAGGAGGATTTTTAAAAAGATTTATTTTATTGTCAAACCTTTAACCAAACTTGGTTCATTCCTTTGTGGATGATGGTAAGTCCACCTTTATTGAAAGAGAAAAAAAACATTGATCCCAATACTTTCTTAAGTACTAACTTGGGTTTCATGTTGCTATGCAATATTAATGACGATGAAATGAAAATAAAACAAAATAAGGGTTTACAGTTGAAAACTTTGTTATTTTCATATATATATATATATATATATATAAGATTCAAATGGTATAAAAAATCGCCCAATTATCATCCAAGGGGAGATTTAATTAGCCACCCCTGTTTTTAATTCATTGAAATTTTAAAAGCAATTAGGATGGATAAACATCAAATCAACTAAACAAGTGGGGATTAAATCTTTGAATTATATATTTAAAAGATAAGCCTTTATTGGAAACTAGCTTAATCTCAAAGATAAAATAAATGTTAATCTTTTGAAATAATCTCAACATATTCAAATGAAATAATAAATATTTATATTTGTATGAAATTACATGTAAACATGTGTATGAAATTGGAATCGACCTCTAATAAATTTGTAGTTTAGAATTGTTTTTTGTACAACCTACGATTATAGCCCATCTCACCTAAACTAGCTTTGATGAAATCATCATCATTGGAATTACTTCTACACAACATGTGAATGATGATATGCATGGAAAGTTGGTATCATCCATAAAGGCATCAATTTACGTTCATAATATGATGAAATAAGGTATTAGGGGGTGGGGGCTTCTTTGCATAGGGCACTCACTCCACCATACAACTTAGTGTGAAAATTGCACATGATGCAAAGATGTGATGCGGGGGAGATGAGGTTGCGACTTCCCTCCTTTGCAGGAAAAGGAAGTAGCTTGCAACACAACTCACAAGAGCTTGTTGCTACAAATGTAGAAGAAATTGTGAGGATGCAAAAGCTATGAAAATGCACCGAAAGGCCACAACTTTTTTGAAATTTGATTTTTTTTTTTAACAAAAAAAGATTCCCACATGGTTGATGGGTGCTTATAGCTTGGTGGATGCATTGTTTCATGCGAAGGGCTTTTCATAAGAATAATAGGTCATTCCATCTAATTTATAATCAATTTCTTTCACACCATTCCATTTTCACCATGGATTAGATTGAGGTTATTCAATTTTTCATCTTAAACAACAAACCACACATTATGTCAATATAAATCCATCCATTCATATTCACACTACCTAATAGTTTATAACATTTAAAACAATGTTTCCAACCATCATCTCATGCAAACATGCATAGATACCCAAGTAGTAGATTTATAAATGCATAGTTTAGACATTTGCATTCACATGTTGCAACCTTCACACATTGAAAATGCAAAAATGATAGTTTTAAATTGCACTTGACCAATCATCACATCTAGACATTGCATAGTTTGTCAATTCTACACATGTTGGTCATTATGTACACCATATATATCTACTTGCTTCATGTTTTGTACACCCAAAAATTGATCAATTTCCCCATGAACTATGATGTTATTCATTTGCTTCATTTTCAATATGCATCCCTTCTATAACATTGTTATTTTGGCTTCTTCATTCACCAATCACATGCATCAATTATTCAATAGTGTATGCCTCCAAAATGTTTTACATCAAAATGTAGACACATCAATAAGAATCACAACAAGTGTAAGTAAAAAATTATATGTTAATGTTGCAAGTTTGTACAAATTCTTTATTATAAGATGTTTTTAATATATTATGAAAACATGTAAAATAATTTGGATTGAATCTAATGGATAAAAAAAGTTCAAAAAATGCATAAAACATTGTAACAAATGTTTTCAATATCTTTTCTCATTTAAAACAAAATTGAAATGATTTCAAAATGACATTATCTTGTACAATATTTCTACACAACTACATATTATATTATGAAATGCCATGGAAGATTTTTTTTTCTTTTTTCCAAGTGCGAACATTATGGATGTCTATCCTATCACTTTTTATAACCAATCATAATTTGCCACCCACTTTTAAAAAAACAATGAAAAACAATGTCATAGTAAAATGACTCTTACAAAATTAACTATCATTATTTTGTTTGCACCCATCATCAATTTAGCTATCAAAATTACATGTGGCATTCTCCCAAATATCCAATGAGCAACACACATGCCTAATCCCCAACAATCCAAGCCTACCACCCAATATTCCATCCAACCTCATTTTGCTACAACAACCTTAAAATTTGAATTAAAATTTTCCATGAAAACCTTGAATTGCAATGGTACAATTTTGTCAAGACAACACAATTGAGTTAACACCCTTAAGTCGTTAGTGGGTCCCCATCCAAATAATGTTACAAAAAAACATGCACTTATCTTTCTTACTTCAATAGAGATTTTAAAACATCATAATATCAACATTCTAGCCAACTTAGCATGAAATTTGCATGCAACCCAATGATTCTTTTGTGGTAAATTATGATTCTTTTGTGATTTTTGGAAAAAAAAATTAGAACTAATTTTTAAAATGTGTTTATCCAACAAAAGATTGCCACTTTTGCAACCAATATTTAAAAGAAAATAATACAATCCTAATACTTTGTCCAAATTTTGAAATAACATTAAAAATGAACAATTGTCCTAATTCTTCAAATGCTCTCAAACTAACCTTTGTTCCTACCATTGTTGTCTAATTTTTACATTTAAAGAAAACCTTTGGTCTCGATTCCATTTTAAAAATAGTTTGAAAAAACCTCCAATAATGGTTTTAATTACGAATCTTAAGTTTTTAAAATATGCCTTTGGGTCCAATTATGCAATTCTTAATATTAAAAAACAAATCCCAAACAAGTTTGATTCCAAAATGGATCTAGTTCTAATTACCTACACATAGCCCAAAATTCAAAAGTGGCCACCTATACCAACTACATCCTCAATCTGAAAAAGGAAAGGAAAAAGAAAAAAGAAAAAGTCACATACTTGAAACATGTTCCAAAAGTAATAACTACATGCCTACCCCCACCCCAAAATTTATTATTCAACTAAAAAAAAAAAGTGACACCTGAATTTGTTTCTTCACAACTAAACAATATATCTAATCCCAATTGGAGATATTTTATAAAATTGATTTAAAAAAAATTAAAACATGATCAATAATCACCCATGTTTAAATCACCACAATATATGTCAAGATGTTCATCCTTGAATCAAACAACTAGTTGTGTTTACCCCATACATGTTTGGTAAAAGCTAAAATCATGCATGCATGTCTACTATTTTAGATAAATATTTATAACATAAAAAGGAACAACCATACAAACAAGTTAATCAATCAGGAATTAATTTCCTCATCATTTTTGTTATTAAATCTTCATGAAAGCCTTATTGAAGTTTTAAAAATAACATCAAATTAATTTCTAAAATTTTCAAAAAAATAAAAATAAAAGTAAAAATTATTTTATTTTAAAGTTGACATGTTTTATTTTAATCAATTATTACATAATCTTTCAAATCAATTTTTAAAAATCTCATTTTAATAAGATTTAAAGGAATTGAAGCTAATTATTTGTCTGTTTATCAAACAAACTTCATTTTAAAAATTAATCATATGAATTGTTTTTTACATTGGATAGTGATATGAAACCTTGTGATAAATAAAGGCAAGTGTGTCCAACCCCAAAAATAATAATAATATAGAGACATGATTAAATTAGTTACTCAACATTCATATTTTGAGAAGAAACCCAACAAGTAGATGGGTAGACTTCAAAACAACCCAATTGAACCCATCGATTGAATGGGTGCACCCAAAATCTACACATGCATGTCCACTAGCTTGGGGCAATAACAAGTACTTTTAAGAAGTGTGGAAAAAACCTTAAACTTCAAAAGCTCCATCCCTTCAAATTACCTCTTATTTTCTTTTTCTTTTCTCTACTTCCTCGTCATTGAGTTGCAATGTATGGTTTTAAGTTTATTTTTTGAAAAAAATTAAAAAAAAAAATTTAGCTCTTTTTTTCTTTTCTTTTGGCTTTTTTCCTTAAAGTCCCTTCACAATAGTCCCCTTCCATTATCCATTTTCCTATCCTCTTCTCTTTTCTACTTCTTTGTTGTTGTAAAGCCCATTCATAGCTTTTCTTTTCCTCAAAGGAAAAGGGAAAAGAGGAAAAAGGGTTTCTAAAGGGTTTCTAAAGGGTATCTAAGTCATCAAAAGAGAAAAAGGTCTCATTGGGTATCAATTGATTTCCATTTGTGTTTCTCATATGAAGAAAGGCTTTCATGTATTTCATATAAACCCTACCAACTATTGTCATCTAGTACCTATTTCCCAAAGTGACATATCGAAGAAAATGGAAAAATAAATAAATCCACCATAGCAAAATATATGAACATATTGTGGCAATTGATGTGTCAAATAAAAAAATAAAATAAAATAAAATAATCTAATAAATTGCATTTTTGGCAATATATAATTTTCCAATCATTTTGTGGCTTAGTATTATGTGTATCTTTCTTTCTTTCTCACAATTCTCTTTAGTGTATAACTATTTTCACACAAAGCCATTGCACAATGTTCCCCTTAGTGGCTTTGACACTAATAATTATATGATTTGTCAAAAATGTTTAAAATTTAATTAAAATCTTATTTTCAATGAACAAAAAATTTGTGAAGATTTTTTAGGAAATATTCACGAATATTCTAGTTTTCTGGGTGTCAGAAGTCAGAATACATAGATGAGAGAGAGGCCCATCCATCCATCCATCCATCCATCCAATCCTCTGCCAGCTCAAGGATGTTTCATCTAAACACCACAGGTCTAAACTTCAAGGATGAGAAGTTTTGCTTCCATTCAGAAGGATGTTCTCATCCATTTCACAAGGATATTCTCATTTCAAAAGGATGGTGTCATCCATTTTAATGGATGATCACATCCATTCCAAAGGATGTCCTCATCCATTTCAAAAGGATGGTCTCATCCAATTCATAAGGGTGGTCTCATCCAATTCAAAAGGATGTTCTCAATCCATTTCAAAGGGATGGATGGTCTCATCCATTCAAAAGCATCCATTTCCATAACATAATCAAGGATTCAACTTTTGTTGCTAAAAAGCTTTTATTGGAGTGCTGGTGTTTTTAGTTGTGCATGGAGTTTGCCATCCCTTGCTTTAGAAGTAGGTTTTTTGTTGGCAATTTTGGTAGAAATTTTGCAAAGTTTCTAGCAACACCCACAAGCTAGTTTTTGCACCAAATTTGTTGCTATTGCTCAAACATATGACCTAAAGGTTGTGGTGGAGGTGGTTATGATGTGTCTGTGGAAGAAAAAAACAAGAACATTTTGAGCTTTTTCTGGATTTTATTGTTTTGCTGTATTTGTTGTTGCTGTTGCTAGTTTCTTCTGCTCTGGTCTTGACGCTTGTTGGGTTTTGGGTGCTTGCAAATTTTCCCTTGTAAAGAAAGCTCTGATGAGAGCAGCAGGAGCAGAGAAGTTCTGGATCTGTTTTCAAACTCTGTAGCTCTGAATTTGAACTCCTTGTTGGGTTTTTGGATTTGGGGTGCTTGCAAAAGGGAAGGAGGAGAACTCTTGTTTGGAATTGGGGCCTTGTTTTTCCTTTTGTTTTTGGGTGTTTTTGGAAACTTTTTAGGGTATGTTTGAATTTTGCAAATTTTTTCAGCCGAGAAGATGGGTGAGAATACAATGTGGCGTATGTGTTTGAGGCTTATCCTTATTACCTTCATTGAGCCTTGTGGATAAAGAAGAAGAAGAAGAAGAAGAAGAAGAAGAAGAAGTTTTGGGTATTGGAATTTGGATTTAGGATCCTGTTTGTTGTTTGGTGTTTTTTTTTTCACTTTAAGAAGTGGGTATTTGTGATCCTGTTGGCATTGGAGAATTGAGCATTGTTTCAGGATCTATACAAGCTCTGGAAAACTCTGGATAGGGTTTTGTGGTTTTCTCAATCCATCCAGCCTCTTGTTTAGGTCAAAAGTTGGGGGTTTTATTCTTTTGTCAACTCATTGCAGAGTAGTTGGGTGAAGAGAGTGATTTGTTTAAATCATTTAGAGAAGCAAAAGCAATGGCGGTGCAAGATGGTGGAAGAGAGGATCCAGGCCAAGCAGCAAAGGCAAGATATTTGGCCAAGTGTGTGCTGCATAGCAGTGTGGTATTGCAAGCTGTTTATGGACACATTCGATCTCCTACAACTTGTGACATTGTCTTTGGCAAGGTACTAAGCCATCTTCCAATCTTTTCAGCAAAAAACATTTGGAGCTCTCTCTTGTTTTACTCAAATGTATCTAGGGCATGTGAAATTCTTGCACAGAGGATTTGACCTAATTAAGTTTCTTGCCTTTCTTCTTCTTTTGCCTTTGCATGAATCACTTATTCATTGTGGTTTTCGAGATTTTATGGCTCCTCTTCTATTGAATTCTTTTGTTAAGAGCATCTCCAGTGGTGCTCAGTAGGTGACCCTCCAAATTAAAACTGGATGAAGAACAGTCAAAACATGCTAGTTTGGCTCATCAAAATGGTCTTGGCCCAGCATTTTTGCACAGTTTGCTGAGGCTGGTAAAAGGCACAATAAAGCCTCATACCTGCCAGAGAAGAGTGTAACAGATATGATCTGACTGCTGCTCCCTGTTTCTGATTGGTCCAGGTGCTTTGCTATGAGTAGTCTCCCATGTATTTTCAGTCCCAGTTTCAGTTTTATGGGTGGGGTTGGAAAAAAGTAATTAACTAAACTTGGATGTGAGAAATATTTTTGCAGAGTCACATGCTGAGCACCACTGGAGATGTTCTTAATGGTTTATCTGCTGATATATTTATTCTGTGAGGCTTGCAGGAGACATCATTGGAGCTAGTGGTGGTTAGTGAGGATGGTATTGTACAATCCGTCTGTGATCAACCTGTGTTTGGAACCATTAAAGACTTGCGCGTCCTCCCATGGAATGAGCACCACCGAAGCCATCATCCACAGGTTCTCTTCTCCTCCAGTTTCCTATTAACATGATGCTCTACAAAAATCACAGTTCTGATCAACATATCAGTGACAAAAGATCTGTTGTGGGGATCATGGCAAAGGATCGTCAGTAGATAGATCAAGCTCCTGCTGAGTTTTGTTTGCTGAAATCAATGTGGCTGGCTATTGTTCTAGTTGGCTCAGATTTTGGTTTTGGGGGAGATTTTGATTTAGTGAAAAGGGGTGGTGCAGACCTATGGAAAGGACTTGCTTGTGCTGTTATCAGACTCAGGAAAGCTCACATTCCTCACCTTCAGCATTGACCTCCACAGGTGAACTTGTGCAACCCTATATGTGCTTCTTGCTGTTAGTCGGATCTGAGAAAACCTTCGACTCTAATAATTGAGTTGCCTTTCTGTTACTGATGTTTTCATATGCGAAAATAAAATAAAATTAGTGCTCAGATGGAAGAATTAAATAATTACCAGCAAAATATATGATGCTTTGTGTTTTCAGATTCTTGGCAGTTTCACAAGTTCATCTCACACATCCTGGAAACCAAAGACGAGAACTGGGTCGGGTACTTGCAGTTGAATCCAGGTGAAGAGCTTTGATCTAAAGCCATTTTTGAGAAGAGATTTATGTCATTTTTTCTTTTTCCACTCTTTGCCATGGCTTCAACTTCACAATGGGTTTTCAGATTCTCATTTGAATCTTTGGATTTATATGACTGCAAGCAGGATTGAAATAATCGGAATTCTCAGATGTAAATCGCTTTTTGGGTGTTCAGGGGGCGTGCAGTGGCGGTGGCTGCATTTGAGGATAGGCTTGCGATTTTTCCCACGTCTGCTGCAGCAGGAAACTCGGTGGTTGACAAGGTCTCTCTTCACTACTACATTTTTCACACCACTTTTTGTGTAAGGGCTCAGGAGTTAAAGTTGCCCTATAACTTCAACTTTGCATAGGAAGTACGGAAACACAAATCATTTTGTGGCACATCTCTCAGACCCATGTATAAGAAAGACTATTGCAGCCCTGTGTTGGTGATAAGGAACTTATGGGGTGTTCAGAGAATGGTATATCCAAGGGAGCCGATGGCATCTGTTGGGTCATCTGAAGCAAGCACAAGTGGCCTTGGAGAAAAATCCACTGGCTGGGGCACAATTTGGAGCATGGCCTTTGTTGGCACAGCAGATGATGCTTGTGCATCAATGACAAGCAAGGGAGCTTCTTCACTGCTTCTCCTCGCAGTTCTTGTACATAGGCAATGCGTGTTTTTCTCTCTCACCCCATCTTGGTTTTGTCTTCTTGAACATTTTTCATGGCTTTTCTTTGGAGAATGTCCCAATGCCCATTGTCATCCCCATCATGATACCTCTGCAAGAATCCATGATATTCCTTAATCATCTCTCCTTACCCATCAATGTTGAATGTTAATGTTTGTTGGATGCAACTGTTTCAGGAAAGGTGCTGCGAGCAATGAACTGCAAATACTGACATGTGACCCAAAGGAGCGAATCATTCAACTCACATCACGGTATGACCCAGCTGCAACATGCACCTGGGTTGTTGCCCCACCACTAGGTCTAGCAATCCTGGATGTGCCTGCAGCACCAGGTTTTATCCTTCTTTCATGGACTGGGGGATTTTTGCTTCTTGATTTGAGAACCCCAAATTCTCCACAAAAAGCTGCTGTGTACAGATTTCAACGAAACCTGGATGATGAAGAAGGGAGTTTGAACAGTGTGGCAGCATCTGCTTTGCTTCAGCTGAACTCTCAGGGCAGGGATAGTGCATGCAAGGAGAACTCAATCTCAGAGCGAGAAAGTTTTGTTGACACCATGGATGTCGACAGGAATTTGTCATTGTCATCACCAACCATCACTGCATGGAGCTGGGAGCCGGATGCTCCTGCTGGCCTGAGAAGGTCACAACTCGCTCTGGCTATGGATACAGGAGAGATTCACATTGCACAGTTCAGCCTTGAAAGCTCTGATGGCCTCCCACGTGTTGAAGTGCGACAGCGCCAATATAAGTGCTCACCATGTAATGTTGTTCTCTGGTTAAAGGGAGGATTTCTCACTGTTTTTGTTGACATGGGTGATGGGCACGTGCTTCAATCTATGGCGGATGGCACTCTGACATGTTGCAGTCAGGTTCAAAACCTTACACCAATCCTTGACTTTGCCTTGGTTGATTACCATGGGGAGAAGCAAGACCAGATGTTTGCATGCTGTGGGGCAGGCAAGGAGGGCACATTGCGCGTTATACGCAATGGGATAAGTGTGGAAAAGTTGCACACTACACCTCCTGTCTACCAGGTATGGATGAGTGTCATATATATATATAACCCCTACTTTGCTCTTTCTCCCCTTTGTTCCTTTTACAAGATTTCAGTTGCAAGTTGTGACATTGGATTTGGCTCCCAGGGTGTGACAGGCATGTACGTGATGCGCATGTGCCGAAAAGACCTGTATCATGCTTTCTTTGTTATGTCATTTGTACAAGAGACACGAGTTCTCTCTGTCGGGCTCAACTTTGTTGACATCACGGATGCTGTTGGATTCCGGTCCTGGTCTTCAACCCTAGCTTGTGGGAATATTGAGGATGGCTTTGTAGCTCAAGTCTGCAGCAAAGAGGTCTGTGTTTGTGCTCCCACTGTAGCAGCTCACCCAGCGGGTATCAACATGCCACTACCTCTCTGTTCTTCCTGGAAACCTCCAGGAGCTTTGTTTATATGCCTGGGAGCAGTTGCACATAAGATGATTATTGTGGCCTTATCACAACCAGGGCTCATTGTCATGCTGGGGACTCAGCACAGTGGTCGAGCTGCTGGGCAGCTTGAATTGTTTGAGATTCAGCGGTGCTTGTTACAGGCAGAGCTGTCATGCATTTCCATCCCGGAAGAAGAAAATCTGTCTTCATCCCCTCTGCCACCTTCAATTGTTGGATTAGTTGAAGACAGCCCACAAGGTCAAAATCCTCCTGGCATTGAAGCTGGGAAGGTATGTGTGGTTGGAACACACAAGCCCTCCGTCATGCTCCTGTCAATCATTCATGGAAAGAACTTTGCTCCTCTTGCAGTGGGCCTTATTCCTCTCATGAGTTATATGGGTACAACACTTAGTGGGTGTGTGCCGGAGAGTGTCAGACTTGCTCAATTCGATCGCTTATACATTCTTGCAGGCCTAAGAAATGGTGTGCTTCTGCGTTACGAGTGGCCATCAAGCTCACCATTAACAGGCATGCCCCTCTCATTCTTGCAACTGACATCAGGAAAACATGAATGTCGGGAACAGTTTATAGCCAAGGATTCTTCTTCAAGTAGAGATGAGGCAGCAGGCAAGGAAGATTCACTGCCAGTTGCCTTACATCTGGTTGCAGTTCGAAGAATAGGTGTCTCACCTGTTTCCTTAGTTTCCCTTCAAGATTCCTTAAGAGCAGACATAGTTGCTCTCAGTGACCGGCCTTGGTTGTTACAGACAGCCAGACATAGTCAACGAATTGCTTACACATCCATCTCCTTCCCACCATCTACACACGCAACACCTGTCAGTTCCTTCGACTGCCCCAATGGCATTCTCTTTGTGGCTGACTGCAGCTTGCACTTGGTTCGTTCTTTTAGTCTTCTCTTCCCTGTTGTTGATCCTGTGGACATCTCTTTTGAATCTCTTGTGGAAAATTTCTCTGAAGCATTGATTGCAAGCAATGAACATCATCATAACTCTATTCAAACTTGTGAATCTCTTGTAAACCCTAGAACCCTAAACTGTGGGTTTCTGTCAACTACTACAACAGACAGGAGTTTCCACCCCTTGGGTTGTCTCTGTTTTTTGAGAAAAGGGTTATGTGCTGCTGCCTGACTGGGTACTGGGTGATGCCTGTCCTGTTAAGTAGGTGGAGATGGAACATCTGAAGCGGCTCAATGTACAACGTCTGCCCGTTGGAAGGACGCCACGACGGGTGCTTTATCATTCAGAGTCCAAAACTCTGCTTGTAATGAGGTCAGACTCATCTGGGCCCAACAGAAGTGCAGCATCAGACATCTGTTGCATGGACCCTCTTAGTGGTGTCATTCACTCATGCTTCCAGCTGGAGGCTGGAGAGACTGCTCGATGTATGCAGCTGTGGAAAGTTGGGAATGAGCAGCTCTTACTGGTCGGCACAAGTCTCACCGGCAGCAACTCGATCACAACCGCTGGTGAAGCTGAAAGGTACATCTCATTTGGTCATGATGTATTATCTGCAGCACCCATCACAAACACTGGAGTCAAAGGTCTCTTTATGGATTCTGTGATTTGCAGCTTAACATGGCATGCAATGCTGAAGAACCCCCTTTTGGAATCTTCCTGTATAGTGTGTAAACCCTAAACCCTTTAGTCTACAAACCACATGGTCTTTCCTTTACTCTCTCTGTGTCTGTTGGTTTTTGCAGTTCCAAGGGCCGGTTACTGGTGTTCTACCTGGAACCAAAAAGCCGGCAGAGTTCTCGAAGCTCCACAGAAACCAGGAGTTCAAACAGGCCTCCACTGCCTGGGTCATCATCAGAGGATGCAATGCAGGCATCAAATGTTGCCACCACCTCTGCAGATGAGAGTGACTTGACAGAAGGGGAAGGCCAAGAGTTACGCCTCAAAACACGTGCTGTTGTGCTGCCTGGTGCAGTTCTCACAGTGGCCACCTACTTGGGTCAATATATACTTACTTCCGCAGGCAATTATGTGAGTTCCAACCCTGCTACCCTTAAGCAAATATCAGATTCCCAAAGTCTTCAATCACCTAGTTCTGAACACAATTAGCTCTTTTCTCCAGTGAGTGGTCTAGTGTCTCTTAGACCGATATCAGCAAAAGTGTTCAAAAATACATCTCAGGTGGTCATGTCTTATTGAAGAAAAGAGATTTGATAACATCAGGGCATTTTCAATGTAGAGGTGTGATTATTGTTGGTTGTGAATTATGCACTAATGAGTGGTATGGAATTCAGCTGTTTTGCTTTGGATTTCTGCACGACTCTCCACAGCGGCTTAGGAAGTTTGCGATGGTGCGAACAAGGTTCATGATCACCAGTCTTGCTGTCCATTTGACTCGCATTGCTGTTGGTGACTGTCATGATGGGGTCCTCTTCTATTACTATCAGGAGGTCAGGTTCTACAAATCCTGTCCCTCACACTCACTGGCCAAAAGAAAATTGGTTGGAGCTGTGAGTGAAATATTTTTTGTCAGAGATTTCTTTCCTGTTGTTATAAAGAGTGATGTCAACCTCTTTGTCTGGGGATTGTGGTACAGGATACCCAACAGCTGGAGCAGCTCTATTGTGATCCTGTACATCGCCTAGTCGCAGACTGTGTCCTCATGGACACTGATACAGCTGTAGCTAGTGATCGCCATGGAAATTTTTGTGTCCTATCCTGTACAAACATCCCAGAAGGTATGAGGTCCCTTACATCCAGAGAAAAGATGGGAGTGTTTTTGTAGTGCCAATAAACACTTTGAAGACAGAGAAAAGACTAGCTTTCTAAACTTTAGACTAAAAGCTAGTCAACACTGAAAAGTTTAGGGGTTTAGTGTTTAGCTTTCTGTAGTTTCTCCAGGTTTACAGTTGTAGTCTTTTTCTGCTATCAGCACATGACCCTTTTTATTCCATTGACATATGAAACTGGATGATGTGTATTCAGAAAGTGTGAGTCCAGAACGCAATTTGACCTTAAGTTGCTCATACCATGTTGGTGAGGCAATCATGAGAATTTGCAAGGTTGGTGGCTACCTCCATTTCTTCACATGCTGAGATTTATGCAATGTCCTCTTTTGTGATATTAGATTACACCAAAATCACACATTGTTTGCCAATGCACACATAAATAAATGGCTTCAAGATCTGGTCAAACGTTCTAACACTGCCAGATCTAGTCTTAAGAGTGGAGGGTTGATCAGAAGGGCATCTTGGAGATGTTGAAGAAGTGATTTGGCGACTCAAGTGATCTCTGATTTGGAGGGTTAAGAAGGAAGTCAGATTGCACTTCTGGTTTCTAAGCAGTGTTACGTGGGTACCCAGTTTGGAGGGTTAGAATCACAAGGTTCCGGTTCCAGTTAATAAAAACTGAACTAGAATCAGAACCATGTCTGATTTTTGGAACCAGGTTTGGAACTGGAACTGGGCTTTCAGTTTTTTTCAAAGAACCAGAACTGAACCAGAACTGGAATCCCGGTTTTCAAAGAATCAGAGTCAGATCCAGGACTAGAACCAGGGGCTAACCAGCAGTTAACTGCTGGTTTTGGTCCAGGTTACCTGGACCTGGGTCTGATTTTTAGAACTGGAACTGGGGTTGGTTTTTTTTTCCTTTTTTTGAAGAAACAAACCCAGAACTGGAACTAATTTATTTTATAGAACTGGAACCAGAGGTTCTTCCTAAAAGTCAAGAACTGCCCGACACTGGTTTTAAGGATGATGATTGAACTGTGGGAATGTTTTTGACGGGTGGGGGCAGGCTTCACTTGCATATGATAGCTCAATCGATGATAATCAGAAGGCATACAGTGGCAGAAAGTCAGGGTTGCACTGTCCTAACTCATCTGTGGTAGCCACATCACTTCTTGGCAGTGTCTTCATCTTCATCCAACTGTCACGGTATTTGGTTCATGTCTTTCACCTCCTTGTTGGTCTCCAACGACATGAAACCCTGAACCCTAAACCCTAAACTGCGTACTCAGAGTTTGGGGTTTAGTGACCATGCATTTTTTGGGAAAAATCATTGCAATGCTAGTGGTTTTGTTGTGCAAAAATTATATCATGTTAAGGCATTATGATGTGCCTAGGCATTTCAGTGTTGCTTAGCACTCTGTTTTCATTACTTTCTCTAAGTTTCTGAGTGGTGGGTGGGTGCACATCGAATGTGAAGGGAGGAGTATGAGCTTTTGGAAGCTGTGCAAGGACAGCTTGCGGTGTATCCATTGACAGCTCCCCTTCTGGGAAACAATCATGCTGACTTTCGTGGCCGCGGGTGCCCTGTATGTCTTCCAACCAAGAACACAAAGACTTTGACTGGTTGATGTGGATCTCTGAATTTGATTGTTCGACTCCCTTCAACTCTGTTGTTCCTCTCTGTAGTCATGGCAGCTCGTCACTGCCATTCTTGATGAAGGTGATGGTCTGTCACTTTGTGAGCGACTCTCATGAGGTTATGACTGCACTCATTGTCGTGTTACCTTTAATTGTTGTGGAGATTTCTCTGCAACTTCATCGATCTCTGTTGTTCCTCTCTCAGGATACGCTACCCTTTACCAGTGAGGACCTGGCATCCATTTATTTCCTGCAACTTAGCTGGAATGCACTAAGTGCATATCCCTACACTACTACCATACAAGATTTGATATGACTGAACTCTGTTTTTTGGTTACAGTCCTTATTTGGGGCATCCGATTGGGTTTTGCAGTCAGGAGTGTCAAGGGTGTTGGATGGTGACATGCTTTGTCAGTTTCTGGAGCTAACAAGCATGCAACAGGAGAGTGTGCTGACAGAACCACAGGGAATAGCTTCAGTTGGCTTTTCAGCAGCAACTTCATTGTCATCATTGTCATCATCATCATCGTCATCCTTATCAGCCTCTGGAAGAAGCCTCCCGGTGGACCGAGTCCTGCGTTTACTTGAGCGGATTCACAACTCTCTTGCTTGAAATGTTGAAAGAAAAGAAAATCATAGTACTTCATCTTTGCATCATGCAATATGGAAATTATCTGAAACAGAAATCATTACCAAATTGCCTCTCATTCTGGCACTCTCTTTCCAGGAGACCAGATTTGTATACTGCTCCAGACAACAACCTTTTGTATATCTATAGTTGAGCTAGAGAATCAATTGCAAGATGGGTTATTGAACTTTTGCAAATTTTTCTCATGCACATTTTTCCGATTGAACAATGGCGCAGTATCCAAGAAAGGGGTGTGTGTGGGATACAATATTACACATAACCCTCTCTTTGATGTGCAGTTTCATCTGTATGTGGACAAGAAAGAGACAAGGAGAACATATCTTCAACCCTGTATACATTAGAAAATTTTCAATTGCTATGTCTGCAAATAAGAAATTTGGTTGCCTGTTGACAAAACAGATCAGATTTGATCAGCCACAGACAGCCCAAATTGGATCCAGTCTCTCATGGACAACCCAGACTATATCCAGTCACCCATGGATGACCCAGACTAGATCCAGTTACTTTCACATGGCCGAGATCAAATCCAGTTGCCTGGGGATGGCCTACACCAAATACATTTGGCTGGAGATGGCTGAGACCAAATCCAGCCAGCTGGGGATGGCCAAGATTAAATCCAGTTGCTGGCAATAAGAGAGAGACAGAGACCAACCAAAATCCTAAGTCTAAAAAGCTTCAAAGTTGAAGAACATTTGGGACATGGTTTTGCAGCAGAGTGGATATGCATCAACACTGCAATGTACCTGTTGGTGCACTGGTGAAGAGATTTGGAATTAAACTGGAAACCGGTGAAACCCCATGATCATGACACAAATCTGCTGCAGCTGCTGAATCTTGGGTTTTTTTCGTATTTGTGGATTCATTTATGATGAACTTCCCATGTTTTGGGAAGAAACAAACTATAATTGCAGATGATGCACCAACAAGAACAAGAACAAGAATACCACAAAGATCTGACACATGCTGATGTGCTCTTAAGAAGAAGCTGGATACCACAACAAGATCATTCTGCGCAGCAGCTCCAACTCTGATGATTGATCTCCTGCTGCCAGAAACCTGCTATAAATTCTTGATGTGAAATTTTTTGTTTCCACACAATATTTTTGTTTTGCTTCCACATGAGTTTGGAAAATGTAGTACTAGTGGAATTTGGTCATCACCAGCAGCAGAGCTGCATCAGCTCCTGCAGCAGCTGCTGGACTTAGACTCATGAAGCTGCTGGTTGCTAGCTAGCTATCCTCCAGTTCCTTGGCAAGCTGCTGCAGAGATTGGTTGTCTTGGAGCTGAAGACGTAGACATGGGGTATATTGTTACAAGCTTGTTACAAGTTTTGAACCTAAAGTATTGTCAACGTGATCTGGTTGCATCTGGATTTCGTAACAGAATTGCAGAGAAAGACCACCTTGATGCAGCTGCACTAGAAGATTGGTAAGAGTTGCTGGCTGATCCACTTCCAGCTGCTGCTGCAGCAGCAACATCCTGATCATCATTTGTCCACGACCCTGGAGTACCTAAGTGCAGATCTTCAAGGTCGACGACAGGTTCAATTTGGTCGCTAGTACTAGAGATTCTCGCGCTCCCGCCAAATCTTGCACTACCGAAGTTGAATAATATGTTACTCCCCAATCCTCCGCTGATTGCACCACCGCGTGTTGCAGTATGTTCTGCAGTAGATGCAGATGCAGCAACTGCAGTACCATCGTCCTGCAGCGAGCTTCCAGCTGCAGCAGCTGAGGAATCCGGAGCTTCTGCTGCTGCAGGATCCGTGATCATACTAGACTGCAGGTAATGATGACGAGGATGATCTAGTACACTATGGCGACACACAGGACAAGTCTCGTGTGTGCTCAACCAAGTGTCGATGCAGTGGAGATGAAAGGAATGTCTACAGAGTGGTAGCAACCGCACCTGCTCGCCGTTCTGGTACTCGCTCAAGCACACCGCGCAGTCGTCTCTACTAGTGCCGATCACTAGTCCTCCTTCTCCTCCTCCTCCTCCGCGGCATTCTATATCATTCTGAAGCTTACTAGTACTAGCTGTGGCGGTGCCATAGGTGAACACAGGGAACGACTCGATCTGCACCTTTTGCAATCCTTTGTGTTGCAGTTGCCACGGCTGTTGCTGCTGTTGTTGTTGTTGTTGTTGTGCAGATTCCAACACGGTCGTCCCAGCTACACCCCGCGATTCTTGTTGCCGCGTCCAGATGCCGCGATGCATCGTGTTCCGACACCGTGCCACAGTGTTGATGAAGGCCACAACCTACAAAAACAGAAGTTGGAATACATATGAAATCAGGGACATAGCTGCTGCTTGCTGTTGCTGCTACTGCTGCAACAGTGCTACTGATCATGTGCGAATTGATGATGAGGAAGCTGGACATGTTGCATGTGTGCAGCAGCTTTGTTGCCGGGCTGTTGGGATCTAATTGTTTTGCTATGGAGAAAAACTTGAAACTCACTCACTCACTCACTCACTCACTCACTCAAGCTCACTCAAGCACTCACTCACCACGAGAGCGAACAGGACGATGGCCATCACCACCGTGACGTTGGAGTTGAAGGCCCGTGAAAGGTAGCTGGATCCTTGACCAGTACTAGTGGCGGGGATCAAGTTGGAGGAGGTCGACAAGGGAGGTGAGGAAAACACGGAGGCCGCAGCGGGTGACATATTATTCATGTCGTCTGCCAAAGGATCGCTACTCATTGCAGAGCTGATGCAGACTTTGGAAGGAGAACTACTCGTCTAGTCTCTACAACTGCGCATGCAGGCACATCTGCCAATTTCTTCAATGCAGTAATTCCTCGAGCTCCAATAAAACCTCCAACTACTGCAGTTGCTGCTAATGCATTTCTTCTTTCTTTCTTTCTACTCTAAACGTTGACTGCTGCTGCTACTAATCAATCCCCCAAGCTCTGCAGCTGGTCATCCAAATCTCCCAACAACTTCTTTCTGATCACAGCTCCACAGAGAGAGAGAGAGAGAAAGATTGAGATTGCGATTTGAGATTGCAAATTGTGTAGAGAAATTGAGATTGCAAACAGTTTGTGTTCTCAATCTTAACTGCTCTGTACTAGTACTAAAAACATTCTTCAAGAAATGGCCTTGTGGTGGATCACAGCAGTTCCTTACTGAAATCTGAGTGCTGATCCAGAAGAAGAAGAAGAAGAAGGAAGAAGAATCTGAAGAACCCACCCAGTAAGTAAATTTGCTTTGGCAGCTGATCCAGGTACAAAACCATGATCATATCCAAGAAACCCAAACCAAAAATCACCCCAACATCCAACACCCAACACCCAAAACCCATTCCAAAAAAACACAGACTTGCTTGTTGCTGTGTCTACAAGGTCTCAAAATATGAAAAATTCTTGCACCAGAAAAGAACTTTCTCTCAGTTTGCACTTGGTACCTGCATTTGTGGCCTACCCAATTCTTTCTTTCTTTCTTTCTTTCTTACCCTAAAAAAACACTCCTGCCAAAACAGTACAGTGCAAAACCATAACATTTCTTTAAATTTTTTTTTCTACTAGGTATAAAGAATAATAATAATAATAATCATGCTCCAAAATTTTATTTTATTTTGAATTTTTTTCCCCCACCTCCATCTTTGTTGTTGTCATCTGTATAATATCCATGAAATGTTTATTAATTTTTTATTAAAAAAATCCTCCATATTTTGTTATTTATATATTTGTCAGTTATCCCTTTCCTTCCTCATTTGTCCTTGATCTTTGTCTTGTCTCATAGATAGAATAGAATGGCAAGGAACTGTAAAGAATTGGTAGAATTTTGCTCGTGTGTGTATATGGTAGGGCCTTGGGTGAATCGGTGGCACCTAGACTAGTATCATGGTTTAAAACCAAAAACCTCAAAGCCTTCCACTCCGGAAAGGAAAGTTTAAGGAAAGTTTCTTTCAAAGTGTCAATAAGGTAAGATAACATAGTTTCTTAATGTGTACACTTTATGTGTTTTGGGAAAAAAAAAAAGGGGATCAGATGACAATGGATGCATAGTTTGAGAAACCCATCTCAACTTGGAGTTTGTATCTCATGGTAGTTGATCTAAACCCACACAAGACTATGCACCTTTTCTTAGGTGAACAAATTTATAGACTTTGTCATTTCCCAAAGAGAAATGAAAGAACATGAAGGACCAAAAAAAACTTCAATTGGACTATGGAATTGATTTATGCACAAGGGTCTACTCATAAGTTGACTACTTTTTTTTTGTTTTGATATTCTAGAATTGTTTATGCAAAAGTTGTGCAAAGTGATAGTGGCTAGTCCAAAGGCAACAACACAAGAAGTAACAAAATCTCAAAACAAACCATGACTATTCAAAGGTTTCAAAAATTATAGAAAATGCAAGCTACTTCAACCTTTCCTAGCCAAAGCAACTTGCAAGATGGCTTGCGTTTCCAAGTCCTTCAAAAGCAAGGAAAAATAAAAAAGAAAAAAGAAAAATAAAGGAAATAAGCTACCCATTGTGTTTTAATTCATACCATTCAAACAAAGGATAAACTACCATATAAACACCTATGTGTGACTAGTTTGTTGTGTTGTGTTCCTAGACAAGCCTTCCAAATCGTTCATGCAATGCACTAAAGAGCTCAACTTGTAAACCTACTCTCTATTCTTCCCGAAAATAAAGCTTTGGAAAATTTTAGGTTTTAATTAAGATATCAATATGCAAATATATTCATAGACAAATACCATCTTTCTTTCTAGTTTGGGATTTTCTACTTCCACCAACATTGGCCATGGCGGAAGACAAGCTCACAACGGTCATAAGAGAACAACAAGTTGGGTTAATATTTCATCAAAAGTGTTTTTCTTTCTTCTTTTTCTTGTTTTAGGGGAAAGAAGAAAAGCCTTTTTGATACCAAGGCATAATTTCTTATTTTGAAATATAAGTAAAGCACGGGCAAGATGGGTTTGGCCTTTCCAATTTTTACAAAATTTTGAAAAGGAGAACCACAAATCCTCCCAAGCCCAACATGTTGTGCAAATCAGCACTCCAGCTTTACAGTGGCAACCTCTCCTTTAGGGTAGACCGTCCCATCATTGATCGCCTCCCTATGACTGAACACTTTGGCAAATCTTTCTCAATTCTTCTCCATTTTGAGTGATTTAAAATGTTATAGGAGCGCCTTCTCAAGCTTTACGAATCATCTTTGAAATGCAAAGCCAAGAAAATACGTTTTTTTCAAATTGCAAAATACTTTTTTTTTTTCCATATTTCTTCATTTTGACCCCTCCTAGTTTCAAAGTTCATAACTTTCTTATTTCTTATTTCATTTTAAACGATTTAAAGTGCTCTATAAGCACCACCTAAAGTTCTACGAATCGTCTTTTAACTCTAACAGCAATAGAGCAACATGCAAGAAATTTTTTTGGGTGTTTGGGAACCGGCCTTTGTAGTGTTTGGTGGTTTGTGTTTTAGAGTTCTTGACTCCCTTTACTTCGGGCGGGATGTTATAACTTTCTCATTTCTAATTTGTTTTTGATGATTGTTAGTGTGCTAGATGCCCGAAGAGGAGGGGTTCAAGTTTTGTTTAGAGACCGAAAACAACGGAGCCCTCCCCTTGGATCCAACGTGCCCTAAGCGATTAAATGTTTGATTACCGGCCAATCTACCCTAACTTTAAAGAGCAAGAGAAACCATTCAAAAATACATCTCTAGAAGCTATGAAATACAAATTGGACATTTATGTAAACCACTAAATCACATCAATGCTTGAAATTGGTGCTTCCAATAAGGTCACTTGTTCCAACAATTTGTCCACAAGATTCATGCTGCTTGCGCACCTTTCGTTTTAAAATTTGAAAAGTACCTGATCCTCCACATAGATTGATGCGATTTTTTTTCCATCCTTTTTTAAGGAATCCCAATTGAGCTAGTAGTTACCACAACTCAAGTGGATGGACCCCGAGGGCTCCTATGCAAATGGTTGTGAATTCAATTGAGCTTCTTGGGGACATGTTAGACACCGCCTACTATTAGCTCATCATTTGTAGCTCCGAATAAAACTTTGTGCATGTAGTATAAGATCTCTATTGCAGAAATTGATTGTGGGTGCATTCAAAGTGTAAATTTTTTAAAAAATTGTGATGGGCCTTGTTGACTAGCCATATCACCCAATTTTATTTTATTTTTTTCACTTTTTTGATATTCTCAACATTGAAGTTTCTAAACTTTAGACAATCCTTTGTTAAAAAATTGATGTCATTTCTCCATTTGACCCATGGATGTTAAAAGAGCAAGACTTTTTGGATGAGAGTCGTCTTCTTCTTCTTCTTTCAATCTTAAGATTTCGATAAATTAACAATTTTTTTCCAAAAACTTACCAAAGTTAGTCAAATTCACACTCATTAAAAAAAATCCCACGATTTGTCCTATTTTTTTAATCCAAAAATAGGACAAAATTTGTCAAAAATAATAATGATATGGACCTTGATTATGTGATAAAATGTGAGGCTTAGGAACAACAAGAGAGACACATGGGAACTATGAGAACAACATAAGGAACATTTTGGCAAAGCCTATGGGATGTATATAAACAAACACATGAGAGACACATGGGAAACTTGAAAACAACATTAAGGAACAATTCACCAAACCTAAGGAATGGATTTAAAGAACATACATGAGGGACACATACATGGGAACTTTGGGAACAACGTAAAGAACCTGTGAGAAAGCTTATAAATTAAGCATCTTATGGACAACAAATTGGGAATGTCATTGGGAACATTACAACTAAGAGTTCCGTGGTCAATTGGTGATTCAAAAAAGCCATGTGGGTACATTGAAGGTCAAAACCATATTGGACAAATACAAAGAGAAATAAGGCCCACAAGCCAATAGAGGACAAAGAGTGAGGTTCACAAAACCTCAGTCATGCTTAGTTCACAAACAAAGTGTCTCTCAAAGTTTTAAGATTTTTCGCCCCCCAAAGAAATCAAAACCCTTTTACTTGAGTACACAGCTGAGACACAATCCAAAAAGTGCTCCCAAAATCAATGCTATTATGTATCTAGAGAGATACCCAGACTTTAAAATTCAATTTCCATAACCTTAAGGTACCTTGGTACTTTCCCTATTTCCTTTTCTCTTTTTCTCTCTAAACCCTAACAAGAACAATCCTCCAAAAGTCAACTGAAAATTCATCAACTCAAACAAAATTACTTGGGGTTTAAGAGTTGCAAAGATTAGGGTTTAAGTGTAAGAAATGGAATGTTTTCAGCTGCAAACTTTTTTTTTCTTTTTGGGGAAATCCATTCAATTTCAACATTTGCCTGAAGTACATTACCCCCTACCCCCTTTGTTATCTCCTCAACATGATCACAAGCCTCAAGCTTGATGATAGAAAGAAGGGTCCACAGCAAAAGAATCTTCCTCCAATTTTCTTTTGGGGGTAAGCAGGCAGCGCCCCACCCATGAGAGGAGAGGAGAGGAGAGGAGTTTGGAATCATTTAACTGTTTTGTTGGATCCTGGGCCATCAGCTTGTGTGTCATTCAGGTTCAATTGATGAAATTTAGCATCTTCTTCTCATTGTAAATTGATTTGAAAGAGGAGTTTGAGGATGGGTCAGGTACGGAATTTGAATATAGAATGCTGAAAATTCAAACAACACACAATCTACTATAGATAGATATATCTTTCTTTTTTTTTAAAACACACATTTCCAAACCCAAACATCAAATCCTATGTCTTTTGGGTAAAGAA
>Ga0209208_10002285_pt1 | contig 27431 bp, 23 predicted proteins | sample S1TSphfallax_3_FD_187694 | JGI IMG/M metagenome (GOLD analysis project Ga0209208, IMG submission 187694) | Host-associated microbial communities from peat moss isolated from Minnesota, USA - S1T2_Fd - Sphagnum fallax MG (SPAdes) (version 2) | ecosystem: Host-associated > Plants > Peat moss >...
GGGGGGGAGGGGGGTTGCATGTCTCCATAAATCTATACATCACAATGTACTAAAAAAGAGGAAAAAATTAAATTGTGTGCAACGATGATTTTAAAGTCATGAATATTTTGGTACATTTATTGGCTAGAATTATAACATTTGAATGTGTTTTTCCCAAGTTATTTTAAGATCTTATTGCCTTCGTGATCATTAATTACATGCCTTATGTGAACACTTGAATTTTGATTATTCATAACATATGCATGCAAATGTATTAAATGAAATTTGGTGGTGAAATTAGGTAACATGATCATGGGGTAAATGTTGGCCACCTATTTGATTAAACCCTGAACCTTTCCATTCATTGTTTATAAGATGTAATAGAAATCAAAGGCATGTTTGATTTTATTTTTAAAAGCCATGACCTCCCTAATTTAGAAAGTTGTACTCTTTTAAAGTTTTAACAAAATTCAACCATGTACGTTGTGTTCAATGCATTTATGATATACTATTTATCTTTGAACCAAAGATGATAATATGTGTCACAAAAAGTGTCATTAATTTCTTTTTGTGATGTAACATGGGTGGTGATCATCTTGATAGTGATTTAACATGGGTGAAGATGATCATGGAATGATTTCGCTTTAATGCTGACAAGTTTTGACAAAATTCTCAAAACAATGTAAGACTAGAAAAAAAACTACCTTAGACAATATAAATCTAGTGAAACTTCATTTGTGATTGGATGCAACTTGGAACCTTAAACCTCATGCTAGAAAATAAATGGCAAAACAAAGTTGTAGACTTTTGTTATGTTAGGTGTAGCTCTTAGCCAAGAGTGAAATTTTGCACTAATTTGCCTTATAAAAACATTGGTTGTATTCACAAACCATATCATGACTAAGGAATTTTTAAAGTGCACAAGAATTAGTACAAACTATACCAAAAGCATGTCCAAACCTAAGTTCAACCATAAAACACAATCTCCTAAAACAATGGCCACAAAGCATGCAAGGAAAAGCTTAAACAAGATTATATTCATAGCACATAAAGATAGAAAAATGAAACAAAAAAAAAAAACATTGAAGGATAAAGTCATACCTTAAACTAGGGTTGAAAAAATTGAAGGCAATGGGGGAGGGGAGGATAAGGTGGGGGGCAAGGCATACTACCTCTATTCACTTGTATAAGGACCTAGAGCAAAGAAACTTTCATGAGGGAGTTTCCAATGGTCCACCGTTCATTGAACTCCTAATCACCTTCTTATTACATTATGGATTAAAAAAATGATGATGGATAAAATTTCATGAAAAAATGCATGAAAAATGGAATGTGATGGATGAAATTGATTCATCGTCCATTAATATGAAAATTGAATGAATGAATTTCATTCATAAAAATTGGATCTTTATGATGAATATCATCCATGAATGACAAACTAGGTTAACTAAAGTAATATGAATGTATTGCCTTTATCTTCTAAAATAATTTATTTGAATAAAAAAATCAATTTAAGACAAGCATATTCTTTTCCTCTAGCTTCAACCAAGACAACCCCTCACTACAAGGTGCAATTGTTTACACAATTCAAATTTTTAATCAATTAACCTAACAACCTAATGCTTTTGAATTGGGTGCAATTGAAATGGATTATGTGAGTTAACACCGAAGATTTTTATTTTGACAATTTTTGTTGTTTTTTTGGACAAAAAAATTGGGATTTTTTTGAATTAATTTTTCATAGTGAAAATTCTACTAAGTTTGCTAGTTTCTTGAAAATTTTGCCAAAATTTTGATATCACAAAATTGAAAAAAAAAAAAAAGGAAAAAAAAAACTTGCTTAACACCAACCAACGCACCATTTGTTGGAAATCTGTTATCACTTAATTTTGAATGAACCATAATTGGTAACTTATGGGCCAAATTCCTGAATCCACTTCAATGACCTATCCCATAAACCCAACAATTACCTAGGTATAAACTATTAATTATTACCTATGCAAGTTGGTGTATCATAGATAAGTAGGAAGGTAATATAAGTTTTTAATCTTTAAATCTTGTAAAACTTTAATTTGGAAACACATTGTAGATTAGGAAAATGTACAAATGAATAAGAAAAAGGAAAAGGGAGAAGTTATAAGATGTTGAGTTGGCTCAAAGTAGATGTCAAAATCTCTCCATTTCTAGAATTCACCGCTTATAATAAGTTGGCCATGGTGATGGGAGGTGTGTATGAAGGGGTGGAAGTTGGGAAATAATCAAGCCTACGGTTACCACCCGATTTAAAATGGAGGACGCTTGCATCCTTTGTAATGTGATTGAAACTTTTTGACAAAAAAAATGACTAAGGTAGAAAGAAGAGGGCTTTTGGCCCTTTCAAGCTTTAAATGACATTGGCACAATAGTGTAAAAACACATCAACATGTTTGTGTAAATAACCAAATAATTCAATTGCTAATGGAAGAATTGATCTACGGGGTGTTAGTTGTAATAGCTCCTTGCATTGGCTTGAGTTGCATTAGAGACAACAAATCTTTAAATTGTGCAAGATCAAGGAAATAAATTTGCTTGCGTTAGGTTAGTAATGATAACATCGGTTAAGGTGCGAATGCCATCTTTGGTAAGCACAATGTTAATTTGTTGATGAGAGGAGTTGAATGTGGTTGAAGGAAGCACTTGTAATTACGTGGAAGCTAGCATCTCGCACAATGGTGACAAAGGGGTCATGAATTGCATCATGGGTTCTAATGTGTTCATTGCCATGAGCATAACATAAGAAGTGGATACCCATAGGGTCAATTAGATGTATGCACATGCATTGATGGATACTTGCAAATAAAGGATGGGGTGGTCCAAGTCATGTACGAAGTGCTGTGAAAAAAATTGGGGAAAATAATAAGAAGGTTGGGAAAATGAGTCAATTTGTAAGCTAAACCTTCCCCCCTAAGCTAGAACATGATTAAATTTGGGCACAATGGGCTTTAAGTATATCGTCGAAGAGCATGCTGGAAAAGGTATGATGGTGTAAACGCTTTGAGATGGAATTTTGAAGTTCAACCATTTGTTGCCTAATGAATTGTTCAAATGGAAAAAAAACACGCATGGGCTAAGGGTAATAGATTAAATGGCACCTTGAAGTGTTGTTAGAAAGGAAATGTGTTGTCAATTCATGTTAAGGCTTCTTAAGAAGGAAGGGATGTTGATCAACCATAAACCTAACTATATGACTAAAATGACAAGGGCCCAATTTCCTAAATAGGTTGTTGGGGCAATGGTGGTTATTGATATGAGTTCAATGCCATTGAAAGTTATTGAGAGGGAGGTTTGTTTACAAGCTATAAATCCTTTTGCGCTATTAAAAGATCTTGGACCCAAAAGGTGTCAAAACACTTGAAAGAGGGGATAGTAGGAAAAAAAAGGATTTTGTGAAGGTGGAAGATGGAGGTGTGTATTGTAAAAGATATGATGGGCATTGCATGAAACAAATTAAAATTCCAAAGGTTATATGAACATCACCCATTTTAGGGGGAAAATCCACATGTTTAACATATTTTAACATGACATTTTTTATGAATGATGATGTGAAAATTGATGTGCCCAATGGAACCCCCAAGATTTTAATTCCTTTTAATGGGGTGGTAAACTGGGAGGGGTGTTGAAGTCCTATGGAAGGTTAGAGAGTAACCATGTTACACATTTTTGAGGTTGGATAGAAAGATATGTTTCCCATAATTCGATCTAGAAATGCTCATTTACAAATGATATAATTGAAGGGGAACCTATGATGTGATTGTCATATGTAATGGATGGAAATAAACAAGGAGGGAAATGATTAGCTATAGAATATAAAGCCCTTAAAATGGGCTAAAGCAAATAGTGCCCCCCCTCCCCCCCAAAGATCACCTCGATGGGTTCCCATGGCAAATGAGATGATTGTGACATTGTTTTCATAATTATGATGACTATAAAACAAAGGAAACTCAAATGCATAGAATGCACGAACAAACGGGATGAGTTGTATGATGTCCCCACCTACTACACTAAGTTTTTAACATATGACCCTTCTTGACGCCCAATTGAAGGTGTTTGCCACGTTTAACTAAATAACAACCTAGTTAGGGTGAAGGTTTAATGTACACTTGATGCTGTGGAATATTATTTTATAACCGCCCTTAGTTGCAATTCCAAATTGGTGTGGGGAGAAATGTGTTGTAAATGCATTGTAAAATTGAAAGCATAAAGCGTGGCTTGTGAATCAATATAATGTTTCTCCCACTATAATGGGATGAATTCCATTTAAAGGTTTGGTCATGGTTAAGAAGTAGGCTATTCCAAGGACATGTGCAATTTGAGGTGGAGTGACCCTGTGCAATATAAAACAAAGTTGAAACAACTAAGGGAATCCATTTGTTGAATCTTTTGGGTGAAAAAAAGTTAAAAAATGTTCAAAAACCACCTTAGAAGGACCATTTGCTAATAAATGTGGCATGCGTTGGAACGCCAACTTGAAAGAATAAAAAGAAAGTTCAAGGTCTTGGTTTAGCTTGTAGTTTTCGAGGAAAAGCTAAAAGTAGGCATCTGATTTAGGGTGTAATGCGGTAAGAAATAAAGTGGTGTTGGAGGATGTGGGTGTAGGAGAAAATGGTGCCAAAATGTGAGCTATTCAAAAGTGTTCCCTTGCATGCCTAAAAACTAAATTGTGGAATAAATGTTGGGGAAAAAGAATTGAGCTTGAACTGGTTGTTAAAACTTGTGTTTGCAAAAAAACTCTTCCTAATTTTTTTCCCAATTGCGTGCTGAAAAATGTTTGAGTCAAATCCATGTTTCCCTATGCTTTTTTTCCCCACCATGAAGGGATAAAATGAGACACCATTCAGGTAGCAAGAAGAACAAATGCCAAGCTACCACATTATACAAGTCTTGCATTAGTTTATCCAATGGAAAACAAAATGGCACTTGCACATCACGCCATAAAACAATGGGGATGCAGTTGTACAATCAAATATGATAGAGGCTAAATGAAAGGACCTCATGACATCCGTTGATGAAACCCATGTCCAAGTTAATGAGGCAGGGTGGGGGCAGGGAGGGTGTTGGAATTGAAATGATCACAAGTGATGCACCCCCAAGCTCCTTAATGGACTCAATTGTGAGTCCAAAGGTGAAGACAACAAAAAGAGAAGAAGTTGGGGCGCGCTTCTTGGCTTGGAACATTTCGGGGGTAGAAGGGCATGTTAGAGCTCTGGGATGGGACTAGGATGAATAATAAGCGGTTCAATTATTCACACAAACCTGCACAAACCAAACAACAAGTTGGTTAGTGCATAGTCGGAGCACTTTTGGTGCATGGATGAACCACATGCAAACACGAACTCACAAGACTCATCATGACTCGGACTTGAAGGAAGCCACCACCTTCCCTTTTATAATATTTTATGTGCCTGGCCGCAGGGCTAGCACTCAAATGTCATTCTATCCTGGGATTCAGTGGGAGTCTTGAAATTCCCAAAATGGAGACTCCTGCAACTATGGAGGCCCATAACTTTGTGTGCAAACCTCTGATTGAGGTGAGGTTTAAAGCAAAGTTGTAGCCCTCTTTGAGAGCTTTTCAATAATATGTCGCATGCCACTTGCACGCAACAAAATTGGGCGATTCCCAATTAAACTCTAAACCCTAAACTTGGCCTTTTTTTTGGCCATAACTTGTGTTTTAAGTACTCAAATGGGTCACGTGAGCCCATTTTGAACATCTAAGTTCCAAAAGATTTCCAATGATATAAGGAATTATTCAATCCAATGGGTTTTGACCCCTGCAATTGCTCTATGAAAATTCAAAAATCCATTGGGATTTCAACTCCCCAAAGTGGGAGTTCACTTGGGAGTGTGGAGGTTCATTCCCTCACACTTTCCTACATTCTCGGGAGCATGAAATGTGACTCCCAGGCTTCACTCTTGGCCCGCACTTTTGCAAGTCTTTGCTTTGGTTGTGAGCCCAAGGTTAAGGCTACGACAATAAGGGTCCATATTAGATGAATTGGATGTCTGACATGATGTTGATGATAAGTTAACCCTTAATTGATAAATTGATGCCCACAAATGGGGCAAAAAAATTTAGGTGGAGGTTGAGAACATGTTGAAGAGATCGGGTAGGTGGGGGTATGATCATGGCCAACTATAGGGACCAATAGAGTGGTAAGGGAAATATGTCCTATATGTGCATGATTGAAGGGTTTTGGAAAAGTGTAAGGTTGGGGCCTCACATTCACATAAAGGGTTGGGGGTTAATAGGGGGAACTAGTAGGTGATGTGTGATTTGTTAGAATGGGAAGGGTAACTAGTGGGTGGTTTGTGATTTGCATGGGGGATGAGGTGGAGGATAGGTCTATGATGGTGCATGATAAGACATATGGGCGATGGGAACTACAAGATTTGATGAGACGTGATGAGTTGAAACTTTCCAAGGAGTCCTTTGCTAGGGCATTATGCTAAGGTCAAACCCTAACTTTGTTATAGGCTTGGGTGTGACGATCATTACTCTATTAAATTCAACAAGACCTAAACACTTTAATACCAAAATATTACAAGCTTCATTCCTTGTTCTTAGTTTTGCAAGATTCAAAACAAAGAACGCCACACAAAAGTTTCCTAATTTTGTGGTTGAAAACTAGCTATGTCTTCACTAGCTTGGAGGATGCATTACAATGCTTGAGGATGGCTGGTTAGTTAGGTGCCCCAACAAGGTTTGTACTTTATGTTGCATTGGGCTGAACTTGCTTTAGAAAGACTCTCAAATATCAAGTGTTACTATTCTGAATTGTTTTTCCTTGTTACCTCCCACAGCCTACTGATGTTGAAGACCAAATAGAAATGGGAAGAAAAAATAATATAAGTGATTATTATTACATGTAGACAAGTAAATAAGACACTTGGTAGGTAGATGAATGATACAATGAAAAAGCATTTACTGTCCACCATCCATCGTGCATGGTTCACAGGTGGGTCCTTGATTCACTCTTGCTGGTTTAAAAGTGGTAATCCTTTAGGAGCACGTAGAAACAGATGGTCAATTGGAGAATGGATTCGTCAAGCAGGTATAATTCTCATGCAAATCCTGGTCTTTTTTTCTGTTTGGTTTGCAACTCTCAACACAAGGAGGTTTGATTGGCCACACTGTAGAGTTTTTAATCACATTTGCAGCAGTCCAACCCAATTAACAGTGTGGGATTAAGTGATGGTTGTGAGATGCAGTTTTATATAACAAGCTAATAACTGAGTTTTGCTGTTGATTAAACTTATGTGGGGTGCAGGATGTTGCATTGTCTTCCAAGACAAGCCCACTTTGTATGTAAGTATTGTCTCCAGTCCATAACACAATGATGTCATGTTTTTTACAAGCGTTGGATTTCCTTTTATGCTTACAATTGCAGATAAGCAGGCATAATGCAAACAGGGAACTGTGTTTTATTGTTTCTGGATTAACCAGGGGCCCCCATCCTGTATCCTCCTGTTCTAAACGAAACAGACATGTTTCCCTAATTCCAATGAATCTCTCTCTCTCTCTTCCGTCTTGCCAGGGTTGCTCTTGCTAGAGGAAAAGGAGCATATTCCCATTTGCCAAGCTGCTAAGGAAAGCTTTAAAACCCCTGGCCAGGCTTGCTCTAGCATATTCCCATTTGCCAAGCTGCTAAGCAAAGCCTTTAAACCCCTGTCTGTATACAGACAAGGGTTCTAATATTAATGTAAAATATATACAAAATGTATACAAAGGTCTGCTGAATAGGGTTGTCCCTGTGGGTGGGAAAAAAACCTATAGAGCCAATAGGATTATCTGTTATGGGAGCCTTGAATTGTCTTGAGTTAACTTCAGATGCTTAGATATTATGCCACGGTACCTATAGGATTCCAGCAGTAGTTAAATTATTTTCTTTTAACATTATTTTTTTTATAAAATCAGCTCCTCGCAATGCTGAAAGTTTTAGAAATTTGTTTGCCATTATTATTGATTGCCTGCCTTAAAGCTTGATGGTGTAGTGTGCCTAGATAGTGCAAAATTAAGTGACAATTTTTTCTCACCTCAGTTGTAAGAACTTGGAGAAATTTTTATTTTTATTGTTAAAGCGGAAAAAGAAAAAAACTTAAATATTCATCAAGTCATCAAGAAGATGCCAGAATGGTACAGGTACTATGGTAATAGCCTCATAGGCTTGTGCCTATGTGGAAAGGAAAAAAATTGTGAACCATTTTGTTCAAGTCATCACCTTATTGAATTAATATTTACATGTTGCATGCAAAAGACATGCAGCTTTTATTGCATCATTCTCTGATTCTACTCAAAGATTTGACTGAGAGTGCACAAACCCTAACGATTGGGTATACAATTTCCACCTTACAAGCCCCTCCCTAACTTGAACCAAGAGACAGGGTTCTGGCACATTACTTTGTGCGGTTTGTTGTAAAACCTGTGTGCAATGTCTTGTTTTAGGGTGGAGCCCCAGACACACTTGCTTCTGGTACAAAACTAACACATGTGTGTTTTCAAGAAAGTTGTTCCAACAAACAAACCCCCTGTAGACCAGACATTAGTTTCAGCCCCAATTTCATGTTTGGTTGATCAAAAACAGTACATGTACTAGTGTGACTTGTGCCATCAAGCACATCTTGTAATGTAGTTGTTATCAAGAATATACATTTAAAAATTCTCTAAAGAGATGATTTTTGATTTTTAAATTTTTTTTGCAACAACAAGAAATTACTCAAATTTCAATAACTCCTTCAACATAGGTCTGAAAATTATGAAACCACCTGGGGCGCTCATACTCATTGAAGGCTGAGCAAGGTACCAAGAGTGCACCCTAGAAAACTAGTTTTTGGGTTTTTTGGGGAAATTTCAGTGATAAATTTACTCATAATTTGGTAACTTGTGTAATGCAGATCTAAAGATTACAAAATCACTAAATAAGGTCTTCTTCCAAAAACCCAAACAGATCTGATTTTAAAAACAAGCCCCCTTTCTTCAGCCAGAAAATGCACCTGTGAGTGGGTGACATTACTTCTCCATATGATTGGTTCAGGGTTTTAAAAAATTTACAAATTTGTGATGTAGCCAAGTGGGTGATGTCATAGAAATTTCTATTGAAATGTGGTGAGTTAGGGTTTTAAAATTTCAAAAAACCCTTTGAATGTGTGGAAACCACATCTATCGAATGGAAACATGCAAAATTTCACCCCAAAAACACACTGATTCCCATGCATGTAAATGTGGTAGAATCCATGTATTGTTAAAAAAAAGAGAGATATGGGATCATTTGTACTCCAACCCAAAGCAAGGCAATCTCAAAGCAAATGATATTTTGCCCGCCCTAATACTTTAAGCAAGCATAAGTTGCTTACAAGCACACACCACTGGTGACCATTTTCCCCAGCCGGTTTGACCGACCGCTCCACAACAACTCCCAATGTTCAGCTTACCTATTTGTATGGGCAAGCTTCACATGTATAAACAATTGAGAATTCGGTGGATGGGGGTGGGGGGAAGCAAGAAGGAGAGGGAGTGCGCTTACAAGTCGCATGTGCAAATCCAAAGCAGTCTTTTTTGTAATTTGCAAAAAGTTTGTGGTAGGAGTGCGAATCTAAACGGTGGGGCTACAACCAGCCAAAACGAATCGGACGGCTTTCTGGACCTCCACGATAGTCCATGACTATAAAGCGACGGCCGGCAGCTTTTAGGGCACCTGCCATCGGGGGCCACTATTTATTTATTTGTTTATCACTGCCAACTCCCTCAGTGGGCCAAATGATGGGGAGGAGGGTAGGGGGCGCGGGAGAAAGGACGGAGGGGGGAGGGGGTCATAATGGAGGAGGGGATGTTTTTTTTTTGACAATGGAATAAAAGAAGTACATTCTTAGATGATCTTATTGCAGGCAATCTAGGTATGTAGGTACCCTATTATGTGTTCCAATGGAACAATAAAAGTGGAAAGTAGAGGAAAAAAAAAAGTGTCATGATTTTGGTTGAATAATAATATACGCACTTTGTGGGGAGGGGGACGGGGGGGACTAGAGCGAACCAAGTGAGTAAACTATGGTGGTGGGTGTTTTAGGGGGAAAAAAAAATGTTGGGGTTGGAACTGGGGGTAAATGAAAGGGAAGAAAAGGAACATTGGGGGCGGGTGGGGTGGGGTGGGGTGCGGTAGTGATGTTTTATTTAGGGTTTAAATGTGGTTGTTTGTTATGTGAAAGGTAAGGCCCATCTCCAAGTAGTTCCATGATTTCAGGGTTGGACCGTTAAAGCTAGCTGCCTCCGGGAGCCTATGGATTAGTTTCCTTGCCTTTTGGCAAACATGGCTGAGTTTGCATTACTTTTAATTGGGTACCACATTTTAGGGTTGGTCATTCTGGGCCAGATGGGAGGGGGATGTGGACAAAGTTTGGTGCACTTTTGCCCTTTACTTTTCCTTTCCATTTTCTGTTTTTCCCTTTTCAGGGGTTGGGGAAGGGTTTCTTATGGGGAGGAAGAAGAAGGTTTGGAAGGCATGTGACATTTGTCTGGACTTCACTGTTACCTAGTGATCTGAAAGAAAAAGATTTCAATTTTCAGTTGGTGAAGTAAAATTGTTGCATTTGTGAGAAAACAAGGATGAGAAGGAAAAAGAAGGAAGTGGGGGAAAAGAAGGGGCTGGGTGGAGGGTAATTGTAATTAGAATCTATTCTTGTAGATTTGTGGAAATGAATAGGTATCCATGTTAATAGGTGGGTTTTCTTTTTGTTATTCTTTCAAGAAGATCTTGGGATATTGGCTCCCTTCCCAAGGACTCGCCTTTCTTTCCTGTCATGAGAAGTGACAAAAGAGAGAAAGATCGTATATGCTCGCACCTTCTTCACGGAGGGTGGAGGGTTCGCATTATTTCTACTATCTCAAAGGAGAGGAGGGACATGCAAGAAGTCGAGAGTAGTAGCTCTGTAGTTACTAGCCATGCTCTCTTTTACTTGTGAAACAAAAAGAAATCCATGAACAGAGAAGTGTTATCCTGGCAAAATAAGATTATGTGTCATATTTTAGACTTTTATTGCTTAGTTAGGTGTGCATTGCTTCAAACTTTGTTTTTCGATTCTTGGTTTGGTGATCTAGCGTTTGGACAAAATTTAAATTGCATAGTCATTTGACCCACCTCCTTAGGTTAAAAGAGTAGGACTTTGAACAAGGAAAACAATGTTGGGCTATTGAGGAATACGCGAGAAATGTGGGCACAACATAAAGAACAAGTGGTAAAGCATATGGGATAAAATTGAGGAACACATAGGGAACACGTGAAGAACAAATTGAGAACAGCTGCAGGAACAGTATTGGGAACATGGGGCGGGGAAGAAGGCCCAAAAACCCAAAAAATCTTCCGGTAAGCCCAGCACTTGTACTGACCTAGAGTTTACTCATACTCACTCACCTCATTGGCTGCTGAGAAAATATATTTAAGTATGTACTGTAGTTGGCAACCCTTTTTGCCTAGGTATTCGCTGAGGAAGATATTGTGGGTATATTGTCAAAACGAAGATCTTCCAAATTGAGATTCCCTCCACCACCCCCACAAGACAATTTCCCACGGACTCTCTCCCCTCACACCTACTAACTACTGTGGTACCTAGGTTCGTTCAGCAGTAAGGTGCCTACTAATAAATTGTTTTTTGGGTCACTTCTGTTTGACAGTAAAAATAAAAATAATTTACAATTCGGCATTACACTGTTGCGCTTCAGAGCTTCCATTCAGATTTTTGGCATGGCCGGGCCGGCACATGTTTTTTCAAAGTTTTCAAACAATTTCAGAAAATATTTAACTAGTGGCTAACCGGCCTATGCAGTAGGTTGGTTTTAAAATAAATATATTGTTGTTGGAGGTACTAAAGTAGTTTTCAAACATTAATCTCTTGGCAACAACCCATCATCAATAGCGCTTTCCTTTTGAACATGCTGTTGAAAGAAGTACTTACAGGGCCGGCCTACCTCCTGGAATCCGTCTCCTGAATGCTCGGAAATTACTCAAACAGCTGGCCATCTACCTTAGGACCAGAGTCTCACCATCCTCTCCTCCGCTAATATTCCCAAGTGGTGCATCCTTTAAAGCCTAAACCTCGCCCCCCCTTTGTAAAAATTACATTGCACAATAAAATTATTAATAAATAAATAATATATATAGTCTGTGTTTGTGACCCATTTGTTTCCCTTTGAGCAGCACTACTGCATGAATCTTGCTGGAACTCTTCCAAGAGTTGTTTGGGTGTTGTCCCCCAAATAAACACCCCCCTTGCCCATATAAACTACACAGCAGAAAAAAACTGGGGATGCAGAATAAATCCTAAGACTTTTTGGCAAACACCCTTGGGGGGAGATTATTTCAGGAACTACCTGCTCCCAGGGCGTTCCTACACTAATAGCTTTCCCCCAATCTTTGGAAGACAACAACCACCCAACCAGTGTTTTTTTCTCCTTCTTCTGCAAAATTTCTTTTTCTCGAAATGAAATTGTCAATTTTCTCAAAAGAAGTTTCATTTTGGGAGGGGAATTTTGCTATATTTGGAGTTTCGACACACTTGTTTTTGGCCAGTTTTCTACAGTTTTGACAGCCTTCTGCAAACTTTTCACCAATTGATGCCAAACCTTGTTTGGGTTTACAATGCTACATAAACAACTGAATCTTTTCTTTAAGACACACAAAACAAATGAAGAATAAAACTATGCACCCCAACCAAAGTTAGGAGGGTAGTGGGGGAGAAGCCCAGGTCACATAGAAGCTAGGAAGAAGAACTACTACTATATTAGGAGCAACTATTTATCATAGCCTAGAGATTGGTCCCCAAGTCTAGTGGCCAAAAAAATTGGGGGTGCTGCTTTGGGCCCCCCCCTTTCTGGCACACCAACTTTTGTGGCTAAAAGGCGGCCACTCCTTTAGTCTCTTTGGTGTTTCACTTTTTCTCCTCACAGGCCCTCCCCTCCCCCCGCCCACAACCCCCCTTTATTGCTCCCCTTCTCCATCATGTCTTTGTGTCCTTGGATCTCTCTTTTCATTAGGTCAATTTTGGGAGTGTGGTTGTAGTAGCCCAACAAAACGTTTTTTTAATTTTGCAACATCATAAAGAAGTGTAAGTACTCGTAGACAAGTTGATTGGAGCATATACAGAAAAGAAGCTCTAATTGTGTTGTATGTGTGTGTGTGTGTGTGTGTGTGTTTCTTGTGTCATACTTGTTGGTGGGTTTCAAATACTTACTACCCATTGGTTATTGTAGTTGCTATCATTGTTGAATAGTTGCTGTTGTTGTTGTTCTTTTTGTTGTCGATGTCTTGTGCACTTGGTTGAATGATTGTATAGTTTACATACATACCCATTGTTGATGTTGTTTGGCTTTTTTTCTTCTTTTCTTCTGTCTTTGGGCGGAGAGTTTTTTCGTAAAATTTCCCTCGAGTCCTTCGGAGTTTTTGTAAGCCTGCTATTTCAGCATCTTCAAAATCGCTTCCGACTGCAGTCTTTTTGCAAGGTGAGTTGCTCATTCACGGTTTTTAGAAAAATTATATAAAAATTATTATTATTGTTTTGCCCCGCACACCCTTGTTGTGGTTTGTGCTTTAGTGATGGTGAAGCGATTCTTGATGGATTGTTTTGTTTTGTTTTTGTTCTTCTCTTTTAGGCAAAACTTGATTTCCCCCTGTCATGGTAGCTTTGAGATGGCAGGCTTTTTATGGAGTGTGCTCTTTCTTTGGGTGGGTGTTTTTTCATTTTGGGACTAATGATTTTTATCATCAATTGATGATGCTGAATTGGGTGTTGGCTTGGGTGGTGGTGGCGGTGTTGAATTAAAAGCTTGCTGTTTGGATTGTTTTTTTGGGGGGATTTTGTTGTATGACAGTTGCAACAGTTTGTTTTGGTTTTTGGGATGGGTTTGTGTGCAAATTTGTTTTCTTCCTTTTCATTGAGTTTTCAAGCTTGACAGAGAAAGTAGCGAGCTTGAGAAATAGGGTGTATCTCTGTTTTAGGACCGATATTTGTTGTGATGTGTGACAGACCATCACACATCACAATGAAAGTTTCAATGCGAGTTGTTGTCTTTTCTTCTTGAGGTCCATGAGTTTCTTGTTGATGTGCAGTCAGTCAAGTCAGTCAGGAGGGTTTTCAATGGATTTTTTTTGTAGGATACTAGAAGTCCAGGCACGAGTGCTGTTGTTGTAGCCAATTTCTTGACTTTTTTCCAATTGTTTGTGGCACTGCAGAGAGATCTGGTTTTCACTGGGTCTTCTTGTTTTGGGTGGTGATTTGGTGAAGCTATTGGTGCAAAATATGTTGTGGGGTTAACAACTCCTTGTGGTTCAGAGTAATTTTTTTGCTTAGCTGAGTTATGGACAATTTTATTGGTTTTGCATTTCCAGAAGGAGGGTCTGTTTCTGCTGGACTGACTCTTTTTGGGGTGGGTGTTGGGGTGTTTTGGGGGGAAATGAACAGGAGGAAAAAGAGTAGCACAACTCAGTTGGGTATTTGGGAAATGAACTTTGGATACCTGTAGTAGTAGCATGAGATCATTGTCATCATCATCATCATCCTCATCATCAGATTATTGCAAATAGCAGCAGTGGAAAGCAATACCATCATACCTTAGTTGCTGCTGCTTGCTAGTTTGGGTTGTGGCATGTTGTGTGAGATGATATTCCTGAGAGGTGTGTATGGAAGTTTGACTCAGAACATTGAGAGGTTGTGGGTCTGGGATGAAACTTATACAGAAGAATATTTGAAATGTAGGACTTGTAAATACCAATGTCTGCCCAGTAGTTGCAGTTGCATTTAGAGTGAGCAAGCACCTCTTGTTGCTCGATTTATTCATTCGTGTGGGACTGACTCTTCTCTCTCTCTCTAGTTACAACCCTAATATAGTAGATAGAGTCACAAGAGCAATTTTTTGGAAAGATCAGCCCTACTAAAAGGGTTGTTATTAGAGCACAAGTAAATGTGGAAACATTATTTGTGTTCTTTTCTCTTCTAGTGATTGTGTTTTCTGCTGCCAAGCTCAGGAAGAATATAAGAGAGACTTGGATTCTTTATTGTAGCTCTCTGTGGCCATTGGGGTTGGAGAGTATCGGACACATTAAGAGAGAGAGGGGGGGAGGCGTATGCCGTACTCTTTGTCAACAAAGCCCGCAGAGAGGACCAGACTATGGGAAGGAGAAGATACCGACCTGAGCAACATCCCACAGCGCCGCGGCCCCATTTCTTCCACACCTGGAGAGGTAAGCTACCGCCCTGACACGCTTCCAAGAGCATCTTCACTGTCTGAGGTAGATGTACAGCACGAGCTGTCCACCACCCCTAAGTTCAACATCACCCCCTCTCTTTCGGCATCCCGTGTGGAGCGCTTGGTACGAGAGCGACAGCTGCGGAAAAATGTCAGTTACACTCTTGTGGACGAAGCTGCCGATGGCAAGGTGGAGGCCAGCATGGGACCAATTGGCTGCTGTGGAGGAGGAGGAGGGGATGGGGGTGCCACTGGTGGTGGAATTGAGTGCAGCCAGGATAATAATGTGGGCACCAGTGGGGTGAGTGAGAAAGGACAGCAGCAACAGCGGGCTACACAAAGGCTGCTGGTGGTGGCCAACCGATTGCCTGTTTCAGCACAGCGTGATGGGGATAATTGGGATTTGAAGCTCAGTGCCGGCGGTCTAGTCAGTGCACTCCTGGGTATGTTTTTGGACTGCTTTCTGAAGCATTTTGGTAGTTTGAGGCAAGGACAGGAAATGGAAAAAAATGGCTCTATGACCTGAAGGTGTAAATTTTCTAGTGGTTGGTAGAAGTTTGAATTCTGCTCAGTCAGTCAGTGACCCAACACTCACTCTGTAGCTGAACAATGTGGGGAATGCTGGAGTAGTGGCATGGTTACAAAACTGTACCTTTTTCTTGGTTTGGGTCAGCCTCATTTTGTGTACCCTAATAATGGGGTTGCTTCTCTCTCATTGTCTGAAATTCTACTGCAGGGGTCAAGCAGAATTTTGAAACAAGGTGGATTGGATGGGCTGGTGTCAATGTACATGATGAGAAAGGACGCATGTCTTTGACTGAGTCCCTTGCATCCAAGGTCAGTTTTCATTTTCCTAGTAGTATAGACCCAAGTGAAATGGATTGGCAGAGCAGATGGGATTGTGAAGAACACAAGAGGAGGAGACTCTGGGTTTTGTGGCTTGAGATGCATTTCATATTTAGCTAATGTTTTTGCGGTGCTCTGTTGAATGGGGAATGCGCCTCTGACCTGGTTAGTCATCACCTTGCCATTTGTTTGTGGTCTCAGGGGTGTGTCCCAGTGTTTCTGGATGATGATACTGTTGATCAGTATTACAATGGCTACTGTAACAATGTACTATGGCCTCTCTTCCACTACATAGGGCTTTCCCAAGAGGATAGGCTGGCAGGGACTCGTAGCTTGGACTCACAGTTTATGGCATACAAGAATGCAAATCAGCTGTTTGCAGATGTTGTCTTCTCTCAGTATCAGGTACAGTACTGCCTCTTTGGTCTGGTCTGTCTGGCGCTCTCTCAAGCTGATAATCAGTAACATTTCTGTGGGGCTTGGGTTCCAAGTTGAGTTTGGTCTTCCGGTAAATAGAAAGATGAGACTCCTCCTGCCATTTGATGTAGTAGTTTTGAAAAGAACTTTTCAATTAAAAACTTTGTGCTTTGACTAAATGAGTAATACTACGACAGCATTCATCCTCAGTTGGTGCCATCTTTGGTTGTGTGTTGGTAAATCTATTATACATATACAGGAAGGAGATGTGGTGTGGTGTCATGACTACCACCTCATGTTTCTGCCCAAGTGTTTGAAAGAGATGGATCCACAAATGAAAGTTGGTTGGTTCCTGCACACACCATTTCCTTCATCCGAGATTTACCGAACTCTACCTATGCGCTCAGAGCTGCTAAAGGCTGTGCTAACAGCAGATCTTATTGGGTAGGCACACGTTTCTTCCCCCCCCCCCCCCCCCCCTCTCTCTCTCTCTCTGACTTGCCCTTCTCTCACAGTCTCAGAACATGTTATACCATCATCCACAGGGGGTAGGTTCATGCCAAGTCTTGCCCCAGCCAGCATTGTAAAGTTTTGTACTCTTTTTCCTTCTCCCTGTTTTCAGGAATGTAAGCAAAAGAAGAGTGCTGGCTGGCTGGCTGCAGGTTCCACACATATGATTATGCTAGGCATTTTGTGAGTGCATGCACAAGAATTTTGGGACTGGAAGGCACCCCTGAAGGTGTAGAGGACCAGGGCAAGCTTACTCGGGTTGCAGCTGTATGTCCTCTTGTGCCTTAACCTGGTCTTCACGTTGGTCTCATTCTAGGAACATTTACAAAAAGCCTTGTAGTGAGCAGCTTGCAAAATACCCAGCTGATTTTCTGATTGCAAGCTTGGCTGAGAGATCTGCAGTTCCCCATTGGGATCGATCCAGAGAGGTTCATCCAGGCTCTCGAGACTGATTTAGTAAAATGCCACATCAAACTGCTCCGTTCTCGCTTTGAAGGGTGCAAGGTAATGTATTCTCCAGAAAAGTAAGTCCTTTACAAATTGGAAGGGTATTGCAAACTATGTCCTCTTGGCATTGCAAAGCATGTGGACATAAAAACCTGAGCTCCACATGTCCTTGAGTGCTTTGTCCTAGTATGTGCAGTCTGGTTAGAATCAAGGGTTGTATGCATATATATTGCATGTCCTAATTTGTTGTCTATATTCTGAGTAATGATATTTTTCCTAACCCATCTTGCTGTTGGGTACTTGCTCAACAGGTTATGTTAGGAGTTGATCGCCTAGATATGATCAAAGGCATTCCACAGAAGCTTTTGGCCTTTGAGCTTTTCTTGGAGAAAAATCCTGAATGGCGAGAAAAAGTGCTGCTTGTGCAGATAGCAGTGCCAACTCGCACAGATGTTCATGAATGTAGGCACTGAAATTTTCAACTTCGGTTTCTAGTCTAATGATGCGTTTTTAGCTGCATCATCTTGACTGTTACCCTATGCAAACCTCACCAGTGTGTGAGAATCTGACTTGAAGAATGGGTTCCATGGTGATCTTCAACCAAATGTCATGATGGTGGTACAGTGCTGCCTTTCTCATGGATTTGATCCAATTTGGAGGGGGGATGGATGCATGCAGATCAAAGGTTGACAAGCCAGGTGCATGAGATTGTGGGTCGAATCAATGGCCGATTTGGCACTCTGACGTTTATGCCCATCCATCATCTGGCAAGTTTTTTTCTCTTTGCTTCATGAGTCCCTTTTTTCCCTTATTGTGAAAACTTGGGTGCCTCACTCACTCAAAGTAGTAGACATTGAGGCTTGAGACAAGATCTGAAGATGCACAGTTAAGGTAGGGTCAAAGTAGTAGGTTGCTGTTGACATTTGTGCCATTTAATCTGATGGGTTTTGATGGGGTTGATGATTGGTGGTTACAGGACCGATCCCTGGCCTTCCATCAACTGTGTGCTCTTTATGCAATCACAGGTATCCCTGTCTTCTGGTGGTAATAACTGACCCATTTTGCTAAGAATACAGTCCATTGCACTTCAAAAGTGCATGTTTACAACCTTTTGAAATACCTTTGGGACATTTTGCTTGCTCTTGTAACAGCTGAATTAGGGCTTGCTCTTCTGGGTGCATGGTAAAGGGCGGGGTGCATGGGTGTGTGTGGAAGGGTTAAAAATGGGTGCATGGGTGTACTCCAACACCCATGCATCCATTCCACACACCCCTTTACAAGCATCTCTACCTTTTGGTATGGGTTATACTAGTGTCCAGAGGCACATTCAGCAGATTGCAGTATCTGGCATGGCAATACATTCCTGAGTGTGTGCGTGTGCATGTGGTTGGAAAAATAGATGTGCTTTTGGTGACATCACTACGTGATGGAATGAATCTGGTGAGCTATGAGTTTGTAGCTTGCCAGAACGAAAAGAAAGGTGTCCTTGTTTTAAGTGAGGTTAGTTCCTGTGCTTTCACATTTTCATTTCCATTCCTTTTTTAAGGCTCAGGAATACAGTAGAAGATAGGAAGCAATTTTGTTCCATTGTTTCTTGACTTCAATCAAGGCATATCTGTCAGGATGTAGCAAACTCTTCTCTGTCTGTAGTATTGCTTGAAAAGGGAAAAGTGTGTCATTTTTGCAGTTTTCAGGGGCAGCCCAGTCTTTAGGGGCAGGAGCAATGCTCGTGAACCCTTGGAATATTGAGGAGATGTCCATTGCCATACGGGATGCTCTGAACATGCCAGAAATGGAGAGGAAGGAACGGCATAACCACAACTTCAGTCACGTCACCCATCACACAGCTCAGGCCTGGGCAGATACCTTTGTCAGGTGGGAGATTGCATTCCTAGAGGGATACTCAATCCCTTCTTCAAACCAATTGCATTGATGTTGAATTTCAATTAGTCATGTTTGTTGGTGTCATCACTTCCTTATCCTGCAGTTTCTGGGGCATTCAAAAGAGCACAACACCAATGTGGGTGCTGATTGTTTCTTCAAACAAATGCAGTTCTTCCATTAAATCTTGGTCACAAGACACATAACAGCTCAATCTTCAGCATAACTATGGAGACTGATTGCTTGAGGACCCAATATGTTGGATCCGAATACCCGATTTGCTTGATTGCAGCTAATGTCGTCTTATGGGTATTCTATGGAAGGACAGTGAACTCAATGATACAATAGTGGAGGCTGAGCTACGGACATTACGAGTTCCTCCTGTCTTACCCACACAGCAAGCTCTAACTAAATTCCAAGATTCCAAGAATCGGCTACTAATCTTGGTGAGGAATGTAGATTTTGCTTCTCCCTTGTTACCCACCAGCTCACCCTTCCTGGTTCAAGACTAAAACTTTTGGTGTTCTCACCCCCTTAAAATGTGCTGTGGATCTTTTGCAGAGTGATTGATGATGGTCAGTCTGAGGGTTTTTGCACATGTAGGATAGATCTCTTTCAGACTGTTCAGCAGATTGTGTCAATCTTGGGCCATCTTGTCATCCATGGTTTTTAAAAATATCCAACAATGCTTTTGGCTTACAAAACTCTCACCTCCACAAGCATCTGGTCATGGCATTGTGTGATTGAAGGGCTTTAGTGGAACGATTACTGCACAAGTGGAACCTCCGAGGCGAAGAGGTCCTGATCAGATCAAGGAGATGAAGTTGCAGTTGGATCCTGGTTTGAGAGATGCTCTGACTACTTTGTGTTCTGACACTAACACCATCATCGTTATTCTTAGTGGCAGTGAACGGACACTCCTGGATGAGGTACATGTTAAACACATCCTGAGGGATATATATTGCCAATTTAATATGATGAAAGTTCATCTGTTTCTATAGGATTTGAGGTCTCTTAAATTGGAAGGTTGGTGGTCATGAACATTTTAAGAATTGTTTTGGTCTCACAATCGAAGACTGGCTTGTCCTTGCTTGTGAATAATTCCCTCTGTGTATCTTATTCCGATTTCTATGGGCTTGTTCTTTGCTATGTTATGCAGGCCTTTGCAGGATTTGATCTGTGGCTTGCAGCAGAAAATGGCATGTTCTTGCGCCACACAAAAGGAGACTGGATGACTACCATGCCTGAGCATGTGAACATGGACTGGGTAGAAAGTGTCCAGGTGGGCTTTTCTTTTCCTTATCATGGGTTTGAAGGATGACCATTTTGTGTAAGGAACAATGGGGTCAAATATGAGCCACAGCAATCCAGTGTTTGTGTGCTTTTTTGCCAACAAGAGTTTGGTCTTTCTTTTTGTGTGCATGTGGTACATCTAACTAAATCAAGACATATGGAATAGTGAGCATTCCTAGTTACTAGTTTGGCTCCTGTGTCCGATAATAAACACATACCATCTCACACAAGTCTTTGTAGGGTTCATGATATTTGCAGTCTCTACCACTTTTAAATGAACTCGGAAGTTTCTATGGTTAGAGTTGTCAACATTGGTCTCAATCATGAAATTGCACCTACTGGCTACAAAGTGTCCTGATCCACAAATTCCCTGTTTGGAATGTCCCAGCTTGTGTTTGATTACTTTTGTGAGCGTACTCCACGATCTTATGTTGAATCTCGGGAGACATCACTTGTTTGGAACTACAAGTATGCAGGTAAAGATCTTGCACAACTGCTATTGGGTTGCAAAAATAATTTACAGGAAGAAGGGCAGGTGTCAGTAAACTGGGAGTCTGAGATTCAGAATCAATGGCCCTTGCCACTGAGTCAAAACTTACAGTTTTTAAGTTGGACAGCTTTAGCCATGTACATTCTTGTCAAACTTCATTTAGTTAGGAGTGATGGGTTTTTGATGCTGGTCACTAACGAGTACTTTGCTGAATGTACTGATAGTTGGGACAAATATCACAGATGTGGAATTTGGGAGGGTGCAAGCTCGGGATATGCTACAGCATCTATGGACAGGGCCCATCTCAAATGCAGCTGTGGATGTTGTGCAAGGCAGCAAGTCAGTGGAGGTCCGTCCTGTTGGTGTTTCAAAGGTAATCCTCTATTTAAATATATACACTTAAAAGAACAATGTAGGATGTGGGGTATGGAAATCACAGAGAACATGATTGATGGACATTCTGATCTTCTTGTGGCCTTGGCTAACTTGACAAGGAGCTGACTTTGTGTTTTGATATTCAAGTGAGTGATGGAAATTGCGCTATCTGGGTTTTGTTGAAGTGAGAGCATAGTTCCACTATAATCGGTTCTATTACATTCAGTAAGTAGTAGCAGAATAAACAGGACCCTTTTTTTCATTACAAAGTGGGCAATCTGTGATTTGGGTCCAACCTTATGGGAAGCTTTTAAAGCAGGATATGGGATTTGATTGTGTAATCAACATGGAGGGGCACAGTGGCATATTCAAAATTCTTAAGATGGGTCTGTGTGTGCATCCATCCAGGGTTCTGCTATTGACCGGATCTTGTATGAAATTATCCAAAGCAAGCATGCAGGTTTCCACATTGACTTTGTCATGTGCATTGGTCACTTCCTGAGCAAGGTCTGCTTACCATCTCAATCTCAGTACACTTTTGTTTCAGGTTCTTTATATTCCTGCTTGCTACACAAAATATCTCATCACTGTCATCCAAGCAATTCTTTGAACTGTAAGATTGAAGATTTGATGGATTGTATGAATTGGGTGTTAACAGGATGAAGATGTCTTCACCTACTTTGACCCAGAGCTGCCATTTGAGAGGGATCCTCACCATGCCTGCAATGGAAAGACAGACAGAGCCCTTGATCGACGGTTAGCAGCCAAATCTTGTGACCGGCTTCTGGCCAAAAGCAATAAGGTTGGGGTTGTTCGGACCAAGTCATTTCCTCTTACATCACCTGACAGGGGTGGGAGTCATGTGCGAACAAATAGTTTGAAGGACTGCAAGTATACAGAGCGTGACACAATGGAATTGGAACTTGGCTCAATAATGAACATCACAGTTGACACCTACTTCTCTTGTGCTGTTGGGCTGAAACGTTCAGCAGCTCGCTACTCACTACCTACCTCAGATGAGGTGGTAGTATTCTTGAATTCACTCGCTAACGCTTATGTTAAGCCAGTTGCAAATGGGGATAAATCCGCCTACCTCAGTCTTGAGACATCCAATCCTGCCTGGTGACAAGCTGTCCAGAGCTAGGCTAAAGCTTTTATATTTGAGGTATGTTTTTTTATTAGGCCCACCAATTTTTGACAATGTGGTCTCTTTTGTGATAGAATGAGAGAACACAAGAATTAATACTGGTCCCCCTCAGTAATTGAAGCCCTGCAATTGTTGTAGCAGTCTGTAAAGATTTTAAATCCCTCCCCCCCCTGCCGAAAATGCTTATCACTGTGTAACGATTTTGAAATCTGCCGACATCTATTTCTCCTGTAAAGATTCTTATTTTCTCTCTAAACCAATAATGTTGTCTCTTGAGCTCTAGCTGTGCACCTCCTGTCTATGCAGAGTTCACCAATTTGTCCGACTGCCTACCTCTCCACAGGCAGTTGAGGTTGGGGAGTTGGCATCATTTCTGATTTTCTGATTGAATCAATGGTGTTGACATGCAGTAGAATTGAAGCTAGAGTTTTAAACTACAAACACTGAATAAAAAGAAAAATCTCATAACTTCAAACTTGGAACTACTAATTATGTAATCTACTGAAATTTGGTATTTGCTTCACTTTTTGCACTATATCCTACTTTTCAGTTGCCTTTGTTGCCTTGCCTACCTTTAATGGAAACACCCACAGGAGGGTAAAACCTAGCAAGCAATGTAGTTTTCATTTGGGTCTCACATTTTTGAGGAATGTTGAGCAGGTGTCATTATGAACTTGAGTTCATTTTCTGGCTTCTTCACAGAACTACTTTAATTGTTGCTGTTTTGAGCTTGGAAGATTTCTAATTTAATTGATGCTGTTTCAAATTGCCAAAAGGGGAAAAGCTTGTTCATCGATGCATCTTGAAGTGAAATAGATTTTCTTCTTCTTCATTCCATCGTTTTTCTCATCTCTTGTAGTGAATCAATGTGTTTATTGTGGTGAAATGGCTTTTTTAATAGTGGGGGTTAGAGGTTGGTCATTGGACTCCCAGTAAGTGTGATTTGTGATGAAGGGAGGTGCATCCAAAACTTTCATGGACCTTGAATTGTACCTTACTACAATCTTCATAGTTGTTCAAATTCTAGTGACAATGATTTATCAGTTCAAATTCCAGAGACAATATTCATCAGAGCTGGTGTAGATAGAAAAACTCAAGGTTTCAAAAGTCGTTGTCATCATCATAGATTGAACAATACTAAAGTGAAATTTGTTTAACCCCTTCTCAATTGAAGAGGTATGGAGAGGTGTATTTTGAATTTGTGTCTTTTTAAAGCTTTTCTTGTCCAATGCCACATGCAAAAGAATGTTTTGAATATCTTCTTCAACAATGTATATCTCAATTTTTTTCAATTGAATCATGATCTACTTGTTAAATTAATTGCAACTGAAATTAAATTTAGTTGAATAAAAATTGATTCAAATTCTATTCTATGTATTTGAGTTCAACTTGAGAATCTGCATTCAATTCAATTGAATGAAATCGAAATTCAATTCAAGTTGCATTACAATGTTGTTCATGCCTCAATTTCACACATAAATAAATTAGTATCTCGCACTTTAAGAACTTTCAGAAATTTGTCTTTCTCCACAAGAATATTTGTCTTTTTCTTTCTTCTCTAATATTTTAAATCTTTGTACAAATAAGGAAAAAAAATTGTGTGTTACACATTACATCACATCATTATTATCTTTTGGCCAAAATTCATTTATATCAAAGTAACTGCAACATGTCATGTCATTGACATATAACATGTGTTGTATATTTAAGCTTCATGTGGGTATGTCAACATTGTTCAAAAAATTGTTAACTAAAGAGCAAATGTCAATGCAAATTGTGAGAATGGAAAATAGTCTTTCACATTTAATAGTGGAAAACAGCTATGGAGTCATTTTGATATTGTGCATGATATTCAATCTCCTCTTTATTTTATTTTATTTATACATTTATAAATCATAAATTGTGCAAATGATTGATAATCATTCATGAGTTTGGTGACGATCCAATGAAAATATGTTTCAAACACCAAAACAAGAATGATTTTTGATGACAAAATTAAAGATATTGGAATTGTGTGGAATTGTTTTTCAACATATTAATTGTCATTTTTGATGGAGCATTTTTTATCAAGAGTTTCCAATGTTTGGGCATGCACATATTGTTTTATGTTTCATTGTGGTTTGCATTCAATTAGGGTGTTACACAACAAGTGATGTTCATTTCATTATATGTGCATTATATGAAAAGAAATTAGTAAAAGAATTTGTTAACCAAAAAAGGAAAAATGTACCATTCTCCTTAATGTTCTTATGTTCTTATGTTCTTTTTCTTTTTGGTTAAATTTTATTTTGATGTGTTTTGATAATTTGATTAAGTTTATGCATCACATTGTTACTATATAGCACAAGCCACATGATATCAACCCATTTATACCTTTATAAATGTGTTTTAAGTGACATAGGTATTTCTTTCAAAAAAGAAGGGAAAAACCTACATATTTGTCAAATTACTTAAACGAGATGAAGCAAAAGATAAATTTTCTTGAAAATACAATAACACAAAAGAAAAGTTATCAAATAACAGTTGAAGTGGTATATTTGTGATTAAAAGTATTTTTGAAATCCACATTTGACATTTTGTTTATTAGCAATGTTGAATAAGGATTCATTGATGTTTACAAAACATTATACATGAAAAAAATGCCATTTTGATCATTGTTACAAGATTGTGTACATAATATGAATAAGTAAAATATTAAAAAATTCTACTTGTTTTATGAGAAAAATCAATGGTTAATAACAATTTATTGGGATAATAACGGGATTGACAATCCACATTTTCCTGTCATAAATATACAGCAAGGCCTTTGCATGAATTGTCTATTGAATAAAAATGATCCTTCTATGTATTCATGATTGATTAAGTTTGTGATATTTTCATTAGTTCTTGGAATTCATTAATAAAATATTCATTTGGAACATCATCAATTATGTGGGTAGATGATCAACATTGCCCTCATTACAAATGTCATTGCTTGATGATAAATCCTAATAAACTTATAATGTAAGAATTAATGATGTCATATTATATGAATTAAAAATATATTTGCAACTCATGGAACCTTTTTAAATTGTTATTGATATTACAAAACATGATAAAAGATGAAAATGTTGCCATAAAACAAGCATAATTTGATGAAATCAAATGGTTTGTATGTTTTTTTAAAACTCATTTGGTGATCATTGTCTCTTATGCAAATATAACCTAGTAGAAGAAAACAATTTGTCTTGTTTATTGCATAATATATTGTACATGGATATTATTTTATATTTACATTTAATTTATTACTATATTACCTTGACAAGTTTTACATTAATTATATATTTTAATTAATAATTAAAATTAATTTTCTTAAGAATTAGAATTTTGTACTACATCAATAAAAATTATTTAAGCAATCTTGAAAATATTATGAAACTATTTAAATCATGTGTGCTTTCTACATCCCATGAATATGTTGTAAGGGTTACAACTATCTTTCAATGTCTATCATTAATTGAATTAAACGCATGGGAGGATGAATTTTTTGTTGTCATAGAAGCTTTACAAGAAGGTTAAAATAAAAATAAAAAACGATTTAGCTCACAGGAATTACACCAATGATTACAAATTGGGTGTAAATTGAGATAAACTAGACTTTCAAAACCATAAAAGTTGATCACAACAATTGTTTTTAATTACAAAATTTTCCCATTTTTTATTTAATTGAAACATGTTCAAAGTTTGGCTCTTGATTTCAAATTCTAGATTACTTGAAGATTTAATATTTTGGTTAATCAATTGCATGTTAATTATAAATGGCATGTTTCTCAACCTATTATCATTATGTATCAAACCAATGGCTTGAAAACTTTGAAATTCCTTTTTGCAGGTTGCTATTAAAAATTGCATGATTCACATTCAAATGCATTTTTGTTTCACCTTTTCATTCAACAAATATACCTTTAAGCTTAAAAGCTTATTAAATAATATTAAATAATTTATTATTTCAAATTTGAAAGATGAATTTTTAAAATAATTCATTGACATTTCTAAATAGCTAACATTCTTATTTTCAATTTAACAACATAATGTCAAAATTTTATAAATTTATTAAATAAATTTTTTTAAACCATTAAATGTCAACATAAATTTTTTTGTAATATTTTAATGGAAGTTCTAAAATCAAAATTGGAAACATATTCAAATCCATTGAAAATGAAATGGTCATTTGAACATTTTATCATAGTTGACAATTTTACATTGTTTTTAACAATGTTATGTTCACAAAATTAATTTAACTTAATAAACTCATTCTAAACATCAAATCATATATATAAATTCAATAAGTTTGTCTGTGATGGAGGTTTTGGGGGGTGGGGGAAGGGAGAGGCCGGTGAAGCAGCGCGTGATTTCTTCAGTTAGTTTGTCTGTCGAGGTCCTGAAACCCCGATCCCGTCTGTCCGTCTGTCGAGGTCCTGAAACCCAGATCCCAAATTGTAAAAGTAAAATAACCGCCCAAAAACATGCCTGGCTCCTCTTTTCCGGGTTTTCGTGAAACCCGGCAGTTCTGTGAGGTTTTTTTGAAATAACCAGAACCGACAGCGGTTCTTCGATTCTGAATTTTTTTCAAATACCCGGAACTTGTGATTCTTTGACTCCGAGTTTTAATTCTTTTAATCCCCATTTTACAAATACCCAGACGTGGAGGTTATTCAACATATCAAATACCCGCCCAACACTACTTATATAATAGAAATATCCGTCGAAATGATCCCTTGGGGGGTGGGGGGGGGGGG
>Ga0209208_10002286_pt1 | contig 27426 bp, 23 predicted proteins | sample S1TSphfallax_3_FD_187694 | JGI IMG/M metagenome (GOLD analysis project Ga0209208, IMG submission 187694) | Host-associated microbial communities from peat moss isolated from Minnesota, USA - S1T2_Fd - Sphagnum fallax MG (SPAdes) (version 2) | ecosystem: Host-associated > Plants > Peat moss >...
TCGAACCGAAGAACCACCGCTTCCTTAAACTCACGCGTGTAACGACGACGACGCTTGGTTGCCACACTCATCCTCCTTCCGGATCAGTGTGCCTTAGTCCAATGTCTCAGTTTAGGGGGTCATTCCACGTCTTCGTGACTGCTTCGTGCCTTTGTGTCTTCGTGGTTTGCTTTTCTTTCTTGGCCGGGATCGGGAGATACCCGGCTAGGCGCCCCCCCCGCATCGCGCGGCATGGACGACACAGCAAGGAAGACTCTTCTTTTTTGAAAAAAAGAAGCAAAAAACTTTTGCCTATTGGTGCTCGTGAACCAGGGCATGAATAAAAGCGAGTTTTTCGACAACACGCGGCGAGAGCACGAACGGATACAAATCGGGTTGGCCCATGGAACGGTTCAGGCTGTTCACGGCGAAGGCCAAAGGCAGCCAGGCGTCGATGATCGTGGCCATATCCAGCTCGGTATACGGATCGAAATCGATCTCGGCCTGCAACGCCGGATTGCGGGTCAGCTTGGGGTGGATCGAGACGCCGAACGAAGATGCCATCTCCAGCGTATCCACGATGTGCAGATAGTGCGCCCAGGTTTCGGCGAAATCCTCCCAGGGGTGGCTGGTGGCGTAGGCACTCACGAAATTCGCCTGCCACCCCACAGGCGGTGTCCGCGCGTAATGGTCCCGCAGAGCCTGCTCGTAGTCGGCGCGCTCGTCGCCGAACATCGCGCGGAAGGGCTCCAGGAAATGTGTGTCGCGGACCAGAATGTCCCAGTAATGATGGCCGACCTCGTGGCGGAAATGGCCCAGAGGGGTGCGGTAAAGCTCGCCCATGTCCTCGCGCATGCGCTCGCGCTCGGCACTGTCCCCCTCCTTCAACGCAATCGTGATCAGGCCGTCATCGTGGCCGGTGAGCACGCGCGGGCCGCCGGGAAGGTCGGCGAGGAAATCGAAGGCCAGGCCATGCACCGGGTCATCAACCCGGTTGGCCAGGGGGAGGCCCAGGCGCAGCAAGGCGTAGATCAGGCGGTGCTTGGCGCCTTCCAGAACACGCCAGCGGGTGGTGCGCTCCTCATCGGAGAGATCGGGGATGGTGTGGTTGTGGCGGCAGGCGGTGCAGAAATCGCCGGCGGCGTCGGCGGCGATGAGCCAGTTGCACGCCAGGCGGCCGGCATTGGCGCAGAAACGCCAGGTGCCGGCGGAGTGCTCGCCGGCCGCGTCGGCCCAGAGATCGCCCTGGGGGGTGAGGGAGCGCATGCAGAAGGTGGTGGAGTCATATCCGAGTATGTGTCCGCAGCTCTCGCAGCGCGTGTTCTCGAAATAGAGCATCTGGCCGCAGGAGGGACATTTGAACAGGCGCATGGTCGGGGGTCCATGTTGGGCAGGTCCTTCCCGAACGCTGCGCACACGAATGGTTGCCAAGCGTTCATCAAGCTGTTGCCGGGCGGCACTTCTTGCTACCCACTGCGCCACGCAGCAGACCGTACGACACTCATGACCCTCCATGTCGCCCTGACCCACCGCACCTCCTACCGCTACGACAAGCCCGTGGCCCTGGGGCCACAGACGATCCGGCTACGGCCGGCGCCGCATTGCCGCACGCCGATCATCAGCTATGCGCTGAAGATTGAGCCCGTGGCGCATTTTCTGAACTGGCAGCAGGACCCGCAGGGCAATTTTCTGGCGCGCGTGGTGGTGCCGGAGCGGACGATGCATTTTCAGGTAACGGTGGACCTTGTCGCCGATATGGCGACGATCAATCCGTTCGACTTTTTTCTGGAGCCCGAGGCGGAGGTTTTTCCGTTCGCTTACGATCCGGTGCTGGAACAGGAGCTGGCGCCGTTCCGCCGGCTGGCGGAGCCGGGGCCGAAGCTGGCCGCGCTACTGGCGGATATCCCGCGGGAGCCGACCCGGACGATCGATCTGCTCGTCAACCTCAATCAGCGCGTGCAGAGCCTGGTTGCCTATATCGTACGCATGGAGCCCGGCGTGTGGTCGCCGGAGGAGACGCTGGAGGCGGGGAAAGGCTCGTGCCGGGATAGCGCCTGGCTGCTGGTGCATGTGCTGCGGCATCTGGGGTTCGCGGCGCGGTTTGTCTCCGGCTACCTGATCCAACTGGTGGCCGATGAGGTGCCGCTGGTGGGGCCGGCGGGGCCGAGCAGCGATTTTACGGATTTGCATGCCTGGGCGGAGGTGTATCTGCCGGGCGCGGGGTGGATCGGGCTGGATGCGACATCGGGGTTGCTGACGGGCGAGGGGCATATTCCGCTGGCGGCAAGCCCGGACCCGATTTCGGCGGCGCCCATCTCCGGCGGCGTGGAGAAGGCCGAGGTGGTGTTCGACGTGGAGATGAAGGTCTCCCGTCTGCTGGAATCGCCGCGGGTGACGAAGCCGTATACCGAGGCGCAGTGGCAGGGGATTTTGGCCGCGGGGCGGCACGTGGATGCGGCGCTGGCGGAGGGGCAGGTGCGCCTGACGATGGGCGGTGAGCCGACCTTTGTGAGTGCCGATGATCGCGAGGGCGCGGAATGGACGGTGGATGCGCTGGGGCCGACCAAGCGGCTTTATGCGGGTAAGTTATTGCGGCGGCTGCTGCCGCTGTGGTCGCCCGGGGCGGCGATCACGCATGCGCTGGGGAAACATTATCCGGGGGAGCAATTGCCGCGCTGGGCGCTGAATGCGCATTGGCGCCGGGATGGGGAGCCGGTGTGGCGCGATCCGTTCCTGCTGGCCTCGGATGAGGATACGGGGACGGCGGATACGGAGAAGGCGCGGGGGTTCTGCGCGGCGCTGGCAGAAAGGCTGCAAGTGTCACCGGATTACGTGAACCCGGCCTATGAGGACATCCATTATTACCTGTGGAAGGAAAACCGGCTGCCGGCGAACGTGCTGGCTGAAGGATCGAAGCTGAAGGATCCCCTGGCGCGGGAACGTATGGCGCGGGTGTTCGGGCAAGGGCTGGCCAGCAGCGTGGGCAGCGTGCTGCCGCTGCGGCGCACGCGGCGGGATGGCGCGCGGCATTGGCAATCCGGCAAATGGTTTTTCAGGCCCGGCGTGCTGTTCCTGGTGCCGGGGGATGCGCCGATCGGCTTCCGCCTGCCGTTGGAAAGCCTGCCCTGGGCCGATCCGGAGCGCATCGAATACGATGTGGAGACCGATCCGTTCGCGGAGCTGCCGGAGCTGCCGCGGCGGCAGGTGAGCCGCGCTGGCAGCGCGCCCGCGCGGGCGCTGGGGGCGCCTGGGGGCGATTTATGGCCAGGCGCGGTGCCGCAGCGTCTGCCGGAAATCGGCCGCGAGGAGCCGGAGCTGGTGCGCACCGCCCTGGCCGTGGAAGCGCGCGCGGGAAAACTGCACGTGTTCTTTCCGCCTTTGTACACGGTGGAGGATTGGCTGGATCTGGCGGAAGCGGTGGAAGATACGGCGGTGGCGCTGGGCACCCAGGTGGTGCTGGAAGGCTACCCCCCGCGGCGCGACCCGCGGATGAACCAATTCAGCATCACGCCGGATCCTGGCGTGATCGAGGTGAATATCCATCCGGCCGAGAGTTGGACGGAGATGGTGGACCGCACCATACAGCTTTACGAGGTTGCGCGCGAAACCGGGCTGGCGACGCAGAAATTCATGCTGGATGGGCGGCATGTGGGCACTGGCGGCGGCAATCATGTGGTGATGGGGGCGGCAACGCCGAAGGATTCGCCGTTCCTCCGGCGGCCGGATTTGCTGAAGAGTCTGCTGGGGTTCTGGCATAATCACCCGAGCCTGTCGTATTTGTTCAGCGGGTTGTTCATCGGGCCGACCAGCCAGCATCCGCGCATCGATGAAGCGCGGATGGATAGCGTGAACGAGCTGGAAATCGCCTTCAGCCGGATTTCGCCGAAGGTGGAGACGCCGCCTTGGCTGACGGATAGGCTGTTCCGTAACATTCTGGCGGATGTGACGGGCAATACGCACCGCACCGAGTTTTCGATCGACAAGATGTATGCGCCGGAGAGCAGCACGGGGCGGTTGGGCCTGGTGGAGTTCCGGGCGCTGGAAATGCCGCCGGACAGCCGGATGTCACTGGCGCAGATGCTGCTGATGCGGGCGAGTGTGGCCGCGTTCTGGCAGAACCCGTATGAGCGCACGCTGGTGCGCTGGGGTACGCGGCTGCATGACGATTTCATGCTGCCGCATTTCGTGGCGCAGGATTTCGCCGGCGTGCTGGAGGAGCTGGCGCAGCTCGGCTATCCGCTGGATGGCTCGTGGTTTGCGCCGCACCAGGAGTTTCGCTTTCCGAAGATCGGTGACGTGACGGTGGAGGGGGCGACGCTGGAGCTGCGCCATGCGCTGGAGCCGTGGCATGTTCTGGGCGAGGAACCGGCGGCGGGCGGCACGGTGCGCTACGTGGATAGCTCTGCGGAGCGGCTGCAGGCCAAGGTGAGCGGCTGGGTGGATGAGCGGTATGTGCTGAGCTGCAATGGCAAGGCTGTGCCACTGACGCAGACGGCGACGGTGGGCGAATATGTGGGCGGCGTGCGGTTCAAGGCGTGGGCGCCGCCCTCCGCGCTGCATCCCACGGTGGGGGCGCAAAGCCCGCTGGTGTTCGATATCTATGATCGCTGGAACGGGCGTAGCGTGGGCGGGATCACGCATTACGTGTCGCATCCTGGGGGGCGGAATTACGATACGTTCCCGGTGAACGCGAACGAGGCGGAGGCGCGGCGGCGCGCGCGGTTCTTCCCGTTTGGGCATACGGCGGGGAGGATGGCAGAGCCGCAGGTGGTGCTGGGGCGGGAGCATCCGCGGACGCTGGATTTGAGGCGCGCGCCGTGACGAAGGCGACACCATCCCCGGCGATCCGACAGCTTGCCGCGGTGCGTTCCTGAACAGGCAAAAGTTTTTTGGTTCTTTTTTTCAAAAAAGAACAGGTCTTCCTTGCTTTTGTGCCGGGTTTTCGAGGAGCCGACTGCGGAAAGGGGGAATTCACCGCCAAGACGCCAAGAACGCCAAGAGAGGTCGCGTGTGGAAGCTTCCGTCGGGCTGGTTTGGTATTGGGATCGGTAGAATGGATGATGCTCGGCGGAAGCGGGTTGACGGTTTTTGGGTTACGTTTCGTTTTCTTGGCGTTCTTGGCGTTCTTGGCGCCCTTGGCGGTGAATTTGCGTCGCTCTCCATGTGCGATCGGGCGGCGGCGGAGGCCGGGTTTTCGAGGAGCCGACTGCGGAAAGGGGGAATTCACCGCCAAGACGCCAAGAACGCCAAGAGAGGTCGCGTGTGGAAGCTTCCGTCGGGCTGGTTTGGTGTTGGGATTGGTAGAATGGATGATGCTCGGCGGAAGCGAGTTGACGGTTTTTGGGTTAGGTTTCGTTTTCTTGGCGTTCTTGGCGCCCTTGGCGGTGAATTTGCGTTGCTCTGCATGCGCGATCGGGCGGCGGAGGACGGGTTTTCGAGGAGCCGAGTGCGGAAAGGGGGAATTCACCGCCAAGACGCCAAGAACGCCAAGAGGGGTCGCGCGTGTGGAAGCTTCCGTCGGGCTGGTTTGGTATTGGGATCGGTAGAATGGATGATGCTCGGCGGAAGCGAGTTGGACGGCAATGAGCGTGCCTGCCGGGCCGGCGCGCCATGAGCCGAGCGAATCGGTGGATGAACTCGCCCGGGCGATTGTGGATTCCGGGTTCCAGGTCCATCGGGCGTTAGGTCCGGGATTGCTCGAATCAAGCTATGAACATTGCCTGGCCCATGAGCTATCAACCCGGGGCCTGGAGGTGCGCCGCCAGGTGGCGCTGCCTTTGGCTTACAAAGGTATGGCAATCGAGGCCGGCTACCGGTTGGATATGGTGGTTGAGGAGGCTGTGATCATAGAAATTAAAGCCGTCGAGGCGCTGACTCGCCTGCATGAGGCGCAGCTTATTACCTACCTGAAGTTGTCACCGTACGGTCTTGGCTTCCTGATGAATTTCAACGTGGTTCTGTTTAAGCAGGGGATTAGACGGTTTTTGGGTTGAGTTTCGTTTTCTTGGCGTTCTTGGCGCCCTTGGCGGTGAATTTGCGTCGCTCTCCATGTGCGATCGGGCGGCGGCGGAGGCCGGGTTTTCGAGGAGCCGACTGCGGAAAGGGGGAATTCACCGCCAAGACGCCAAGAACGCCAAGAGAGGTCGCGTGTGGAAGCTTCCGTCGGGCTGGTTTGGTGTTGGGATTGGTAGAATGGATGATGCTCGGCGGAAGCGAGTTGACGGTTTTTGGGTTAGGTTTCGTTTTCTTGGCGTTCTTGGCGCCCTTGGCGGTGAATTTGCGTTGCTCTGCATGCGCGATCGGGCGGCGGAGGACGGGTTTTCGAGGAGCCGAGTGCGGAAAGGGGGAATTCACCGCCAAGACGCCAAGAACGCCAAGAGGGGTCGCGCGTGTGGAAGCTTCCGTCGGGCTGGTTTGGTATTGGGATCGGTAGAATGGATGATGCTCGGCGGAAGCGAGTTGGACGGCAATGAGCGTGCCTGCCGGGCCGGCGCGCCATGAGCCGAGCGAATCGGTGGATGAACTCGCCCGGGCGATTGTGGATTCCGGGTTCCAGGTCCATCGGGCGTTAGGTCCGGGATTGCTCGAATCAAGCTATGAACATTGCCTGGCCCATGAGCTATCAACCCGGGGCCTGGAGGTGCGCCGCCAGGTGGCGCTGCCTTTGGCTTACAAAGGTATGGCAATCGAGGCCGGCTACCGGTTGGATATGGTGGTTGAGGAGGCTGTGATCATAGAAATTAAAGCCGTCGAGGCGCTGACTCGCCTGCATGAGGCGCAGCTTATTACCTACCTGAAGTTGTCACCGTACGGTCTTGGCTTCCTGATGAATTTCAACGTGGTTCTGTTTAAGCAGGGGATTAGACGGTTTTTGGGTTGAGTTTCGTTTTCTTGGCGTTCTTGGCGCCCTTGGCGGTGAGTTTGCGTCGCTCTCCATGTGCGATCGGGCGGCGGAGGCCGGGTTTTCGAGGAGCCGACTGCGGAAAGGGGGAATTCACCGCCAAGACGCCAAGAACGCCAAGAGGGGTCGTGTGTGGAAGCTTCCGTCGGGCTGGTTTGGTATTGCGATCGGTAGAATGGATGATGCTCGGCGGAAGCGGGTTGACGGTTTTTGGGTTATGTTTCGGTTTCTTGGCGTTCTTGGCGTTCTTGGCGCCCTTGGCGGTGAATTTGCGTTGCTCTCCATGTGCGATCGGGCGGCGGAGGCCGGGTTTTCGAGGAGCCGACTGCGGAAAGGGGGAATTCACCGCCAAGACGCCAAGAACGCCAAGAGAGGTCGCGTGGGGAAGCTTCCGTCGAGCTGGTTTGGTATTGGGATCGGTAGAATGGATGATGCTCGGCGGAAGCGGGTTGACGGTTTTTGGGTTAAGTTTCGTTTTCTTGGCGTTCTTGGCGCCCTTGGCGGTGAATTTGCGTTGCTCTGCATGAAGCGATTTCGGTCAGGCTGAGAAGGCGCTCGTGTCGTCGCAGCAGGCCCATGACGAACTTCTCGACCCTGCGGGCCGTCTGCGGGGCCCGTGGCGGCGCATGCTTGGGACGTTGCTGGGGATGGGGACGGCGGCGTTGCGCGATCGGGCGGCGGAGCTGGATCGGGCGTGCGCGGAGGAGGGGGCGGCGGCGCTGCTGACCGTGCCGAATTCGGGCACGTGGCGCTGCGATCCGATTCCGTTTCTGCTGACGGAGGCGGAGTTTTCGGCGCTGGCGAATGGTCTGGCGCAGCGCGCGGAGCTGCTGGAACGCATTCTGGGGGATCTGTACGGACCGCGCAGGCTGCTCGCGGAGGGGCTTTTGCCGCCGGCGCTGGTGTATGGCAGCCAGGCTTATCTGCACGCGTGCCGCACCACCGTGCCGGATGGGCCGCCGCCGGGGCGGCAGATCAATTTGTATGCCGCCGATCTGATCCGGGGGCAGGATGGGAATTGGTGCGTGCTGGCGGACCGCACGGGCGAGCCGGCGGGGCTGGCCTATGCGGCGGAGAACCGCCGGATCATGTCGCGCGTGCTGCCGGAGCTGTTCCGCAGCGTGGAGGTGACGCAGCTTCGCCCGTTCTTCGATGCCTGGCAGGATAGTTTGCAGCGTATGGCGCCGCAGGGGCAGGCCAATCCCGGCCTGGCGCTGCTGACCCCCGGCCATACCGATCCGCGGTGGTTCGAACATGTGGTTCTGGCGCGCGCCCTGGGCTGCGCGCTGGTGGAGGATGGCGATCTGACCGTGCGTGACGGGGCGCTGTGGATCAAGACTCTGCGGGGCTTGCGGCCGATCCACGTGCTGCTGCGCCGCCAGACCGGTGCCGCCATCGATCCGCTGGAGCTGACGCATGAGGCCGGGCGTGGCACGCCGGGGCTGCTGACCACCTGGCGCGACGGCAGCGTGCAGATCCTGAATGCGCCAGGCGCCGGCTATGCCGAGGCGCCGGCGCTGGCCGCGTTTTTACCGGCACTGGCGCGCGCGCTGACGGGCGAGGAGCTGGCGTTGCCGGGCCAGCCGACACTGTGGCTGGGCGATCCGGCTTGCCGCCTTCGGGTGGAGGCCGATCTCGCCGAATGGCACATCCTCTCGGCGACGGAGTGTGGCGTGGCGCCGGAGAGCCCCGCCGAGATGTCGGATGGCGACCTGGAGAGCCTGCGGGCGCGTATTGCCGAAAAACCCTGGGCTTTCGCAGCCCAGGCGCCGCCGGTGCCGAGCTTCGCGCCCTGCGCGGGGCGGGGGGAGACGCTGGACCCGCGGCCGGTGGCGCTGCGGCTGTTTCTGATGTTCGACGGCATGGCGTGGCGGCCGTTTCCGGGCGGGCTGGCGCGGGTGCTCTCGCCGGGGCCGCAGGGCGATGCGGCCGCCAAGCCGCAGCCGGCGACGCTAGCGGGGCGCCTGCCGCATAACGCGCTGTGCAAGGATGTGTGGGTACTCCAGGAAGAAGGTTTTGATATTTACGGCCCGGCCAATCTGGCTCTGCCGCCGCTGGCGATCCGGCGCATGGCGGGCGATTTGCCGAGCCGGGTAGCGGACAATTTTTACTGGCTTGGCCGCTACATGGAACGGCTGGAAAATGCGGCACGGCTGACGCGGCTGGTGCTGGGCCGGCTCGGCCGCGGCACGCTGCTGCCGCGGGATATGCCGGATATGGCAACCCTGATCGCGTGCCTGGCCGAAGCGGGGGTGGTGAGCGAGGAACTGGCCTCCGGCGCCAGCACGGCGCAACTGGCGGATCTGCTGCTGCGGGCACTGGCGCGCGATACCGGCATCGTGGCGCGGCTGACGGGGCGGGTGCGCGATCTGGCCGATACGCTGCGGGACAGGCTGAGCGGCGAGATGCACGCGACCATCGCCTATGATCTGCGGCGGCTGAAGGGCAACCGGCTGCTGCTGCGGCCGGGGCAGCGGGCGGTGGGCGTGGGGTTGATGTCGGATTTCTGCGGCCAGGTGCTGCAATTCTGCGCCACCGTCAGCGGCTATGCGGCGGAGAACATGGTGCGCGGCGGCGGGCGGCTGTTTTTGGATCTGGGGCGGCGGATCGAGCGGGCGCAATCGGTGGCGGCTCAATTGGCGCAGGCGATCGACCAGAGGCCGGAGCGGATCGAGGCGGGGCTGCTGCTGGCGCTTGAACTGTGCGACAGCGCGCTGACCTACCGGGCGCGGTATTTGACCGCGGTGCAGCCGGCGCCGGTGATCGACCTGGTCGTGGCCGATGAGGGCAATCCGCGCGGGCTTGGCTTTCAGTTGGTGACGGCGCGGTCCACGCTGGCAACCTTAGGCGGCGGCGAGGCGGCGCCGCTGGCGGCGATGCTGGACGAGCCGGTGGCGGAGACGCGGCTGATCGTGGCGGAGCTGGTGGCGGCGGAGGATCAGGCAGCGCTGGCGGCGGGGCTGGCGCCGCGGCTGCGGACGATCGCTGGCCAGGTGGCTGCCGTGTCGGATGCGGTGATGCGGCAATATTTCGCGCTGTTGCCGGCGACCTTCACGGATGGGCTGCAATGATCTATCGGGTGAGCCACCGGACGAGCTACGCCTATGGCAGCAAGGTGGATCTGGGCGCGCATATGCTGCATCTGCTGCCGCGGGCGATGCCGCGGCAGCGTGTGATCAGCGCCGTGCTGAATCGGGAGCCTCGGCCAAGCGATTTCCGCAGCGGCACGGATTGTTTCGGCAACGAGGTGTGCTGGATGTTTCTGGACACGCCGCATGAGACGTTCGATGTGACGCTGGAGGCGGAGGTGGATGTGCGCCCCCCTGCTGTGCCGGAGGCGGCGCGGACGCCGGCGTGGGAGGATGTGTCGCGCGCGGCGTTTGCCGGTGGGGCGGCGCATGAGGCGGCGGAGTTCCTGTTCGATAGCCCGATGGTGGCGGCGATCCCGGAGGCGCGGGATTATGCCGCGGAGTCCTTTCCGCCGGGCCGGACTGTGCTGGCAGGCGTGCTGGACCTGAATACGCGGATCGGGCGGGATTTTGCGTTCAAGGGCGGGGTGACGAATGTGAATACGCCGGTTCGGCAGGTGATGGCGCAGCGTGCGGGCGTGTGCCAGGATTTTTCCCACCTGATGATTGCCGGGCTGCGGGGCTTAGGTTTGCCGGCGCGGTATGTGAGTGGTTACATACAAACCAAGCCGCCGCCGGGGCAGGCGCGCCGCCGCGGCGCCGACCAGAGCCATGCCTGGGTGGCGTGCTGGCTGGGGCCGGAGCATGGCTGGGTGGATGTGGACCCGACCAACAGCCTTGTGGTGGCGGATGCGCATGTGGTGCTGGGGTGGGGGCGGGATTACGGCGATGTCAGCCCGATTTGCGGGGTGATCCTGGGGGGTGGGAAACATACACTTTCGGTGAGTGTGGACTTGGAAGCTGTTCTTTTTTGAAAAAAAGAACCAAAAAACTTTTGTTTCTTCAGGTGCGTGTGTTGCCGGCGTGTCGGATCGCCGGTGAGGGCGAACGGTCAAAAGTTTTTTGGTTCTTTTTTTCAAAAAAGAACAGCTTTCTTCCTTCTGGCCTTTCTTTTGCTTGGTCTATTCCGCTGTTGGAGGGAAACATTTGCACGGTCTTCTGGACGGCTACGACAAGGGTAGATTTTTCTGCGAGTTGATGGATTGCGCGGCGCATGATCCGGCGGTGGCGCTGATTGCGAGCCGGCTTTCGCAGATGGATCCGGCGGAGTTGTGCCGCCGGGCGGAGATTGCCGAGATCGAGCTGTTCAACCAGGGCATCACCTTCACGGTGTATTCCGACAAGGATGCGATCGACCGGATTTTGCCGTTCGATCTGATCCCGCGCGTGTTGACGTCGCGCGAGTGGGATGTGCTGGAGCGTGGCGTGCGGCAGCGTGTGGCGGCGCTGAACGCGTTCATCTGGGATGTGTATCACGACCAGAAAATTCTGAAGGATGGCGTGGTGCCCGCGGCTCTGGTTCTGGGCAATGCGAATTTCCGCCCCGAGATGGTGGGGCTGGATGTTCCGCTGGGCACTTATGTGCATGTGTGCGGCGTGGATATCATCCGCGACGAGCGCGGCGAGTTTCTGGTGCTGGAGGATAATGCGCGTACGCCTTCAGGCGTTTCTTATGTGATCGAGAACCGCAACATGATGCGGCGGATTTTCCCCGATCTGATGGATGGGATCGCGGTGCGTCCGGTGGGTAGTTACGGGATGATGTTGCAGGCGGCGCTGGCGGAGATTGCGCCGGCGCATGTGATCGATCCGCAGGTGGTTCTGCTTTCGCCCGGCATTTATAACTCCGCCTATTTCGAGCATATTTTCCTGGCCCGCGAGATGGGCGTACCGTTGGTGGAGGGTAATGACCTGGTGGTGGAGGATGGCCAGGTATGGATGCGCACCACGGCCGGCCTGGCGCCGGTGCATTCGATCTATCGCCGGCTGAACGATGATTTTCTCGATCCCGCGGTATTTCGGCCGGATAGTACGCTGGGGGTGCGTGGCTTGATCGACGTGTGGCGAAAGGGGCGTGTGGCGATCGCCAATGCGGTGGGCACGGGGGTTGCCGACGACAAGGCCATTTACGCGTATATGCCGCGGATCATCCGGTATTATCTGGGCGAGGACGCGGTGCTTGCGAACGTGGAGACGCATATCTGCGCCGAGCCGGAAGGTTTGCAGTATACGCTGGATAATCTGGAAAAGCTGGTGGTGAAGCCGGTGGGGGAATCGGGTGGCTATGGGCTGATCATCGGGCCGCATGCGACGCGGGATGAGATTGCCGCGTTCCGGGTGCAGCTTCTGGACAATCCCGGCAATTACATCAGCCAGCCGATGATCAGCCTTTCGGTTTCGCCCACGCTGGCGGGCGAGCATTTGTTGCCGCGGCACGTGGATTTGCGGCCGTTCGCGATTACCGGGCGCAAGACATGGGTTTTGCCGGGGGGGTTGACGCGGGTGGCGCTGCGGGAGGGTTCGCTGGTGGTGAACTCGTCGCAGGGGGGCGGATCGAAAGACACGTGGGTGCTGGAATGAACCCGGCCTATACCAGCACGGGCACGGATCTGGTGGAGGGTCAGCGGCGTATTCCGCTGCTGCTGTCGCGCTATGCGGAGGCGTTGTTCTGGCTGGCGCGGTATATGGAGCGGGTGGAGAACCTGGCGCGTATTTTGGACGTGACGGACACCTTCGTGCGCCATGGGGTGGATCAGTCCGGATGGCGGTCGGTGATTCAGATCAATGCCGATGAGGCGAGGTTTACGGAGAAATACGGCACGGCGAATGCCGAGAACGTGGCGGAATTTTATCTGGTGGATCGGGAGAACCCGACATCGATCCTATCCTCGCTGTTCGCGGCACGGGAGAATGCGCGCACGTTGCGGCCGCTGATTTCCACGGAGATGTGGAGCCAGATTAACGTATTTTACAATCGCGTGCGCGGGCTAACAGCGGCGGATGCGGCGCCTTCGCGCGTTTCGGGGCTGTGCGCGTATTTGAAGGAGCAGTGCCAGGCGCATGCCGGCATTACGGATGGCACGTTCTATCGCGACCAGAGTTTCGCGTTTTACTCCATCGGCAAGTTCATCGAGCGTGGCGACCAGACATCGCGGCTGGTGGATATCAAATATCATACGCTGCTGCCTTCGGCGGAGGATGTGGGCAGCGCGATCGACATCAGCCAGTGGCATGCGCTGCTGCGCGCGGCTTCGGGGTATCAGGCGTATCGGCGGATCAATCCGAGCTACATGACGCCGGCATCGGTGGCGGGGTTTCTGTTGATGAACCATTCGTTTCCGCGATCGGTGACGTTGTGTGTGCGGCAGATCGAGATTTATCTCTCGCAGTTGAGTTCGGGGTATGGGCTGAGGGGCGCGTATGCGGCGCAGGAGCGGCTGGACGAGTTGCGGGCGGCGTTGATGGATCAGACGATCGATCAGATTCTGGCGCGGGGATTGCACGAGTTTTTGGATTGGGTGCAGGTGCAGTTTATCGGGTTGCAGAACGCAATGGCGCAGTCGTTCTGGCGCAAGCCGGAGATGGGGCAGGGGCAGAGCCAGAGCCAGGGGTAGGGCGGGTAGGCAGAGGCCGATGCCGGCACCGAGGAAGGGTTATTCACGACGGCACGAAGACACGAGCTGCCTGCCCTGTCATGTCCGCAAGCTATCTGGCCGCTTTGTCGACCTGTGGAATCTTAACGGCAAGGGCGCCAAGCACGCCACATTATTATGACGGCTGCTTGATTTTGCGGTGCTTGCCGGACAAGCTTTCCCTTGGCTGTCTTGGCGGTGAAATCTTGGCCAGGCCTGCCGATCGACGCGGGCAAGTCTGTTAGGGTGCAATGCCTCCTTGCATTACACCGTTATGCGGAGGGGTGAGATGGTGCAGTGCCAAAGCGCACTGCACCCTACAGCTTGCGTGCCGTCTTGAGCGTCATGCCGCGACAAGAATATTCAACCCGTATTGCCGCTTACGCTTCAGGCCAGTCTGGATTGAGACGCCGCTGGTGAAGTCGTATAGGCCGCCGAGGCTGCCCTTAAAGTCGTCTTTGAAGAGCTTGACCCATTGCGGGGCATGAACCGGAACAACCCAGTAATGGCCATCAGAATCCTGCATGATCCTGATATCGCCAATCAGGAACGTCGCCTGATTTTGCTCCAGCGTCTCCTTCGTTCGTGTGCCGGACTTCAACGCCTGCTCCGCGGAGGACTTCACGTCGGTCTTGGTTGAGCTTGTCGTCTTAAGTCCTGTCGAGACGGAGAATTTGGCGAAGTATTCTCCCTCGGCACTCGTATTGAAGGTGAATTCAGTGCTGCTCTCCGTAATGCGTTCGAAGGCCTGTGCATTCAGCAGGCTTTGCTCGCTGAACGTCTCGATTTCCCGGCCGCCGGGCTGAAAGTCAAAAACGGCCTGGGCGCTATCGACGACGATGGTTGACGGCTGATAATTCTCGATGAACTCGATTTCGATATGGTCGAGATTGTCGCCGCTCCGGCCGCCGATGCGCAGGATTCTCACGCCCTTGAAAACCACCCTGCTTTCACCGCCGTCGCCGCCGCCAGCAACCTCGATCCCGCTGGCGGATTTAAACCGCAGGAAATCTATAAACCTTCCCGAGTGAACCTCGAACTCCGACCAGTAATCGTCTCCATTGAGGGCCACTTGCGTCGGATTGTCGCCGCCCATCCCGCCATGCTGGGTGCCGTTGAGCAGCAATGCATCCACGAATCGGCCGTGACGCATACCGATCGAAGTCGGATACTCCATATCGAAAGGATTACCACCTTCGCCCCCGAATTCCAGGGTCCTCTTGACCGCCGATGTGGCGAAAGCATCCTTGGGGCGGACGACCACGCCAGCAAAGCCGGCAGCGGCTACCAAGGGGACGCTGGCGATGAATGTACGTCTTTTCATTTCGGAAGGGCGTGGGCAGTCCAATCTCTTGATCCTCGAATTACAAGCGTACTCAGCACCTTATCTGAGCACAACGAACGGATTGGCAATTAATCGGCCAAGCGAGCGTTGTCCAGACTGCTTGACCTCGACCCTCGCCGCCGGGTCTATCCCCTGCGCCTCAGGACGCGCTGTCGCGGGGGCTTTTCCACCGGCCGCGGGCGGGATCGAGCGTGCAGATCGGCAGGCCGTTTTCGCGGAACACGACGCGGCTGGCGGGCTTGCGCGGCACGGCAACACCGAGCCAGGCCTTGATCCGATAGGATGCGGCGGGCGGGGGCTGGAAACGGTAGTCAAGTGCCATCGCGCCGCCCGACGCCGTTACCGACACAATTTGAAACATCTTGCTGATCTGGCCTGCGGGGACGACACGCGCGGCCAGCAGCACGGCATGGTCGCGCCAGAACTCCGGCGCGGGTGCAAACGGGGCATGCGGGCCCATCGCCGCGGCGGGGTGCATCAGGCGGGCCCAGTTATCCGGGTCGTTGATAACGGCGCATAAGGGCGCCTCGGTTGGCACCCAATTGGCGACAAAGACGGCGTAGGAGGCGGGATCGAGGCGCGTGAAGGCTACGCCCGCCGGCGCCGCGCAGGCCGGCAAAAGCGCCAGCACCAGGAGTATGGCAGGGCGAAGCAGGGTGCGGATCCGGGAGCAAGGGCGGTGTGGCATGATGCGGATGATAGACGACTATTGGGACATGTAACGACCCAGGACGTGCGCCCTATCGCAGGAAAAGCTTCAGCAGGATGGGAAGGGTCATGGCGACGACGGAGCCGACCATCCATTTCAGCAGGGTAAGGTCGCCTTCGACGGCGATGATATCGCGTTTCTGGCGGAGAGGCTCCTCGCGGATGTCGGAGAACGCGGCACGCATATCGGCGCCGCTGCGCGAGTGCGCCTGGGCAGCGGCGCTCGCCCGATCGACTGTCACGCCGATTGAGCGGAAGGCGTCGAATAGCTCGGCCTCCATGGTGCTCAATTCGACCTCCATTGATACGCGGCACCGAACGTGTTCGATCCCTGGTGGATACATATAGCCCGGCTTGGGGCAGGGTGGAAACTTAGCCGGCTGCCAGGGCGGCGCACTCGGCGCACACGCCCTCGACTTCCACAATCGAGCGTTTCACCACGAAGCCGCTACGGGAGGCGATGGTGGCCACGGCCATGCCGATGGCCTCGTCCTCGAATTCCATCACGTTGCCGCATTCGCCGCAGATGAGGAATTGGACGGGGTGGGGGTGGTCGGCCTCCTCGTGGCAGCCGACGAAGGCGTTGAGGCGCTCCACGCGGTGGATCAGGCCTTGGGCGAGCAGGAAATCGAGCGCGCGGTAGACGGTGGGGGGTTTGCCCTGGCCGCTCTTGTCCTTCAGGCGATCGAGCAGGGCGTAGGCGCCGATGGGTTCGCCGGCTTGCAGGATCAGCTCCAGAACGGTGCGGCGAATGTCGGTGAGGCGCGCGCCGCGCTGGGCGCAGGCGGCTTCGGCGCGGGTGAGGCGGTCGGCGAGCTCGGCCGCCGGCGCGTGGTGGGCGTGGGCGGGCATCAGGCGGCGTCGGTGGCGCCGAAATCCACGCCCTCGAAGAACGCTGCGACGGGGATGGAAAGGCCGATCTCGGGCAAAGGGAGCCTATCCTCGGCAACCAGGGCATCGGCGGTCCAGGCCTGCGTGCCGGCGTCGCGATGGAATACGGTGACGGCGGGGCTGCGGTATTCCAGGATCACGTAGCGGCGGATGGAGGGCACAGCCTGGTATTCGCGCAGCTTGTCGATGCGGTCGGTGCGGCCGGAGGTGGGGCTGAGGACCTCGAAGACGGCGACGACGCCGGGGATCAGGCGGTCGCTGCCGCGGCCCCAGGTGCAGGTGACGAGCACGTCCGGATAGCGGACCGCGTCGCCGATGGTGGCGACGCCGGCATCCTGGGCTAGCGCCTCGCATGGGGAGCCGCGCAGGCGGCTGATGAGTGCGAAGGCGACATTCAGCGCTATGCGCGCATGGTCGCGTGTTCCGCCGGTTATCGCCACGGGATGGAAGCCGTCGAATTCATAGCGGCCGTCGCGGGCTTGGGCCCAGGCGAAGAAGGCGTCGCGCGTCATAGGCGGGTGATGCAGGGCTGTGCTCATGGCGGCTTTATAGCATTTGGCCGGGCAGGCTGCACCCTTTCTGCCGGGCGGGCGTTACGTTATAGCGTATCTGTTGGCTGTGGGGCGTAGAATGGGTTTTCGGCTGGTCATCGCCATGCTGCTTGCGGCCGCGCCGTGCCAGGCCGCGCCGCTGGCCATTGTGGCGGCGGAGAGCGTGTATGCGGATGTGGCGCGGCAGGTGGCGGGGCCGGACGCGACGGTCGCCGCCATCCTCACCAACCCCGCGAGCGATCCGCATATGTTCGAACCCGCACCCTCGGTGGCGCGCGCGGTGGCGGGGGCGGCCATCGTGATCGAAAACGGCATCGGCTACGATCCGTGGATGGCGCGGCTGGTTTCGGTCTCGCCGCGGCCGGCGGGCAGCGTGATCGTGGTGGCTGCCCTGCTGCACCGGCAGCCGGGCGATAATCCGCATCTGTGGTACGATCCGGCGGCGCTGCCGGCGGTGGCGGAAGCGATGTATGCGCAACTCTGCCGGGATGATCCGTCCGCGCAAGCAGGGTTGGCGGAGCGGTTGCGGGGGACACTGGCGGCCTTCGCCGTGCTGAACCAGCGCATCGCGGCGCTGCATGCGAAATTCGCCGGCATGAAGGTGGCCGCCACGGAGCCGGTGTTCGGCCCGATGCTGGCGGCGCTGGGGCTGGTGGACCTGCATCCCCGTTTCGGGCTGGCGGTGATGAACGGCACCGAGCCGCGGGCGGGCGATGTGGCGGCGCTGGAGGCGGATCTGCGGGCGCGCCGGGCGCGCGCGCTGATCACCAACAGCCAGGCCAGCGATCCGGCCGCGCTGCGGCTGGCGGCGATCGCGCGTCAGGCGGGGATTGCGGTGGTGGGCATGACCGAAACGCTGCCGCCGGGGCGCTCGGCGCAGGCGTGGATCGGCGGGGAACTCGCAAGCCTGGAGGCCGCGCTCGCGGCACCGCATTCATGAGCGTGCTGCGCCTGAAGGGTGTCACGCTGCGGCTGGGCGGGCGGACGGTGCTGCGGGATCTGGATCTGGCCGTGGGGCAGGGGGTGTTCGTGGGCGTGCTGGGCGGCAATGGCGCCGGCAAAACCACGCTGATGCGGGCCATATTGGGGTTGCTGCGGCCCAGCACCGGGCGCATCGAGGTTTTTGGCCGGCCGGCCGGGCGGGGCAACCGGGCGATCGGGTATATGCCGCAGGCGCGCGCGAACCTGGGCGATCTGCGGCTGAGCGGCCGGGCGTTCATCACCGCGGCTTCCGGCGGCGTGGGGTGGGGCCTGCCCCTGGCCAGCGCGGCGCAGCGCGCGGATGTGGAACGGGTGATCGCGCTGGTGGATGCGGGCGCCTATGCCGGCCGGCCGGTGGGGGCGCTCTCCGGCGGCGAGCGCCAGCGGCTGATGCTGGCGCAGGCGCTGCTGGGCCAGCCGCGCCTGCTGCTGCTGGATGAACCGCTGGCGGGGCTCGATCCGCACCATCAGGCGGCGACCATACGCCTGGTGCGCCGTCTACAGCAGAGCCTGGGCATCAGCGTGCTGTTCTCCGCGCATGATCTCAACCCGCTGCTGGGGGCGCTGGATGCGGTGCTGTATCTCGGCGGCGGCCATGCGGCGCTGGGCAGCGTGGATGAGGTGGTCACCGGCCCGGTGCTCTCGCGCCTGTATGGATCGCCGGTGGAGGTGGTGCGCGCACAGGGGCGGGTTTTTGTTGTGGCGGGCGGGCAACAGCCCGCGGGCCCAGCTGCGGGCGCGAACGAACGGGATCGCCGTGTTCACGTATGACTTCATGCAGAACGCGTTCGCGGCCGCCGCCATCGTGGCCCTGGCCTGCGGCGCGGTGGGGTATTTTCTGGTGTTGCGGCAACAGAGTTTCGCGGGGCATGCGCTGGGGCACGTGGGCTTCGCCGGGGCCACCGGCGCGGTGCTGGTGGGCGTTTCGCCGTTCTGGGGGCTGATGGGCGCGACCGTTGCCGGCGGCGCGCTGATGGGCGCGCTCGGCGAGAAGCTGGCGGAACGCGACGTGGCGGTGGGGATGGTGCTGGCGGTGGCGCTGGGGTTTGGCGTGCTGTTCTTGAATTTTTTCACCAGCGGCGCGGGGCAGGCGAATGCGTTGCTGTTCGGCAATGTTCTCGGCGTGGATGCGGCAACGCTGTGGCGCATGGCGGCGTGTTGCGGGCTGTGCCTGGTGGCGCTGGCGCTGATCGCGCGGCCGCTGCTGTTCGCGACGCTGGGGCCGGATCTGGCCGAGGCGCAGGGGGCGGATGTGCGGCTGCTCTCCATCCTGTTTCTGGCGCTGGCGGGCGTGGCGGTGGCCGAGGCGGTGCAGGTGGTGGGCGTGCTGCTGGTGTTCACGTTGATGGTGGGGCCGGCGGCGGCGGCGCAGCGCCTGTGCACGCGGGTGGGCACGGGGTTGTCGCTCTCGATCGGGCTGGCTGGGTGCCAGGCACTGGCGGGGGTGGCGCTGGCGTATCTGACAGACTGGCCAAGCAGTTTTTGGATCAGCGCCCTGAGTGGCCTGGGCTATCTGGGGGCGGTGGTGGCGTCCGCGCCGCGGGCATGACACCGCCCCGGCTGGTGAGTGCCGCGCGGGTGCATGCGGCCCTGCGGGACCTGCCGGTGCGGCCTTTGGAGGCGGTGACGGGCGGGGAGGTGCTGCTGGTGCTGGCGCCGCATCCGGATGACGAGACTCTGGGCTGCGGCGGATTGATCGCGCAAGCGGCCGCTTCCGGGCAAAGCGTGCATGTGCTGGTGCTGACGGATGGCACCGGATCGCACCCCAATTCCGCTGCCTATCCCGCGCCGCGTCTGCGCCGCGTGCGGGAGGCGGAAAGCCGGGAGGCGGCGCGGGTGCTGGGCCTGGCGCCTGAGCGGGTGGCGTTTCTGGGCCTGCGGGATACGCGCGCGCCCAAGGCCGGGCCGGCCGCGGAGCGGGCAGCGGCGGCGATCGCCGCGCATGCGGTGCAGTGCGGCGCGCGTGTTTTCTTCAGCGCCTGGCGGCATGATCCGCATGGCGACCATCTTGCCGGCAGCATCCTGGCGCGCCGCGCCGCCACGCTGACCGGTGCCGCGCTGTTCGAATATCCGGTGTGGGGCTGGACCTTGCCGGGCCGCCGCCTGCTGCCTGCCGATCCGATCAGCGGCTTTCGGCTGGATATTACGGCGCAGCTTGCCGCCAAGCGGCGCGCGATTGCCTGCCACCGGTCCCAGCTTGGTCAGGTGATTACCGACGATCCGGGCGGGTTTACTATGCCGCAGGATTTCATCGGCCTGTTGACGTCGCCGATGGAAACCTTTGTCGCGGTATAGAAGAAGGAAGGTCTTCTTTTTTGAAAAAAAGAAGCAAAAAACTTTTGGTGCGCTGTCGCGGACCGAGCCGGCAGCGCCCGCCACTGCGTAAAAGGTCTTTGCTTCTTTCTTTCAAGAAAGAAGACTCTTTCTTACTCCTGCTTCAGCAGCGACCGCACCAGCGCGGAGATGGCGGCAAGCTTGAAGGGTTTGCGCAGGAAGGCATCGTAGCCGGAGATGCGGTCGGAGATAGCGTTTTCCGGCAGGGCGCACATCACGACGAACGGGATGTCGCGCAGATCGCTGCTCTCGCGCAGGGCTTTCAGCAAGGTGGCGCCGTCCATCACCGGCATCATCAGGTCGCTGATCACCAGGTCGGGCCTGGCCTCGGCGATGCGCTCCTGCGCGTGCCGTCCGTTCATCGCGGTCAGCACGCGATGGCCGTCATCCTGCAACAGCGCTTCGAGGAGTTCGCCGATGCCGAACTCGTCGTCGACGACCAGGATAGTCGCCATTCACTCATCCCCCCGCGGCGTCGCCGGGCGAGCGGGGCGGCACATCGTCGATCGAGCCGAAAGCAGTCACCAGAACGATCCCCCCGGGGCCGATTTCGAAAGCACGCAGCGTTGAATCGAACGCGCTGCCGCGCAGCTTCATCACCGACACGTTACGTTCGAGCCGGCCTGCACGCTCAACGTGCCTGAGCAGGATAAGGTTTTCCGCAATCGGCGTGAGCGAATCCAAGGGTGCGCGATGTGTGGTACCGGCGACCTGCGGCACCTCCATCGTGCACAAGGTTGTCACGCCCAGGGCCCGCAACTGGCCCATCAGGGCGCGGAAGAAGCGGGGCATCCGTTCCGGCGGCAGGGTGAGGCCCTCAAACCCCAGCAGGCCATCGATCACCACGCGCCGGACGCCGCGCCGGCGCACATCCTCCAGCAGCTCGCCGGCAATCCTGTCGATCAGGCCTTCAGCCTCGCCATGCCAGGCAAATCTTATCACGCCGTCCGCCGCGCGCTGTGCGAACTGGGGCGCAAAGCCGCCGGCGCGCGCCAGCAGGTGATCGGGCGCTTCGTAGAAGCTCACCATCAGGCCGGGGGCTTGCGGCGTACTTTGCGCGAGGAAATGCAGTGCCATACCGGTTTTGCCCGCACCGGTCGGCCCGAGCACAACGGTGGATGAGAATTCGGGCAGGCCGCCACCGAGCATCTTGTCCAGCCCGGCGATACCGCAGGAGATCCGCGTGGCACTCGCCTGCGTGGGTGGTGGGCTTGCGACGGGCAGCGCTTCGGTGCGTGGCCAGACCATGACGCCGTCCGACGTGATCTGCATGGCATGCCGCCCGCGCAGGTGGTTGCTGCCGCGGAACTTGCGGATATGGATGTCGCGTTCCACCCGCCAGGCATACGGTGTTTGGCGCAGGGCGATGATGGCATCGACCATGGTGTGTTCGGGCCGCTGGTCGCCGGAATCGTCCATGTGGCCGGCGCTGGTCAGCAGGAACATCGTGCAATCCGCGGCACCGGCCAGCATCTGCAACTCGTGGATGAATTTTTTCAGTTCCAGCTCGGTGGTGGCGTAGGCCTCGGCGGCCACCAGCCCATCCAGCACCAGGATGGAGGCGCCGTGCGCCACGATCTCGCGCCGCAGCAGGGTCAGCAATCCGGCGAGCCCGTCGCGTTCCAGCAAGCGGAAGGCGCTGACATAGCTGATCTCGCGCGCGACACGGGATTGGTCGAAGAAGGAAAGCTGGGCGAGGTTGGCGAGAAGCCGGTCGTGCTGTTCGGACAGCAGAGTGACGTAGAGCGCGCGCCCGCCGGCGGCGGCGTGGGCGTAACAGATCTGGTTGCTGAGAATGGTTTTGCCGGCGCCGGGCGCGCCATGAATGATGGTGATGCCGTGGCGGACGAAGCCGCCGCAGAGCAGCGTATCCAGCCCGCCGATGCCGCTGGGGAGGCGTTGCCCAAGGCTTTCGGCAAGCGGCGCGGACGCAAGGGGGCCTGGATCCCCTGTGCCGGTCGTCTCAGTCATGAACTGCACTCTCCCAGGGAGCCGGCTGACCTCAGCGGTTGGAACAAAAGCGGCCTCGATGGCGTTCGGAAATGCCGGCTAGACCGCCGGCGCGGGAAATAATGCGGGCACGATTAAGGCGAAACAGGCGCCTTGGCCAAGAGGCGATGGTGCCGTGAGGGCGCCTGGGCCGGCCAGCACGAGTTGGCCGCCCATGGCGCGCGCCAGTTGGCTGGAGAGCCACAGGCCGATGCCGAGGCCCGGGGCCGCGCCATCTTCGCCGCGCTTGAACAGCCCGAAGATGCGTGAGGCCGCCTCGGCGGGCACGCCTGGCCCTTCATCGCGCACGAAAATGCACAGCTCGGCCGCGCCGCTGGGGCGTGCGCCCAACGTCACCGGGCGGCCGGCACCGAAGCGGAACGCGTTGCTGAGGATGTGGTCGATCACCTGGCTGGCTGCGTCCTCATCGGCCAGGGCCATCAGCCCAGGAGTTAACGAAAGATTTACCGCGCATCCCGCGCGGCGGGCCGCCTGGGCGTGGCGCGAGGCCGCTTGCGTGACCAGGGCGGAGACATCGACCGGCCCGGTGGACAGCACCGGCAGGCCGCCGGCCATATCGGCGAAATCCAGCAGGGCCTGGCTGCGGCGCACGAAGGCCGCACACGCGCGCTCGACCATGTCCAGGCTGGCATCGATCCGTGCGGCATCTCCCGAGCCCACCACGCCGCGCAGCCGGTCCACGGCAAGTTGAACGGGCGCCAGCGGGTTGCGCAGTTCCCGGCTGATGGAAGCGATCAGCGCATCGCGGGCGGCCAGTGCGTCCGCCGCATCGCGCGCGGCGGCCTCGGCGGCCAGCAGGCGGTGCTCCAGCGCCGCGATCTGCGCGCCGGCGCCGGGCGGCAAGTTATCGGGTGATGCGGTCATGTCGTGACGCGGGGTGTGAAGTGACAGTGTATGCTCATGGCCGGGCGGCGTGATTTTCCAAGACGTGATTTTCTAAGATTGGGGCGGTGGCCTGGGCTGGCGCCGGCGCGGGACTATGCTCGGGGAACAGCGCGCCAAGCCCGGCCGCGCTGGCGGCGCAGAGGCCGCGTTCGGTGATCAGGCCGGTGATCAGCCGGTGCGGCGTGACATCGAAAGCGGGGTTCGCGGCGGGGCTATCCGATGGCGTGACGCGCACGGTGGCGATGCCGCCATCCATGCCGCGGCCAGTGACGGTGGTCACCTCGGCGGCTGCGCGTTCCTCGATGGGGATGTCGCGCACGCCGTCGGCGATCGTCCAGTCGATGGTGGAGGAGGGCAGGGCGACGTGGAAGGGCACACCGTTGTCATGCGCGGCGAGCGCCTTGAGGTAGGTGCCGATCTTGTTGGCGGCATCGCCGGTGCGCGTCACCCGGTCCGCACCCACGATCACCAGGTCCACCTGGCCGTGCTGCATCAGGTGGCCGCCGGCATTGTCGGAAATCACCGTGTGCTTCACGCCATGTTTGCCGAGTTCAAAGGCGGTGAGCGCGGCGCCCTGGTTGCGCGGGCGGGTTTCGTCCACCCACACATGCACGTCGTGGCCGGCTTCATGCGCCTTGTAGATGGGGGAAAGTGCGGTGCCCCAATCGACGGTGGCGAGCCAGCCGGCGTTGCAATGGGTAAGGATGTTCACGGCGCGGCCGGGATTTCGCGTGGCGGCATCGGCGATCAGTTTCATGCCGTGGATGCCGATGGCTTCGTTCTGTTGCACGTCCTCATCGGCGATGGCGCGGGCTTCGGCATAGGCGACGCGTTCGCGGTCGGCGGCGCGCGTGTTGCGCAATACAGTGAGCATGCGCTCCAGCGCCCAGCGGAGATTCACCGCGGTGGGGCGTGTGGCGCCGAGCGTGGCGGCGTCGCGTTCCATGGCCTCCGTGCTGCTATCGGCGCGGATGGCCAGTGCGAGGCCGTAGGCGGCGACGGCGCCGATCAGTGGTGCGCCGCGCACCTGCATGCTGCGGATGGCGTGCGCGACTTCACGCACATGTGTCAGGCGCAGGATGTCGACGGACCAGGGGAGCCTGGTCTGGTCGATGATATGGACGGACCAGCGGTCGTGCTCGTCGAGCCAGACGCTGCGGTAGGGGGTGCCGTTGATCTTCATGGGTACTCCAAGAAAAAAGGCCAGGGGCTCTGCCCCTGGACCCCGTCACGCGTTAGCGTGCTTTCGCACGACGGGGCCTAGAGGCCCCAGACCCCCATCTATTTCGACCCGGCACGGTTGGGGATCGCAGGGCGAAGCCGGGGTCTGGGGCCTAGGCCCCAGCGGGGGTCCAGGGGGCAGAGCCCCCTGGCCTTTCTTAAATGCGCTGATGCAACACGCAAACCAGCGTAAACAACCTCCGCGCCGTCTCGAAATCAATCTCCACGCGCCGCTGCAACCGCGCCACCATCAGCTCCGCGCCCTCGTTGTGCAGGCCTCGCCGCCCCATGTCGATCGCCTGAATGCTCGCCTCGCGCCCATCCTGAATGGCATGCGCGTAGCTCTCCACCAGCAACTGATAATCCTTGATCAGCCGGCGGAACGGACCCAGCGCCAAACCGATCGCGAACAGCGGCGTATCGCTCTCGTCGCGAATATCGAAGATCAGCCGCCCTTCCACGATGGAGAGATGCAGCACGAACGGGCCGGTGAAGCCATGCGGCGCGAACAGGTTATCAACCGCCAGATCGCGCACCGCCTGATCCTGGTCGGCCTGCTGCAAAGCCGAGAGCTGCCCGCGCTTCTCGCCATCCAGCACAACGCTGGCCAGCGACCGCTGGCGCGGCGCGGCCGAACCGGCGGATACGGTCTGCGCCGGATCCTCAGTCATCACGCCGTTGGTCGGCCGTGCCGCTCATGCCAAGCTTCATCATCAAACCCACTGTCGCACCCTTTACCGGCCGGATCAAAACCAGCACGAGCGCGAGCGTGCCGGGCAGGAAGATCAGCATCTCCGCCGTTACTGAGAGCATCGCGAAACGCTCGAGCGCGATCTGCGACGCAATCACCACATGGGCGACGATGAAGACGGTGAAATATGGCGGCGCATCGTCGGCCCGCACGTCGCCGACTGGCGCATCGCAGGTGGCGCAGCGCGGGCGCACGCGCAGCCAGCCGGCAAACAACCGGCCCTGGCCGCACGCGGGGCACAGGCCGCGCGCACCGCGCAGCATGGCCGTGATGGCAGCGACCGGCGGAACCTTGTTATGGCGCCCTGGACGTTCCGGCTGCCAGCGGACGGGAAGCGAGTCAGGCATGGGTCGCGTGCCCCTTACATGCGCGGCGGACGGTTTGCATGCCGCGAAGTTGGTCCCCGCGGCTGCGGAACACAAGCCGCCACGACGGGACACAATCCAGATCAGCCCGCGTTGCATGTGGCGAGACGAATCCTGCGCGCCGTCTGGATGACGCGGCTCAAGCCGCCCGGCCTGCGCCGGCCGGGGCGGCCTTGTGCCGGCGGCACCGGGCATTTGGAAGTTCTCAAGGACAGGACTTCGTTTTTCTGGAACGCGACAAACACGCCATCGTGATGAAACGCAGGCAAAGGCATCGTCCCTGGCACTCAATACCGGCGGTGTTCAGAACGAACGGCAAATTCGGCGAGAAAACCGTACAGTAATCGTTGCTTTTGATTGACACGCACACGCGTTGCGGTGAATAGGTTGTGGTGCGCATGTCTGCGATTCGCGTTTCACACGATTCCGTCCGCATGCACGCGCGAACCTGGGAGCGACGATCGTTGAACGCGCCTCCGCCCGGCTAGGATTTTCCAAACGTGGCAGGGCCGACGCAGACAGCCGTAACTTCCGCAGCCATCTCGGCAGGCGCCTTCTTCGCGCACCATGGCGAGGCGGCGAGGGAAGAGGGGTTTCGGCGACGACCGTTCGATCCGGCGCGTCATCCGGCATTTTTCTGAAGGAGTAATGGATACCATGAGCAGCGAAGAGACAAGTTCACCACCGGCGCGCGGCCGCGCCATGGCGATGAAAACCACAGCGCGCCGCAGCCCGGGGCGCAAGCCCGCGGCAAAGCCGGCGCGCGCGGCGAAGGCGGCACCGGCCAAGCGCGGGCCAAAGCCCGCGGGCAAACCCGTTTCCGCCAAGGCGCCTGTGCGCAAGACGAAGGCTGCGGCAAAGCCCGCCGCGAAAACCACGGCGCGCAAGGCCGCCACGACACGCACCGCCAGGGCGGTTGCAAAACCGGCACGTGCCACCAAGGCAACAGCCGCGCGCGCGGTGAAGACAGTTGCGAAGAAGCCCGTCGGCCGCCCCGCAAAAGCCGCTACCGCCGCCAAGCCGGGACGCAAGGCAGCGGCGCCCGCGGCCCGCAAGGGCGTTACCAAGGCCGTCGCCAAGGTCGCTAAGAAGGCACCGGCGCGCGCAGCGAAGGCGCCGGCGACACGTGCGAGCAAACCCGCGGTTCGCAAGCTTGATGGCCGCACAACGGCTGGCCGCAAGGCTGCCGCCGCTCGCCTGGCCAATGGCACGGGCCGCACGCCGGCCCGCGCCGCGGCGCCGGTAGTGACGCGCAAGCCCCGCGCGCGCAAGATTGAAACGCCGGTTGAACTGCCGCCGCCGGTGGTTGTGGTGGAAGCAGCACCCGAGCCCGCGCCGAAGAAGCGTGGCCGCCGCAAGGCCGTTCCCGCGCCGCTGCCCGAGGCGCCGGCCCCGGAAGGCGCGGACTCCGGAGCGTCGGAAGAGCTGGAACACACCTAGAGCATTTTCCGACCTATTCGAGTTTGGGTAGGCGGCCGGAAAATGCTCTAGGTCTTTGTTTTGGCGAGCATCTTTATCCGACGGGTAACCCCATGTGGTCGGATGATGCTCTAGCATCATTGGATGCCAACATATCCCGGGGGGCCGTCATGCTCCCCGGGATTTTTTTTGAACTGGCCCCGCGGAAGGTGCCCACACCTTCGCCTCGTGTTCGGCACATCCGCAGCCGGCGTATTTCAAGCGCCAAAACTGTCTTGGTTCTTTTTTTCAAAAAAGAACATCTTGCCCAACTCTCCGGGTTCCCCCATCAGGCCACCCATCGGTGCCCGCATGCAATACGCCAGGTTTTGAAAGGCGCTCTAACAGCCTGTCGGGTTGGCACGGTTGGCGTTTGCGAGCGGGTGAGTGTGGGCGGGCTACGCGGCCTGCAAGCGATTGATCCGCCTGCAGTTGTAGGCCAGGG
>Ga0209208_10002287_pt1 | contig 27424 bp, 14 predicted proteins | sample S1TSphfallax_3_FD_187694 | JGI IMG/M metagenome (GOLD analysis project Ga0209208, IMG submission 187694) | Host-associated microbial communities from peat moss isolated from Minnesota, USA - S1T2_Fd - Sphagnum fallax MG (SPAdes) (version 2) | ecosystem: Host-associated > Plants > Peat moss >...
CTCTAAAGACATATGAAAAAAAAAAACCCCCCAATGACTCTTCCATTTCTTGCAATAAAAAAAGTAACACAAAACCCCTCCTGTGAGAGCCAAAGGTCAAGGCTTCAGGTGAGAAACCAAACCTCCTCCTCCTTGGATATTCAAAGACTGAGTTTTCCAGTAAACATATAAAACCCTGTTCTTTATGTGAAAATTTGAGGTTTTGTGGAGAAAACCAAAACCGATCAATGGTGTGTAGTTTTTCCTTTAAAGAGAACCTCCAGTTCTGGTTTTAAACATTTCCATTCTTTTAAGGTTCATTCTTTGGGTTTGAACACGGTTCTTCTAATTTTCAAACCATTAAGTTCCAGTGCACTCTTTTTTCAAATTCAAGAATCTCTAACTCAATTCTAAAGTCAAGTCTGATTTTGTGTACTCATGCACACCCCCCAATGCTAAAAATTGTATAGGTGCAAAGCTTTACAACATAGATTTATATAAGACTCAACAACTAATTATATTTAATATTTAATTATAAAATTCAATCTTTGTCAACTTTAAAAAATAAATTAACTTGCTTACCTAAGGAACATAATGATTTATTAAAGTTTTCATTTGGGTTTCAGATCTAACAAAAAATTAGTTCTGCAATTCAATTCTTGTGCTAATTTTAACAAAAAGTGTCAGCAAGTTGGGTCCAAGTCACAAGGACCTACACCCAAACCCCCAGATTTAACACTACAAACTGCCATTGTACACCTTCATAACACTATTTCAACTCTCCTAACTTAATAACCAAAGGGAGGGATTTTGATGCGAGAAATTAGAATCTCATCATCCTTCAACAATCAAAAGCTGCAAATTTAATACAATTTGTAAAGCCTAGAACCCTGTATTACAAAACGTGAAATCGAGGGGTCAAACCATGAAAAATTGTAATCTTATTTAAAGATCCAAAAGACTCTTCATGAGTCCTAGCTCCACTATCCAGCTGTTCTTGAATCTTCTTGAGTTTTGATATTTTATCATTAGTTTTGAGTATTGGTTATGTGTTTGGCATTTTGTAGAACTGTGTAAGATTCAATCTCTAAAATGTATTGCTGACATCAAAAATTGTGAAGACATGTTACTATTTAGAAGGTGTGCTTAGATTTTGTTCAACAAAAGATTCAAGTGTTGTCTTCACCTTTTTGTTTTGGCCTTTGTCATGTTGTATTTTTGTCCATCTGAAGATAGGTAAAATTGAACAAATCCTTGAAAGAAAGACGGTGGACAAAACATTATGTGTCAAAACAGCAGTCCAACCCTTTGTCAAAGACCAACACTGCTAAAATCAAAATAATGAGATGCTTTCACGGGTTACTGAGTTGAGGGGAATTTCACCCAAAAAATAAGGCACTTTTGGTGGAGTAAAATGTAGAAGATGTTTATTTTTAGAAGAGACATATTTTTGCACACCACAAAAATTGGAATCTGTTTCAACTCTTGTTCCAAGATATTCTGTGTACATTAAGAACACATGGCGCTGTTCATATTGTAATGATCAACTGGTCATTAAAGAATAGCACCTAATATTATGGTCAGCAATTCGCACCCAAAAATAGTAAGAACCTAAAACATTCTCGCCCAATAGTAGTAGGTAACTTAGTGCAAGCCTGAAGAGAAAAAGTTTTGGTGACTCCAAGAATCTTGTAGCCTTTGTGCATGACAAGTGTGGAACAGTCATTGTCCAAACTAACATTAGTGCAGCACACGGAGAGTCATGGAAGCAAGTGAGTGTCAGATGCACAATTGGTATGTTGAAGTTATAATTGAATTATAAGGGTTACCTTTTGGAGTCTGGGATTGCAAATACATTTGAACAAACCCTTTACCAATCGATTCCATCCATTCGAGTGTTGAGAGTGAGTACCAAACTGAAACTCTGGAATTTAGATTGGTATTAGTTTGGGAAGTGAACAACCAACGAGACCAGTGTTACCCTGAGGCAATACCGCCCATTGTAGGACCATTGTTGGATAGGTATTTCCATTGTTGGACATACCTTTATAGTATTGGCAAGACAGTTTTTGAACATTTTCATATTTATTTAATATGGGTATCAAGATTTATTTTATTTTTTCCACATACCAGGTATCAATAAATATCATGTCACACAAATTACTACGAGTAAAAAAAAATTTACCATACAATAAATAGTTATCTTGTTATTATAAATAAGTTCATAGGTTTATTCTAGATATAAGCTTGAGTGAATTCAAACTTTTTTTTAATTTGGGATTTCAAATGAAAGCTTTTTTGGGGGATAAATTCCTCTCTTTTGTTATGAAGGTTCATTTTATTTTAATGAACTCAAAATATTTTAAGCCATTTAATAATTGTACACCCTGAAGTTGCCACCTAATTTTGTGGCATATCCAACCTTCCAAGTCTTGAAACTCAAAATATTTTTGCATGATGAATAAAGATCAAACTGAAAGTAAAGAGTGTGACCAAAAGTTGATGCCATTCAACATATAATTGCCACCAAAATCCAAGGCATAATGTGAGCACAACATACATGCCTTAGAGGTAAAATGTTTTTGTGAAATATAAGGGCTGACATCATAAGGAGGCAATGTGAATGAAGCATATTTATCTATACCACTTGCCAAAAATGGTAAACAAGTTTGAACAAGACACAAACTTGAAGTAAAGAGGACTTGAAAAAAGAAAACCCCCTTTATAAATGGTCTAAATGTTGACAAGGACATCAACTTCTAAAGTGGGGAGAATTCCCACAAAACTAATTACTTTCACTGAATGAAAGTTATGGGTTTTCACGCACATGGTTGGTTACAAAAAAAAGCTAAAGTTTATGGGGGAGGAAGCAATTAAGATAGGCAAGGTACTGGCAACCAATGGAAATAGACTTTGAGTTGAACTCAATTTGAAAAACTTCAAAGCTCAATGAGGCAAGGTTAGGGTGGTGGTGTGTGTAAAATAAAATTGCACGTCCCTAAGTGGAGAAGTCAGATTTCATGCACATGAATTTGCAAATCATGTTTCGCTTGGGTAAAAGGGATTTGGATTATAGAGCTTGGTTCAACACCATTTGTTGGGTGCATTTGTAACTTTTGTCCAACGTGATGGTCAGAACTCATAAATTAAAACTCGAAATGGACTCCAAAGACCAAAAAAAAAAAGATGGTCAAATAATGGGGATTTGAGGAAAGGTTAAGTGAGCACATTAGATGAAAATAGAAAACACATTTGGTTAAACCTCCTATGTTGAGAACACAAAAACGTTATGCGAATGGGCTCTTTCAATTGGGAAATAATTAAATCCCACTAAAAAGGTCGAGAGAGAAATTGGCGATAGCACCGACAGCGATCATCCCAGAGAAACATCAACAAGGATGTTGACATCTTTAAAGTGAGGGAGAATGACATCCCTTCTAGGTAGACTATCAATTGTGAGGTGACGCCTAGTTGGGGCCAAAGTCCAAACAACTGTGGGGCAACCTCGTGGCAGCTTTGGTTGCAAGTTTAAGTGTTGGACTGGGTTCAACTATTGATTTGACAAACTCACAATCCGCATAGGTGTTGATGAGTGAAGGTTTGAAGAAGGCAGCTCAAGGTGTTGGCCTTAGCACGCTAAATGCTCGACCTAATCAAAGTTTGCGATTAGGCCAAAAGACAGAAGAATCTAATCCTGGGTGACAAGGCCTTGAACCATTTGGGAAGTCCTCAATGGGTTTTAATCCCATCCGTCTAGAGGTTGGGAATAACCCAAGGTTGCGAGATAAGTATGGATGTTGAAGATTCCCCAAGTGCATGGTTTTTCATGTGCAAGTAGCATAGGTATTCAGAGCAGCATGTGAACATAATAGAGGCGACAATGAAACAACACCAAAGCATATTCAGATGTGAGAGTAAGGCCCTTGGATAGGCACATTACTAAAATTTGGTGCTGACCTCAGCTATCACCTTGGGTGGATGCCTTGTTTTGGGTATTTTGGCCCCCATCTATGCGCCTTACCTACCACTTCACATGCCTAGATGACTTGGTATAGGAAGGGAGGATCCTTACACCTACTCCGTAAGAGTGAGAGGGATCTTACACTTATAGATAGGTGTAATTTCCCTCCCATTCTTGAGGAGTAAATGTAAGATGCCTACTTTTTTCCTAAGGAAAGATATTCTAGTATATAAGGTGCCCTCCAAATACACCACAAGACTACACACCTGGCTGTAATTCTGTAGTGAACAGAGGGCATGTTCTAAATGAAAAAATTTGTTCACCAAAAGGTGGGCTATTTCACTGCCATTTTCCAGCAGGCTATTCTGTATTTCTTGATTTTATGTTGCTTTGTTATGTGTTGACATGATCTGGGTATTCATCTTTCGCACTGTTGCTTCATTTTATGAAGAAACTCAGCAATCTGTAAAGAAAAGATAAACATGCCCTCCATCTTTACATTGTCTCAATTTTTATGCCATTTAATGCACTCGGACCAAACGACTCCCAAAATACGGGCCGCCACAGCTTCGCCATGGGCAGTCCCTTATCTCAGGAACAGCCCAATGCTTGCTTTTCACAAAGAAAACATTCTCTTGAGTGTTTTAGGCAAAGAGTCACTCCTTCTGAGGCCTTGAATAAGGTCAGATCATTTGAGGCCCCGCTTTACACAAGGAGTGGAGCCCAACATTCAACTCAAATCGAGCAATCCTATGGGTGCTGCCACAAAAATCAGTGCTAAGGGCTTTACACTAGAGTCCAGGAGTCTTGAGGCCACACTAAATTAATATTATTTTAATTTATGACTGTTTGGCCCTATGATCGTCCCAAGGGCGAATAAAACATACACATACATTTGGGAAGCCAATTCACATTTAATTTTGAAACAATAAAATATTATTTATTCCAGGAAGTGTATCCAGCTTGATGATACACATAGCTAGGAAGTGTGTCAAACTGGAGCCCAGTTGCCCTTGAGATCCTGTGAAGGTTTGGAGAAGGATGTCATTTGTAGCATTCAATGAGTGGGAGCCTGAATGAGCTAGCTTGTCGTTTGATCATGGCAGCTGAGGTGTGCTACTCCTTTCTCTCCTCTTAGACTCTGAAAGCACCTTGATCTTGGGGCTGCCACTTGCATCCATGGTTGTCATATTATTTATTGCTTAGATTGTTGAAAGTTGCTTGTTTGTAGGCTCTTGAGTATCAATAGGTTTGGTGCTTAATATCTTGCACACGTACATGTCAAAGCACAAACCTGAAAAAAGAGGGATGAACCTTAACACTCTCCCTTGAGAACCTTTTACTAATTCAATCTTGTATGAGTGGTTCCATTGTCAGGTGTCTCTAGTACATTGCCATAATTTTTTTCCAAGCTCAAGCTTCAACGGGAATGGTTAATTGTCTAGTGACCAGTTCTTGTGGGGAAACCCAAACCCATACCATCAACACACACAAAGTTCCCTTCCTCTGCTTTGGCTAAATAGTCAGCAGTTGGATAGTCCTTCAGTCACGCTACCTAGATCCTAAGGGAATCTCATGAACACAATTTTGTCCTGCCACCACATTGGGTCAGCTCCACTAAGGGAGCCTTCTCAAATTGAGAGGTGGCATAGCTAGCTAGGTGAATTGCTTGAATCATCCTTCTCAACATCACTGTGGAACTTTTGATTTCATTTATCTGCCAATCAACTTCAAGTAAGAAGTGTAGTCTGTGTTGGTCGATGTTAGTGGATGCAAAAGTCATATCTTAGTATGTACATCATGTGTCGATGATCAAAGTTTGATAGTGAATGTTCTTTGGTATTGAAAAGAGGCTTATGGATTCTCAGCTTCAAGTTGCTTCAAAATGAATGTCTGGCTTGGTATAGTAGCTGGGTGTAAGACAAGTCTTTTGGTTTGTCAGTTATTGAGATAACCCAATAACTAGTTGGGCACAGAAGTTCCTTGGTCTCTTATGGAAGTAAGATGCCAGGCTCCATTATCAAAGAGAAGGTTTCTGCAGTGGAGGGTTATATTTTCATTTAAATACAGTTTGTTGTTTTAATCATTTGATAATTATTATAATAATAGTCATGCAATTGTTGAAACATATATTCATTCTTATTTTTGGTGATATATTGGATATCGAATTGTAACAAAATATGTGTTTTTATCGAAAATACCATACTATATGTTAACACACATTGCAAAGAAAAATAAAATTCAATCACAATATTAAGGCATTACATTTTCATATAAAATACATACACATTCATTTACACAATAATTTGAACATTTTCATCTATTTCTTAAAATCAAATACAAACATCATTGTGCATTTTCCCTTTCATTCATAGAAACTATAATCTTTAGATCCCCAAATAATTTACCTTGAAATTAAAACTTTTTTCATGGAGCCTCTAGGAAGTATTGTATTTAAATACATAATACATCATGACCTTATATTGAAATGAATAGTGTAAATATTCATATCTTGATGTACAATTTATTGTTTATTATCTTATATATTTAGAAATGTTTAACATCAATCATCAATCTTTGATTTATACATTGTAAATTTATGAAACATACCCATGTTTGAATCAAAATTAACTTTAAAAAGTTAGTTTCTTTTATCATTCTATCATTCTATTATACATATGTTCAATTGCATATGCATGTAAAACATAAACATAAATTTTCATATTCACATGTGATTTTCCAAAACATATGTAAAATATATTCTAGGAATCAATGAAAAATAGTCATTTAAAATTTAAAGAAACACTTATGATGTTTGAAAAAATAAATTCAAATGCATATTAAACAATGGAATTATTAAAAAGGCCTTCCTAGAAAAATCCCATTTTCTTGTAGTTCGCAAATTTTGTAGGTAGGTTTAGAAAACCTTTGTAGTGTTTATTTCACCCATTCACCAAATATTGTCATGAAAAATTATATTATTTTTAAAATCATTCACTTACAATAGTGTGCATTGTGAATATGAAAATTCTATATTATTTCAAACATCCATGTTTGTCTATAGGAGCTGCCCAACATTCATGTTGCACCCAATTACAACATACATTTATTTTGGCCATTGACTATTTCAAATGTGTCCTAATTTCAAGTTTTGCATGTATGTTGAAAATATCTTTCTATTGAATGAAAATATTCAAAATACTTGCATTACCATTATTGGAGTTATTAAAGCACATTAACACTTTTTATTGCAATATTCATGTAAATATAGACATAAAATTTTCATATTATGTAAATACTTAAATGACATAAAAATACCAAGTATTTCAAATATTGGACATAATGACCTTTTATTTTTCATGTATCAATGTCATGTTTCAAAATATTCACAAAACACACCCAATGATGGAATTGCAAACAGTTCCTTACATGAGTTGATTTTAGATTTATTCCCAAAACTTGTAGCTAGCATTTAAAAACCTTTCATAATTACCTCTTTAGCATGATATTGGCACCCATGTAGTTTTTGAACCTTCATGTAATCACATATTTACATATATCAACATTCACATGTTAATATATTGAATGTAATGTCACAATCAATTGTATACTTAATGACATTTCTATGTTAATACAAGTCACAAAATTTGTTGTATTCCATTCACATATCAAATATATAATTGTTGCAGGTTATTGAAATCTAAATGTTTTGCTAAAATTTATTCATAACAATTTTATTTTAAGTTTTGAATTATGTTCATAATGTTTCATAATATGTATTCAATGTTATCACACTTGAATCGACAAATGTCAACAAAGTACTAAACAAGAAAAATATCAAATGTCCTATCATGAACATTCATATATGTATAATAAAAACATGTTGAACAATTTAAATGTTTTATAATCTAATAGCCTAAATACATAGGAATATGTTTGATGAAAGATTTGTAAAATAATGTAGTGAACAATAAAATTATCCAAAAAAAATCCTAAAAGGATCCAATTTGTAGTCTTTAAAAAGCCCATAGTTTCCAATTTTTTTATTCCCAAGTCCTTTTAGTTGCCCTTATGAAACCTTGCAAACCGTTAGTGAGATATATTATCATTGAGAGAAACACCTTTGAATAAACAAATTTGATATATGTCAATTCACAACAAATTTCCACATCCATTTTTTCATCTCACAATATTTTTATATATTAATTGAAATTATGCAGACCAATGTTTGTTTGGGGCGAAAATTCACCAAATTTCAACCTGAAAAATATGATTTCGACCTATACAAAGAGTTTTCCATGGAAAAAATGGCCTAAATTCACTAGATTTCAAGGATTTTTTTTTTTTCAATTTGCAAATGTTTATGATAAGTTCTAGCAAGTAGCCAAGAATATAAAAGAATCTTGTTTTTTTTTTCCTACTTTCAAAGTTTCATATCTAGTTTATACCCAAATCTTACTAAATCATCTTATGGATGATCGCCACTTGAGCTACATCACAAAATTTATGGATCATATTTGTGTACAAATTATGTTAAGAATGTCTTTTTAAGTTCATTATTCCCAAGTTTTTTATATCATTCTAAACCATTGAAATTTATTGTAATAAAACCTATCATGTTTCAACAAATTGTTAAAAATATTGCTTATAATTCCCCAAACTTGTAGCTCCTACTTTGGGAAACCTTCAAACAACCATCCTTTCTCTTTTTGAATATATAATCCTCTAGTAGTTAACCTTTAAATTAAAGCCTCTATAATGGACTTTCTAGGAAATACATACAATGCACATCATATTTAAGTATTCATTTTATATTTAAAGTTATCAAAAACATTTTTAATGTTAATGAACAAATTGTTTTACATCGATTTACACAAGCTTCTTCATGTTTCTTAACCACAACACTATAGTTGTGATGAACACAATTGGATGATGTTCCTTGTATTGTTGTTGTTGTTGTTGTTCTCGTTGTTATTATTTCTTCTTGTTCTCCTTGAACTTCTTCCAATGTTGAACATGTCAAAGCAAAAGCTCCACAAAGAAACAACAACAATAACAAGAATATGGATCTATTCCTACTCGAGCAATATGTGCTTAGATGGCAAACCCATTGTAGCAAGAAGAAGAAAAACAAGAGATTTGGAGCACACTACATCCTACTACCATGTGCTTTGCAGCAAATGATGTGCAACAACAAAAGTTTGGATTACAAAAACACCTTAAACCCTAGCTAGACCCTAAAGCTTTCCTTAATTCTAGGGCATAGATTTTCTAGAACCATATGCACCCATAATCATGGAGAATTGTCCAAGTAGAAATTCTTTTCTATGATCATCATTGCACAAAACCCATCAACACAAAATGCTTTTGTTTATGTGAAAAAACAAATACCTAAAGATTATTTTTTAATAGTTTATTTTGCATCTTTGTGTTTGCAACTTTGTTGGTATTTTTTTTTGGGTGTACTTTCCTTATGGATTTTTTCTTTTACTTTGGGAATAGGGAATGTTTTATTTTTGGAGATTTTTTTTTGTTGTAAAAGTGAAGCCACATAATGAATGTTAGAATAGTTCTTGTTGTTTGTCTAAGCCTTTTAAAAATAACTTTTTATGCAATGTGAAAAAAAGCAACAAAGGAGAAACATTGTTATAATAGTTTGGAAGCACAAAGCAAATTGCAGAAAAACAAGAATAACAAGAATAACAACAAATTGGAAATGGAGAAAAGAGAAGGGACATTGGATGAATCAAGCATCATTAGACAAAAATCAATGTTGTTGAAAGTGGAAAAAACTTGTCACCCAACACCATTAAAATAAAATAAAAACTTGTAATATTCAAGTTGGAAAACAACAAATTAAAGCAATTAAAAAATGAACATAGTAGATTATCATGTTTTAAATGCTTTCAAAGTTCTTAGTTTTAGCTTTGTGAAAAAATCATAGATCTACTTGTTGTTGATGATGATGATGATGATGATGATGATCTTGCCATGAACTTCATTAGCACTATTAATGATGTACCCCCAAAACTCCTTGATGGACTCAACTATGAGTCCAAAGGGTGAAAATAATGGAAGGATAAGGAGTTGGAGCATGCTTCCTAATTTGTAGCACTTTGGGGGTAAAAGGGCATGTTGGAGCTTTGGGATGGGGACTAAGAAAAGTGACAAGCAAGTTAACTACTCACACAAACTTGCACAAACCAAACAACAAGTTGGTTAGTGCGTAGTTGGAGCACTTTTGGTGCACATATGAGATGAGCCATGTGCAAACATGGACTCACAAAACTTACCACAACCCAAACTTGAGGGAAACCACTACCTTCCCCTATATAATATTCTTTGTGCCTAGCCATAAGGCCTACACCCAAATGTCATTTTGTCCTTGGACTCCCAAGTTGAAAGTTTCAAATTTTTTGAAATTGGGACTTCCACGACTTTGAAAGCCCATAACTTCTTGTGCAAACTTCTGATTAAAATGAAGCCTAAAGAAAAAGTGTAGCCCTTATTGAAAGCTTTTCAAAGATATGTAGCATGCTACCTACACATAACTAAATCAGGGTGATTCATGACTTTTAATGGTCTTTCTTTTGGCCATAACTTATATTTAAAGTACCCATGGGCCATGGAAGCCCATTTTAAACATATACATTCCAAGAGATTTCAATTAATATAAATAAATCTTCGATCTAATGAGTTTTGACCTTGCAATCACCCTTTAAAATTTAAGAATCCATTAGGATTCCAACTCCCAAAATGGGAGTTCACTTGGGAATGTGTGGGTTCATTCCTTCACACTCTCCTACACTCTTGGGAGCATGGAATGTGATTTTTGGGCTTCACTCTTGACCCGCTCCTTTATAAATCCTTGCCTTTGTCGCAAGCCCCAAGGTTAAGGTTACGACAATTCATGCTTTAAATGTTAAAGGTGTGTCAATTCAACTTTGCGAAAAAAAGATCTAATTGATGATAATGATGTTGCCATGAATTCAACAATACTAACTAATTAAATCTAGATGTGAAATTGTTTTTTTTTGTTGTTTTATGAAAACTTAGAAATTGCAATTATTGTTGTTGTTAATAATGATATAATCTTGTTATCTATCATGTAAACTAGGACCTACACGTTTGGTTTGTATGTTGAAAAGGATAGGATATCCACAACTTTGAAAGAGGATTAAAGTTTATTAGGTAATAACAATAACAAAAGTAATGAATGCAAGGTGCATATCCTTTTCAAAAGTTTTAAGTCAAAAGTGAAACCAAATGAATTACCAAGAATTGCATCTATTGTTACAATTGAAGGGAGTTGTTACAAAAGAAAGAAATGTAACTAAATGGAATGTCTACAAAGTTGAAATGTAATTCAATGGAACCTTAAAAAGGGGAAAAAATGCACCTGAATGGAGATCTTGTACAGAGAATAAATACAATTGAATGGTTGAATGGATAAAAATTCCTAGGTAAAGGAGTTCAAATACACTTGGTGATTATAAGCAATTGCAACATCAACAAGTTTAATAGCTCACCATTTTATCAACAAATCAAAAGTTCACAAATTGGTAAACTTTACAAATCTTTTCATCATATGTACTCCCTTTGTTATTGTTGATCAAAAGTTCACACCTCCAAGTTTGCTAAATGGGTGGTTTTCTAGAATGTCTATCAAGTGCTAGTGATCATGACCGAGTCTTCTTCTTCCCTATTTGTTGTTGGAAAATGTAATAGAAATTTTGAAATGGCACATGTATTTGTATAATAATTAGTTTTGTGTTAAATTTTGGAACAAATTTTTATTTTACTTATTTGCACCCACCGTCGGGAAGCAATTGATGAAGTTAGTGAGTGGATAGTCATTGTGGTAAGTCAATAGTGATGAAGTCCAATCTTGTGTAGATTCACAAAGATGGTGATCATTTAACAATTTTGGTGAACAACTTTCTCTCTTTCTTTCTCTTTTTCACCACACACACACGCGCGACAACTTACATGATAACATTCAATTGTTGTTTACCTTTGAATGATTTTTGTTGTTGTGGGAAATCTTTTATGCAAATTTCGTAATTCATCAAGATAATGAATTTTTTGCTTGTTAGATTTCATTTTTAATTAATCAAGTTGGGTGATTAAAGCTTCCCAAACCATTCTTTTAACAAATCCATTGTGGGAAATTTGAAACCCAAGTTTTGTTGAAAAGACCTAAATTAACTTATTGAGTAAATATTTTCTATTTGCAAATGAAGTTTTTTTGTTACTGATGTAAAATGTAATTTAAAATTTCAAACATTTCATATAGAGATTTCAAATTTCAGTTTTTGATATTCAAACATTTCATATAAAGATTTCAAATTTCAGTTTTCAATATTCAAACATTTCAATTTTTAATTTTCAATATTCAGACATTTAAGTTGTTAGTTTTTAGTATGTAGACAATTCAGTTTTTAGTTTTAAGACATTTCAGTTTTCAATATTAAGACATTGTAGTTTTTAACTTTTAGACATTTTTATTTTTATTTTTCAGACATTTTAGTTTTTAATTTTCAGACATTTCAATTTTCTAACATTTCAATTTTTAATTTTCAGTTTAGACATTTCAATTTCCAGTTTTCAATATTTAGACATTTCAATCTCCAATTTTTCAATATTTAGACATTTCAATTTTCAGTGTTTCAAATTTCAACTTTTAGTATTCACACATCCAAATGTAGATATTTTTATTTTCAAATTCCATATGCTTCACATAGATATTTCAATTTTCAACTTTGAGTAGTCACACATCCAAATTTAGATATTTTAGTTTTCAAATTCCAGATGCTTCACATAGAGATTTCAATTTTCAATTTTCTACTTTTAGTATTCACACATCCAAATTTAGATATTTTAATTTTCAAATATTTCAAATTCTAGACGCTTCACATAGAGATTTCAATTTTCAGCTTTTAAGTGTTCACACATCCTAATACAAACATTTTAGTTCTCAAAATTTCAGATTCCAAACATTGCACATATAAATTTCAAATTTTAATTTTCAACTTTCAAAATTCAAACGTTTCAGTTTTCAAAATTTTAGATTCCAAACATTCCATACACTGTAGTGCCTTGGCAGGTTTGGCACATGCTTCTCAAACAATTAATTAATTTTGAATATTCAATTTCAAAAAAAAAAAAAAAAAAACTCCTAAAGATTCTTTGTTTCCCTTCCTAATGCATTGGCCTTTGGAATAAAATATTGCTCATCATCACATAACATTGATGTGATGGCCTTTGGAATAAAATATTGATCATCATCATATAACATTGGACAAAGCCATTACGTGAGGAGATACTAGTTAAATCCACTTTAAACCCAATTTCTCAAATTGCCACAAGCAAAAAGTTAGTCACAAGCCGCCAAATACCTATAATTTATTTCTTCCTTTGAAAACTGGTATTCATCTCCTCCATTCATTAGATGGACTGCCTAACAAGTTCAAATCTTTTCTCGAAATGAGCCAATTTGATTGGCCCATCACTCAAAACAGATTGAACGTATGGGAGCTCCGTATAGTAGAAGATTCTATTTTCGAGTACAAATGCCTTGGCCTTTGGCCCATGTATATAGGTTGAAGGAGGACAACAGTTGCCAAACCATATGGGATAAAAGTGAAGTGCTATTGGGAACACCCTCGGGAAACACAATGAGAACTTGATGGGAACATGTTGGGAACAAAGGGAAAATGAAAAAAGTCCTCCCCCAACCCGCCCCAACCCCAACCCAAAACTTAAAAGAAAAAAAAACAAGGCACTTTGAGTGCATGCTGAGCCTTCCCATTGGCTGCATGAAATTTCTATTTCCAAAACTGTTTGTCACCATTTTGGGCCTGGGCTAATACCCCCATTATAAACTGGGGGATTTTACTTATTAATTAGAGTAGAAGTTTGGGAAGGGGAAGGAATACATTTCAGGAATTTGGAATTCATGACAAAACTTTCAACTGGAGCATGTAAAGTCATGGCACATTTGAGCAATCAATCCACCTGACAAAGTTTGAACTTGCCAACTTTGGTGAAATGGACTTCATAAGCTTCGAACTTAAATTACACATATATACTTTTCCCAAAGAAACTAACTTGGGCACATCTTCTTCAGTGGTGCATTGTCATAATCTCTCCTGAACTCATTTGAGGAGTGATCTGTTCCTGACTTTCAATCCCATTTTCTACACTAACAGCATCCATGACACTCTTGCTAGAAATTAGAATGGGATGTAGATCAACTTACTACTCAAGGGAACAGAGGCACCAGATATCTCAGTATCAATATCAAGAGGTAGTGGATTCAGCAAGTCCATGGTGGTGTAAGTGCAACCAAGCCTCGAGGAGAGATCAACACATCTGATGTCCAGCACAATCAGATTATCATTGTTCGTGATACCAGTGTTGTCGTTTAGGCCCAGTGGTCAAGGGTGATGTGTCCCCCAGAAGCTCTGCTTTTTGCGGCAACTTTGCTGTTATTCTCTCCTTCCATCCTGCAAGACCCCATTTTGATTTGAGACTTTTCACTTGAGTGTTAGCACCTCTACACATAACTTGACTGAGAGAATGTGTCTTATCTCCTTTGAGGTCCTGCATGGATTAGTGGAGCTTTAAGAAAACTGGAAGGAACATAGGAAGGAAGGAAGGGAGTGTTACTAACATGCATGATGCAAGGCTCAGGTCGTGGGCACCATGTAGGCTTGTCAGCTTCCAATGGTTCTGAAGGATGTTCCACTGGAACAAATTTATCCATAGGTTCCACACCATGTGGACTTGTGTTTGCATGAACTCTCCCATTCAAACCCTTTGTTCTTGAAGCCCTTGCTTCCTAGCCTCAACCAAATCATCATCAATGTCATTGCAGGCTCCATTCTTCCCCATACATGTGATGCACAAAATCCTGGATTATGTCAGCAGCAAAACCTCAACTGAAATGCTGTGTACTTGAGCAGAATGTTTTTGGGTACTGAACAGGGAGGGAGAATTCCCATCATTTCCTTTATTGACACCACCAAAATCACACCCAAACTCAAACTGGAGTGAGTAGACATGCATGACTCCCTTCTTTTTCCATTCAAAGAAAGATGTCCAACTACAACTGTCTGTTGTGATCAGGAGTTTTACAAGGCTCTAAGGGCCAGCATGAAAGCTTTCGAAGGAAGCAGGAGAAAAAGAAACAAACAGATGGTTCTCTAGCCTTGCCATGGCAAGTTTCCAATGCACAACACACAGAATAGGTAGATAGATACCCATCAAAGCCATCAAAGATGTTTACAGAAAGGAGGAGGGGGAGTGGTGGAAAAATGTACCAGAAACTGCTGTGAATGACATGATGATCTGTTTCTTGGAGATTTCTCAAGCACACCCAGCATTACTCTCTCTGACACCCACATCTCCACCCCTGCAGTGCACACATAAATTGAAACTATAATCCTCCTTTTTAGTCTCCCCTACTACAAATCTCTTGCACTCTTCACCTCTCTCTCTAGCAGGCTCTATATGACTATGTCTTTGTCCCTCTTATTCCTTACTCATTTCCATGATCCCAAACCTGAAACAAACCAAACCCATCCTGTGTGTCTATCGCCAACAACCATGCCATGTAGCAGCAGCTGTGCTGCCAAGATACCATCTAACCAATGGCTTCTGGGAAGAACCTAACATTCGAGATGTATGTTTTGGGAATAAGTTTCATGTTTTGTATTTGAGTGTACAGACAATGAACTTTTCTACAAACATGAAATTCCATAAAATTGGTACCAACATACATACTTAATCCATCCTTTGAATCACAGTTCCCTGCTCAGGTGGCTTATGAAAACATTGCAGGACTTTCTCTTTTTGGAGACTCTTAACTTACAATGCTACCAAGAAAATAGTTTTTAACAATTTTGTTGTACCAGAGACTTGTTGTAAGTTCTTAGTGAGTGGGCAGAGTTTGGCCGATTCTGGCTCCTAGTGAGCGTATGGCCAAGGCCACAAGCAAGATATGAGCTGGAGTCAGCAAAACCATGCCTGCTTTCTGTTGTTAAACTAACAGAATTGGCAAGGCCTGCCAATTATGTGATCTACAGAATCAGCACTTGTGCTGAACAGAGAGTTATATATATATTCTTTAATATTGTCAAATATATAGGACTCTGTATATGATTACAAAACATGTTTTGAAATATTATTACAAAAACATTATTAGCATTGTGAACTTGTGGTTGTATGAAGGATCTGTTATCAATTGATGTCAGTCTTTGGTTATCTCTTTGTGATGCTGAGTTTAATTTTTGCAAGTTTTGTACCTAGATTTGCAATGTTCAGAATATTTGTGCCCAAATCTCAATTGAGCAACAAAACACATTGCAATCCAAATTCTTCAGTTAAGCAGATGACACCACATTTTTTTTGGAGTGTAAACTTAAGAGGAACTTACCCATGTCGACTTCATGAGTTGTCTGGGACTCCCTCCTCCTTTCCAGTTGTTTTACTTACATATAAGTAGATTTGACAATGTTAGTTTTCCCACTGAAAAAGGCTGGCCTACAAATGAATACACATGGCCGCCCACTCTCTCACAAGCCACACACCCATTCTCCATGCCCCCATGTGCTTCATACTGGCATTTTACTAGAACTACAGACTTTGCATTCTGGAAGTGCTCGCTGTAACTGACCAACTTGGGGAAGTGGAACAGGAGGAACCAGACTAGCTAGCTCTCCACATGATTCTCACATTCACACACACACACACACACACACATATAGATCTCGCAAAATGTTGGCAACTCGTCATCAAACTCTCCATAACCAATTGTAAGGAGCATCTTGTTAACATGGCAGCACAATTGGACAAGATCTCCCAAGTTATATTACATATTTTGGTGCCTTCTGACATCTTCACACTCTTTTATGTCCCATAATTCATAAGCTCCACAATCATGTTAACAATGGGTTGTGTTTGGTAACCAAGTTGAGTACACTGGTGACCGTGAACCCCACAGTCCTTTCATGATCACTGTCCAAAAGTAGATGTAAGTACTACGTACATCTAAGACTCTTCCCTGTCATCCCAGAAAGACTTGAATATAGAAAGCTTGCCTTTGACATTGGGAAAGGTGAACCAGCACAGATAACTCAGCTAAAAAAACTGTCATAAGCTGAATTGAATTGTAGTCAAGGTGTTTTGCTATCTAGGTTGAGTTTCCACATCAACAAATTTTTGTTTTTTTTTTTCAAAAAATGAATCCGTTTTTAAATTTTGAAATTATATATTATTTTTCCATCATCCACTATAATATTGTGATATGAGTAGTGAAATTTACATCAGAGTAGCCTATGATATTTTTATGATGATTTTCAACTTTTAAGTCGACTTCATATTTTTCACAAATTTTCATTTCACTATTTTGGGGATCATTTTAACAATGAAACTGATCTTAGGGGAAAGGGGTATGGTTTTGCAACTATATGCACATAAGAGGCTAACATTTTTGGTTTAATGCAAAGTTGAAAGTTGTGGCCTGATTATGATTTTCAGACTGGATCGACCGCTTGGAGCCTAAGTGGCCATTTACTCCATGGTGTAGTACCCATTGAAAGCTCAAGGAAAAATGTGGGTTATTTATCCATCAGTCAGTCATTGTGTGTTCTAGAAGGCCTGTCCTTGCACTTCCAATGCCCAACCTAAACCCTAAACCCTAGTAAACCCCACCATGCTTCTGATGACATGTGTTCCTCTTCAGTCTTGCACTCAGTACCTTTGAAGTTTGTACATAGGTTTCAGGAAGGGCCTCAGTGAACCCAGCACTGACTGATCAGTGCACCATCTACAATGGATGGTGTGTGGACAGGAAAACACTTTTTCATTGTATTCCTGTTCTATAGCTAACCACGCTGGTTCATTATTTGTTTACCATCCACATCCATCTATCTACCTACATAGCAGTAACACCTTTCATTCCCTACTTACCTACTTACCTGTGATATCACCCACTTACATAGGTAGTACCTAGGTAGGGAGAGAAGGGGGAGTAGGAAGGGTTACAGCAATGCTGTGCGGTTATTAGAATCTGTTACAGATACCTGATGGTTATCAGCCCGGGTATATACTCACTTACCCAGTGGGGATCAGGAAAAAAAATCAAAAATCAGTATTGGTATGGAACCTTGGTTTTCAATTTTATTTTATTTTGAAAAATTCAAAAACCCACCTTTCTAACTGCCAATTCTTTGCCAGTTCCTTCATGAATTTGTTTGTAATTTAATTGAATTGGGCAACCAATTCATATTGGGCCAATAGCACAATCTACACTAGTCCTGCTAAAATTAGTTAATCTAGTTTTATTTTAAAGCTCCAATTTTTAAATCATGATATTATGGGGTTGAAGTCTCGAGAAGGCATATTTCCCTCATGGAAAAAATCCCTAATTCATTCACCTTGTAGGATGCATAATCCAAGTGCACCTCCCCATGAATAGAGAAAAAACAAAAGTCCCCAAAATTTCGCATTTTAGTCCATGCTTTTCTTTTGGGATACATGGCTCAAGTAATCACAAGAAGACGCATACGTATGTGGGAAAAAAATACCTTGGTGGACTTTTCACGTGGCAAAATGGATTTCTTCCCAATCTTTAAAATGAAAGCAATTTGGGTTATCTAACTTGCAATACATGAGGTAGAGAATGAAGATCTTCTATTCTCATTTGTCCACCCACCAATCCACAAAAAATATATATTTAGAGCAAGTTCCATTTGACAAGTACTTTTTAAAACAATTAAGCTAATTTACCCTTGGTAGAGCCTTCAAGCTCAACTTACCTCACCCAAAAAAATATAGAGAGAAACTTTTCAAATGAATATCAAGTCTTGCTTAAATTTTTGCCCATGCTACATGTGTCATGAACCCTTGCAATCACAATTTGTTTCATGACTATTGACTCGATTTTCAACAATTGTCATTATCCAAACCCTTAGGGTCATTTGCATATGTGTGTACAACAACTTGAACAACACAAAATTTACCCCATTACTTCATCAAGACATTAACCTTCTTACTTATAACAAATCACACAACCCAAGCAAATTTGGTATCAATTAATATAATGTTCATTGAGATCAAGTGTGCTTCCACAACTTCATATAGTTAGAATAAAATTAATACACTTTCATAACTTTGTTTTGGCAAAATTAAAGTTGTTCAAGTAATCAACAATCCATTCATGATACATGATCAACATCATGTTCAAAAATCCAACTAGTATGATACATGACCAATTATCAATCATTGGTCATAACCACATGGCCAACACATGCAATCTCAAAAAATTGACTTTAGACATAATAAACAAAATCATTTTATGATGTAAGGAACTATTGAGTGTGTCGAAGATGGTACCGATTGAAGGATATCAAAAATTCTTTTCATTTGATGTTTGGAGCATTATGAAAACTTGAAGTTCTAAAAGTACAACAAAACTATATGATTGTTTAGAATTTTTTCATGTTTATACAATAATCATTTGAAACACAAATAATATTCCATGAAATTGCAAAAGTGTTCAAACCTCAATGCTCAACCATATGTTTTGAACCTACTTTTGAATCAAACAAAAGTTGATTTTTTAAAAACTTTTTTCGAGCGCAAGTTCATTTGAATTGAATACAAGTTCCTCTTGAAGGTAGATTTAAATAGGCATACACTTGTTACATTGGATCCTTTTTTAAAAAAAACCTAAGAACCCCATTACTTCTATTCTTGATTCTCCATAATGAAAAACTATGAGTTAAATGATAAAATTTTAACTTACTTCAACAACCATTAATAATGATTCATCATTACATTACAACTTAGTACTGACAAGCCCTATTTTGTTGCAACTCAAGTTCCTAGTAGTCATTGTTCGATTTGGTTTAAGTTGTTTGTAACGAGCACATGAAATGGTGATGAAGTTTGAAAAATGATTATCATTGATTTTTTTTGGGTGATTAACCTACATCCAATGGACAATAACGTTGCATAATGATGATCAATGTTATACAAATAAGAAACATTATGCAATAAAAATTAATCATTATTTAACAAGGCGTATAATGGTAATTGAACTAATCAACAATGACATAATGTGGTGGTATTCTCCTTTTTTTTTCCAGATTTTACCTTAATGAAATTTACAATCCTTTTTTTTATTTTGGAATTTGGTTACATTTTGCCAATAAAAAAAAAGGTTGCTTGGAAAAGGTAATTATGTTGGTGCCTAAGGGCCAAAGCATTTGGTATAACCCTTAGTAGGAGTCTTTACTAGATTTGAGCATACATTTGGGTCTACCTTCCATTACACATTATTTACATTATACATTAAAGTTATTTTTAAAATCACCCTTTGTTTCACCTTTTTTTCCTTTGCTTTTGCCCCCTATCCTCTCTTTTAGTGGTATCCACAAAGTAAGGAAATTTTATTAAATTTGGGTATGAAATGCTAAAACTTAACATTTAATGCATAAGGTTTGAAAGTAATTATAGTAGTTGTATTGGTAGGTGCAATGAAAATAGAGGAAACACAAATGCATAGGATGTAAAAAAAAAAACAGATAAGTTGTATGATGTTTCCACCTACTACATGAAGTTCTTAAAATATGACCTTTATTAACATTAAATTGAAGGCATTTGTCACTTCTAGTTAAAAAAAACCTAGTTAGGGTGAAGGTCCAAGGTGCAACTGATGTTATGGATTATTGTTTCATAATTGCCTTTAATTACGATTCTAAATTGGTGTGGGAAGAAATGTGTTGCAAATGCATCGTCAAATTAAAGGCATAAACCGCAACTTGTGAATTGATACAATGTTTCCCCCATTGCAATGGTATGACCTTCACCTAAAGGTTAAGTCATGGTTAAAAAGCAAGGCCATTCCAAAAACATGTGCAATTTAAAATGGAATGTGACCTTATGCAATATGAAAACAAAGTTGAAACAAATGAGGGAATCAATTTGTTAAATCTTTTAGGAGAAAACAATCCCAAAGGTGTTCAAAAACCATTTTGAAAGGACCATTTATCAATAGTGTAACATGTGTTGGAATGCCAACTTGAAGGAAATAGAAGAAAGCTTGAGGTTCTAGTTTTAACTTGTAATTTTCCAGGAAAAGTGGGAGGTAGCCATCTAAATTATAGTGTAATGCAGTGAAAGTTGAAATGGTGTTAAAAGATGTGGGTGTAAAGGAAAATGATTTCAAAATGTGAATTACTCACAAATATTATTCTACACATTTAAGAATTAAACTATGGAAAAGGCATTTATGAGTTGGTAGATCATGTTTGGGAAAAGGCATTAAATTTGAACTTATTGCCAAAATTTAGGCCCACAAAAAGAACTCTTACAAGTTTTCCCAATCACTTATTAAAAAGTGTTTAAGTTGGACTTGCATTACTTTATGTTTTGTTACCCTATCACAAGGGGGCAAAGCAAGACACTATTGGATTAACAAGAATACAAATGCCAAGTTGCCACATCATAAGGGTCCTATGTTAATTCATCCAATGGAAAACAAAGTGTCATTTGTGCATCATGCCATAAAGTGGTAGGGATGTGGTTGCATGATTGAGGATGACAAAATCCTAAATGAAAGGATTTGAGAACATCTAATGATACAACCCAAGTCTAGGATAATGTAAATGGGGTGGGAGCAAAGGAAGGTAGTGAGCTGAGATGGTCATAGGGGTTTGAATTAGATGAGTTGGGTGTTTGACAAGAATGATGATGACAAACCAACTTTCAAATGAAATTGGCGCCCATAGGTGGGGGAAAAAACTTTAGGTGGAAAGTGTAAATGTGTTGAAGAAATGGGAGTAAATTGAAGGGTATGATCATGGGGAATTGTAGGGTCGATAGAATGGAAGGGGGAAGAGGTCCCACCTATGCATGATCAAAGGGGGTTTGGGAAAGTATAAAGTTGGGGCCACACATTCACATGAAGGCTAGGGGGCTAATAAGGGGAATTAGTAGATGGTGTGTCATTTGTTAAAATGGGAGGGGGAACTAGTGGGTAATTCATGGTTTGTGTGGGAGATGGGGTGGAAAATAGGTTTGTGGTGATGCATGATGAAACAAATAGGTGATGAGAACTACAAGGTTTGATGAGACATGATGAATTAAGGGACATGGGACATTTGGTGCGCACAAGGAAAGGGTCCTATTAAAAGCACATGCTTCACTATCTAAAAATTGCTTATTATTATAATGCAATCCTAAATTTATAAGGTCACCTACACAAGACTAATCTTGTGTAGTTTGGCAATTGTTCCCTTTCTCTGAATGGTACATGATTAAGAATTGCTCATGCAATAGCTTAATCCTTGCATGCCAAAATGTCATAACTGATTTTTTGAAGACTACTGCAAATAGTTGAGAACTTTGGACGCTTACGTGGATCAGGAGCCCAACACTGCTTGATCAGGGAAAGTAGTTTTGCAGGGTAATTACTGTCTGAAGGCAAAAATGGCCTTTCATTTTGTGGTGGTCTAATTCTTTCAAGCAATTTCACTGGGATCCGACCGAAAGGGTACAATTGACCAGAGAGAATTTGTGAGCATAAGATTGCAAAGCTATAAACATCCGCTTTTTTGGGAGGAAAACGCCTTGGCTCCCCTTCGTGGTCCGGAAAGGCCTCTGGTGCCCTCCATGTTGCTGCTCCACAAATCTGAGAGTGTAATATAGATGAAGAGGTATTGACCTTGGTCTTTGCAAAACCAAAATCGGCCACCTTCACCTCCACATACCCGTCAGCAGAGAGTTCAGGGTTTGTGTTTGGACTAACCAAAATGTTATTCGGTTTAAGGTCACGGTGAACAACCTCTTGTTCATGCAAGTACTTCATGGCTGAAGCAATCTGTATCATAATATCAACAGCTGCTTGAGGTGTGAATGGCTTGTGTGAAGCCTTTCGTTCATCAATGTAGTGTTCAAGATTTTTGGGCATAAGTTCCATCACAATTGAATAATTGGTAGAATATTGATGGCAACATATCAGTTGTACAATGTTTGGATGGTTCAAGCGAACCATGACTCCAACCTCATTCTCAAAATCACGCTTCTGTTTCTCACCATAAAAGGAATTGAAAGATTTCTCAGCACATGCCATCCCAAACCATGTGTATTGAGAAACTGATCCGAATGTACCCTGCCCCAAAAATTCTCCTCGCTTTGCTTCAGGATCAGAGGCCAAGATACACCATGGAAGCAGCCCCTGTGGTAAGTCATCATTCATAACATTCTGCCCTCTCCACTGGAGATAATCTGCTAGGTTAATCCGTTCTCCTGTTCTAGAGCCACCAGCACTACTCATCATCAACTGTTGAAGCTCTGCAATGCATGGATCCCATAAGTCTTTATTCTTCTGAATATCTTGTGCATGGAGTTGCTCTAATGTTGAATGAACAGATGCCCTTGTCCAATGATCAATGTCTTTTCTGAACAACGTTGTGCATGATTGCCAATCAACAATGACAGCAACAAATGCATTTATGTTATTCATTTGCACAAGTATTGATTTGAGATTTAATGCGTCAGCACTACACTCTTGCACAATCAAGTCTGCTTTCTGTACAATGCGGAACAACTCTTTGTAGATTGGATCAGCCAAAGTTGAACAAGTTTCCCCAATGAGATAAAATTTGCTGGTCACCATAGTTTTGACCATGTACTTGCACTGCAAGACATTCACTTGCAGTTTCGAATGTTGACCATTTGTTATGTTATCTAGGTGACATATTGTTGTTAAAATCATTTCCTTGAAGCCTTGTATGTTGACAGAGTTTAATGAAGTTGCTTGGAATATGAAAGTATCATCAGCACCTGCAAAAGCAGAACTTAAAGTATTAGACGCAATATCCCATCTATGTGAAAAACTCATCACAAACACACTATGTTAAGTTCTGCAACAAGTTTTAACGAACTTCTGCATGTGTGCAGAAAGAACTTCAGCTCATCCTGGGAAAGTTCTGGCAACTATGATCCACAACAGTGATTTTCATTACTTGAATCGCCACCATTTCCACTACTTCATGCACAAGCCAAGAAGATGAAACTAGCATGGAACATGTAGATGGAGTACCGTCTGAATGATAACCTTCCGAAGTATTCCCTGGATAACAGTCCATGTCCTCCACCTGTGCCATTTGACAATCAATGATAAATTGTAGAAGGTTCATATAGCTGTGATGTTCTTTACTTGGGGGCTTGCACACCTCCATGTGATTGGCATCATCAACCATGTACAAATTATTTCCTGCTGATCGTTGTGCCGAGGTAAACTCGACCAAAATTCCCTAGTCCAGACATAGAACCCAAATTGCACATGTCAGCACTAAACAATATCAAATCATCATGGGCGTTTGGATGCAAAAAATCCATTTCATCCTACGCATACATACCACTTGCTCCATTGGCTGGCCCTCACAAAAAGCATATATATTGATTTCGTTATCATCGACAATGCGATCAAAATCGACTGTTAACTGTTCCATATCTCGTTGCCAGGGTCGAATGTTAGCCATGATTCCACTATGCTGACTGTTGTTGCATCTCAACACCTTGTTCACATATTTGGGAATATTGCTTGATCCAGCATGTGGAACAGCATAGAAAGCCACCCCTCTAACATTCCTCAAAAACACTTCCGCAGGCTCCCTGTACCAGCGATCGGCAGCATTTCGACTGGTTGATGCTCTCTTTAGTTTTACAACTAAGCTCTTCAACACCAACCCTCCAAAACAATGACCTATTAATAAAATAGGATGATGCCATTCATACCTGCACAGAACATATTCATTTGCTAGGATGATTCTTCAGGGAGTAATTAAATTCTACATTTCATATTAGTTACGTCTGTATATATGTGACTGAAACATATCTTGTAGTGCACACCTCTGACATTAATCCAAAAAACGGTTCCACACTCTTCCTGTGTAACTAAAACCACTTTATTGGCCCAAGCGCGGTCCGTTCACATTGCCAGGTACAAGAGAGGTGACTCGTACCTACGATCCATAAGACTTGGGAAGAGGTAACTGGCAATGTCCGACACGTGATCATAAGGGGAGGTTAATACATGTGCATTGTATGATACGGAAATAATGCGCACACCATCATCCCCCAAATCAGACGGTAGCCAATCTTCAGGCCAACATACGCCATCATCCCCTCGTTGTGTCCATGTACTTTTCCAGGCATCCCCAGTGCAATTTACAGTGAACTGGAGCCCATGGAAAAACACCACATCCAATGTAGTCCTTTTCTTGGGTTCACAAGGCGGCGGCCATAGTTGATGCATTGGCCAATCACTCTGCAAACAGAATTCACATTCAAAACATTGCACAGCAACCAAATTCCAAACCACAGCACCAGTGAGTATCAAAATTTGATGAGGAACAGGTAACAATAGAATGGCCAGTTTAAATCAAAACGCTTGGAAATAAACCAGCATCACAGACTCGACGAAGATGGAAATACTCACAGAACCACCAGCCATGATGATCAAGATCCCTTTACATAAATCCTTGATATGGTAGAGCCCTGAATACCATGTGTCTTCATAGAGCCAATCATTGTTAAAGTGCCATTCAGCTCATCTTTAAAGAGCTGAAGGCAATCCAAAAATCCTTACTGCTTGAATAAGTGGATCTTATGTAACAGTATGTTCGAAGCCACCATACAAAACGTAGTTCAGCTCTTATGTATCCATTCTTTCAGTCACACAATAAGTGGAAGAACCAAAAGTAGGATGCCCTGTTGCAAACTGCTGAAGTCTGTAATCAAGCAAAAAATAGAAAGCTACTTGTAGACTATATAACCTAGCCACAAATACGTAGAGGAAACCACTCCCAAGAACTCTGCCAGAACATTATACCCAGAAACCGTGAGAAAACAGAACATAACGTTCTATTAACCTGTTGATTAGACCTGCTAACGTGATTACTAGACAGTTCCTGACTCTTAAACAAAGGACTACTCTCACATGATAAAAGAGTTCACAAACAATCAGACCCTGGACCCATGTTCAACAAAAAAAACCCAAAGATGAGTGAAGCACCCGGAAACCATGCATTCTATGAAAAATAGCTGAAATTCCTCACTCTTAAGCATAAGAAAAATGCAGTCATTGACAGATGACGCGCGAAAAAAAATTCACAGTAACTCAAATTTGGCACATATACAGGTTGAATCCACCTAATACGACGGAAATCTGCAGAATATCCTTCTAAACGGTTCAAGGTGCTGAGCAATACTAAGTAGAACTTCTTAGATCTAGAATGGGATTTCATGAACTCTCGAAACAAGAACAGCAAGACACATCCGAAAACAACTTATTGAATTAATCCGTCATCTGATTCCACGCGTTCAGCAAACAAACACTTCTCATCCAACAAGAAAGAATGCCTGTAGGAGTAGATCTACCAGAACACCACCAACAATAAACTTGCAGATGCTCTAGAAAATAAAGTTGCTTACAAGCTTGTAGCATACCAAAGAGATGTTCATCGCCTAAGAGAATGCTGGCTCCGGAGTCGAAAACTATTAACCAACTTTCAAAACATCAAGGGCTAGCAGATATAAAAGCTGCTTCTCATAGACAAGGAAAACCATCAAACAATAAACGAAAGATTCAAGATTCATGAAATGAAACAATTGTACTGACTAACAAGAAAATTACAATGGTTTTATGCTTCGAATGCTACAATCACAAAACTATGGTTTGCAAGAACTAACAAAACTACGGCTTGCGACGATTAGAAAAGCTTAAAGCTTCTATACGGACTTGAAAGCCAGGAAAGGTGGGACTAAAGAAGTCTTGACAATCCCTCCGAAATACATTATGTCCTAGCCCTCGCCTAACCCTATCCTAGCCGCCGTCTAATGGTAACCCTAACTGTCGCCTAACCCTAACCCTAGCCGCCGTCTAACCCTAACCCTAGCCGCCGTCTAACCCTAACCCTAGCTGCCGCTTAACCCAACCCTCGCCGTCGCCGTCTAACCCTAACCCTAATCACCTAGTTGTAACCCTAGCCGCCGCCTACCCTAACCCTAGTCACCACCTAGTCCTAACCCTAGCCACCACCTAGCGCTATTCTTAGCCGTCGCGAAGGCCTACGTAACTTTCACTTCCAAACCCTAGTCACCACTATCCAATCTTATATATAAATTCACTACGTGCGTGCGTCCGTCAGTGACACGACGGTTCCGCGTTTTAATCCGCCGGCGGAACCGGCCCGGACAGACGGATTCGGGAAACGGAATTCGGCCCGGACAGATGGATTCGGGAAACGGGATTCGGCCCGGACAGTCGGATTCGGAAACCAGGCAGCGAGCGCACCGTCACAGACGGACGACCGGGCCCGGCCCGGCAAAAACGGACGTAGTGAATGACTGGCTGTGACGGTGGCGAGCACGGGCGGGCAGGATTCGGAGCAAAAGGTTTGAGACTAA
>Ga0209208_10002288_pt1 | contig 27424 bp, 12 predicted proteins | sample S1TSphfallax_3_FD_187694 | JGI IMG/M metagenome (GOLD analysis project Ga0209208, IMG submission 187694) | Host-associated microbial communities from peat moss isolated from Minnesota, USA - S1T2_Fd - Sphagnum fallax MG (SPAdes) (version 2) | ecosystem: Host-associated > Plants > Peat moss >...
AAAAAAAACCCCTTCCTGGCCCCCCCACCCCTTCCCCGCCCGCCCCCCCTCCCACCCGCACCCCTGCTCCCCCCCCCTCTCCCCCCTGCTGGCCCACACAATTCTGCCATAGAAACTGTGACAGGGTTGTGTAGAACATGTTACAGACACCATCAGACACTATCACTGTAGCTTTAATATATAAGATAATAAATTCACAACGTTGTCCTATATGCCTGTACATAGCATGGGAGTAACGTGTTTTTTCTAGGACTTTTTTTTAAATCACCATATAGGCTCCAGCAGGTCGCCAAACTATAGCAAGATTCTTGAATTTTTCTACTTTCCTCTCTTCCCTGTAACCAAATTTGGTTAATTCCTCTTGTGTTTGATCACCAACGTGGCTAGGTCACAAAATTGAAATTAAAAAAAAAAGCCTGTATGGGGCATGTGAAAAAAATCCGTAATCATCTTGGTATATTGAGGAAAATTTGTACTCAATATACCACTGGATGAAAATATCATAGATGCCTTTTTCAAGCTCATTACATTCCAGAACTGGTTAGGACTGTTTTTCACCTGAATTGCAATTGAAAATTGGCATATATCAAGTGTTTTTTCTTCCTTTCCTTCTTTCTTTCTTCCTTTCTTTCTTTCTTTTGGGCTAATTTTGGTACTATGAAAACAAACAAATTTGGAAAGTTTCGTTTTCTAAAGTGTAAATTAGAAAAAAGATTGCTATAAAGTTGAAAGAATTCTCCAAACTTTGGAAAACCACAAAACTGTATAAAAAGCCCTGATCTCAACTCATTATGGGCTGAACTCTTTTGGCATGTTGTTTGGAATCATAGAATGGAAGGTAGAAGGGCATAACTATGTACATACCTACATAGGGCATGGCCCAACCTGGGCAGCCTTGTGTTTTAAAGAAAATATCAAGAGGAGAATTAGAGAAAGTTTCTGTTCCCACATAACAAGATATCTATATCCGCATGTCACCGCAGCAAGGGTTGTCATCATCTTTTGACTTCTTGTGTTCAAGAAAGTTTTGTGTAGGGTACTGCTGAGGAGGCAGGGAGTTCTAGAAAAAAGTGCCGCCCTGAGGCAGAGCCAAGGGGCATTTACTTCTAAAAATCCCCCATCCAAGAGCCTTTTTATAAGCTAAAAAACTAACATGATTCTTTTTTCTTTCCATGACACTTGGTGGGTACACATTAGGTATAATGGAAAGAAGTCTTTTAAATGACACATAGCTCCAAATACACTAAGAAGAATCTTGTAGGTTTTCACACTTAATGGAAGGGCCCAGGAGTGAAGGGATTCCCAAAATGTGAGGGGACAGTATTAGCTACAGCTTGCTTGCTTGGGTATGTCCCATATTTTATGTTGGATACTGTAGTACCTTGGCCATTTCAACACATGTCCCTAGAATAATTAATTAATTTTGAAATTTTCGTTTCAACAAATGGAGTATTCCTAAATATTCTCTATTATCCTTCACAATAGTTTTTGATTTGGAAGAAACCATTTTTGAAAATTTTAATATTTCTGAAAATAATATAATTAGTGTCGAATTGGTCAAGGTACTAAGGTGATGCCTTCATGCATGAGCCTCCTCCAAAAGGAGGAGGCAATCTTGCACGAGATAAGGGGGCTTCCTATAACCCTAAACAAGGGGTGTGTCACACTGTGGCCTTGCATTTACATTAAAAAGTATCTTAAGGCAAAAGAAGAATTATGAAAACTCAAATATTTCATCATGCAAAAATATAAGCTTCAAAAAACCCTCTAAAAGAAACCAAAATCCTTCAAGATATAATAACTGTAACTAATCTCAAGTTTCAACAAAAGCCAAAATATCATCTTTCAAAAATCCTCATATAAAAATAGACCTATTACCTAGGGGCCAAAATCCCTTGAGCTAGTATACTCTATAATGAATCTAAACAAAATATCTGTGCCTTGTGGTAGTAGGCAAGGCCAACAAAACCAGCCACTTTAAGGCTCCAAGGCTGGGCTCAAGAATCTTGGAAGAAACATTTTGGAAAGAAAGTTTCATATGATGCAACATGTAGACCCATGGATTTTCTCATCTACTTCCTCCACCATGCACGGGCCTATGGCCCAAGGGATTACATTACAGAAGAAGTTGCTCATGCGCTTGCTTCACCTTTATAGAAAGTTCAGTTAAATGTTTTTTCCTTTGTAAAGCAGGTCCCCCCACCTACCTGATTTTTACCCCTTTTGAGGGTCCATGACTTAGTACCCTAACCTAGGGTCAGTTTCCACATTGAGAAAACGAATTATTATTATTTTTCAAAAAATGAATATTATTTTTAAAATTGGATATTATATAATTTTCCACCATCTACTACAATATTGTGATATGTGTAGTGAAGTTATTCAGAGTGTAGCCTATGATAATTATGATGATGATTTTCGACATGTCAACTTCATATTTTCACAAAATTTCATTTCACTATTTTGAGGATCATTTAATGATGAAACTGACCTTAGGGTAAGGTAATACCTTCTGAACTGGAAGACCACAGTACATCTAAGTTTGGAAGGTACTGTTTTTGTTTTAATCCTCTTTTACATCTCTTTTATTTTTATCTTTTTTTAAACTTAACTTTTTTTTATCTCTTTTACTCACAACTCATATGTTTCACTTCATATCTTTGCTGGCTTTCTTTGAAATTTAAATTTTAAAATTCAAATTTCTCATCTTTCTTATTTACTTCTGATTCTTTTTTTTAAAAAAAGACCTTCTTACTTATTTCAACTAAATTGTTTCAAAAGCATGACAAGAATTACACCAAGAAATTATAATTCTGCAAAATCTTTAAATTCTGTTTTGAATAGCCAGAATAACATACACATATAGCCAAAATTTTGCTAAAGCTTCTTGCAACACATTGCCTCTTTAGCAGAGCAAGTTCACCCAAAAGAAAATTTAAAATTTAGGGTTTAAACCCTAAACCCTTACATGAGTTCCACTGTTGATGGTATCATCATCAGAGGGAGGTTGTTAAATCAGAAATGGGTCCTTATTGCAGACAGTACAAAAGTATTGGATGGTTTTGTTTTGCCTTGTCTGTTCTCATCTTTTTGAGAAAAAGATGGATGATGCCCACACACAAATTTTGCATCCTGTTATGCACACCTTGGCTATGTAATAGACATTCAGAGGCATAATTGGAGGTATATTATGGCTCTTAGTGTCTATAACAAGCCCAATGCATATACAATAAGACACAAAATTTGTGTCTGGGCAGTTTCAAGTTGTGTTTGGTCATCATTAAAAAACTTCTTGGTTAGATAATTGGGCAGTCAGGGAAAAAAATAAGCAAATGGTACTTTTGCACTGTCCGCAATAAGGATCCATTGCTGATTTAATGTTCTCTGGTCCTCATCGGATTTGATATAGGGTAGACGGTTTAGGGTTCACTAGTAGTCTCATCCTAGCAAAATAGACTTTAGTTTAGAATCTGTTGTGAAGAGAATGGAAAGGTGTCTTTTTTCCAGGTCCGTGTCTTTTCAACACCATAGTCATGGATGACAAAAGTGACAAGCATATTTTCAATACCTTGTGCACTAATTTTCATCATGTTGCTTTTTAATTGAATTTTAAATTAATTCAAATTGCATGCAATGTCATTTAATATTCTCATTCAAATGCAACAATTTTCACAAAAATCAACTTTCTTTTTTCATCATTTCATTGTCATTGGTATTGCACAACAACATAGAGCCCAAGTAACAACTTATGGCCATACAAATAGATGCAACTAAGGTGAATCATTATGTAAGAACTCGCTACTATTTCCCTTTCCTACTTAAAATAAAGTAGATAAGTCGTGTGACAAACACAATTGTTAAAATGCATACATTATAATTTTGCCATTTTTTTCCTAGAATATTTTGATTTTAAGATGTTTAGAATTAGGACAACATCAAATAATTGCTACAAATGTTCATGTGCAACATACTCGAAATGAATACTTGTTCCTTAGGAAAAGATTCTATACATAGAGTTGATGAAAATAAAAGGCTTCCATGTTCAAATGCACATAACAACTTGTCGTAACAATTTGACCCACACCCACTATTTGGGCTTCTAATAGTGTTACCATATCCAATTTGGTGTACAATCATTTTAGCATTTTGTAAATTGCCAAAATATGATTAGCCTATTCAAGATTGGGACCTATAAATTACAAAATGAAGGAAATAAAAATGAAAGTGTATCCAAATACTTAGGGCACATATTACAAGTGTATTCAATTGCTAACCTACTCATGAGCATTGCCTCTTTCTTTGTTCCAAATAGTCTATTTTCACCATTATACCCACCCCTTGGAGTTTTATGTGTAGTAGCAATGCTTGCTCAATTGGGGTCTCCTTGCTAGTCATTTAAGAGCTCATTATTATATCCACAATTCTCAATTACAAATAATTCATAAGATTCTAGGTCCTGGGGGCCTAGGACCCTTGGTATCACCATCATTTGTGAAGTACACAAATTTGATCATGCTTTGTATTGAACTGAATTTGAATTCATTCAAATTCAATTCAAGTGGCATGCAATGTCATCCAATATTTCATTCAAATGGAACTTAGTTTTTACAAAACCAATTTTTTTTCACCATTTCATTGTCATTGGTAATGTGCAATAACATGGAACCCAAGTTTCAAAGTTGTATCATGCTTACATTGCATTTCAATTTATACATTTTAAAAAACTTGTTAAACTAAATTATCTTAAGATCATCTTGACAATGGTGGGTGGATCCACTATATGATTTTCTCTCTTCATAGAATTTGTTGACCTTGGGAATAGCAATAATACAAATAGTGAAAAGGGAGATGCACTTGACATAGAAGGGGAGGTGATTCTTATTTTCTTTTTTTGTCTTTGTCTAATTTGATCTATTAATTATGATGCAATGTTTTGGTCTACAATCGTGTTATATGCAAAAAGTTGTTTGACCTCATAGTTACTTCATCGATCAACTTTAGGTGTGGATGTTTTCTCTTCCCCATCAAACAATATGTGGGAAAAGTTGAAAAACATTTGTTACTAATGATAAATATGATAATTTTGTTGATTTGCAAATGTAATGTACCTATACTAAGCAAGGGACAAGCTTATCAAGTGAAGGAGGAATTGATTGCTACAAAAACTGAAATAGACCAAATAGCATTTTCAATACTTGAGTGATTGACCTCTAATATTTTTGCTTGGTATTAGACCATGATTTACTGTAAGGTTATGAGTTTACTTTTGGAAATGGTTTCACTCATGAAAGGGAAAGTACTTCGAAGAATTCCTTAAAAGTTTTGGAGGATTGTGGGTGACAAGATACATTTCCCTTAATTAACCCATTGATTGCCACAACTGGATTTCTTTGTAATACAAAAATTTTATGGAGATCAGTGGGGAAGCACTAAAGAAAAATGAAGCTAGTGAATATCAACTGCAAGGAGTACTCACACTCTTCCTTGCATATTATGGTGTTATTATTCCAATAGCTTGTTAATTATACCTATTGATTATGAGTATCTTCATAACCACTCACATTTACATGAGTATTAGTTGCAAAAAGATCAAAAAAATTGTTTGATTACATTTAATTTTGTTATCATGATATTTTCAGATTTTAGAGAATATTTAAATTAAATTGACTAAGGTATTGCATGGTTAATTAAGGTTTTAAAATTTCAGGTCAAATTGATCTAGTTTATTTTTGAACATGATATTAATTTTTTTGAAAGATATTAAATTAAAACATTGAGTATGGATCAAAGTATGTATTTATCCTAAGTTCAATATTCATTTCTAGGTACCTTGTATATTAATTTGCAACAATTATTTAATATTTTAATGATAATGACAATTTGAATTAGTTGAAGTGAAACAAGTATAGGGTTTATTAGTGGTCATCACCATGACAATTTTTGGATGATGTCCACTTGACAATTATGAAAACATTTCATAACTACTTAATTAATTCACTCCTTTCATCAACTTCAAGTAACAATTCCATTATAACTATGTAATTATTTTATTCCTTTCATGAACTCACCTACATGGATATGAGAAAGAAAATTAACATGTGGTTTCTTATAATTGAATTTTCATGATTTGGTTGACTTGACCTCAACAAAATTATGAAAAGAATTCAATTGAAACCAATTCAAAAATTTAATTAGATTTCAATTAGATTTTGTTTTGTTTGAATTCACCAATCTGTATTCAATTCAATCAAATTCAAATACTAAGAACAATAACCATGTTGAATCCAAACAAGAATAATATTGTGTTTAGTCAAAGTCCCTTCAATTTAAGAATTTGAATTCAATTCAAGTTGCATTATGCAAATTCATTTAATGTTAAATCATTCAAATGGAACGTAATTTTTACAAAATCAACTCATTTTGATCAATTCATTGTCACTAATAATGCATAGCAATGTAGAGTCTAATTTTTTTTATTTAAAAAAGAGCTTGGTGCTTGCAAATTGACTTATAGATTTGTAGATTGGGGTCAAAGTATGGTTGGGGTACCCAAAAGGACCATATCATTTTATATTCATTAAACCCCTTCACTTAAACATGTTGTTGAAACTTAATGACACAATCATATTGATAGTTTGATTTTATTCATGGATAAATGCATTACAAAGGTATTATTTTATGCATAGAATATTAATTTGAATAAGTTTAAGGATTCCTACTAAGTCTTTGAAAAAAATCAAAGACTTTGTTTCATGAAAAAGAAAGTTCAAGGATTCATAAGGGTTTACACTACCTTTGTTTTTTGCCCAAGATTTTTATCACAAACACCTAATGTGCTAACCTGTATAAAATGTATGAATGTGACAAAAACCAATTGCCCTATTGCAATGTAAAAAAATTCAAAATGTCAAAATTTTATGAATTTTGGGCCATTGATAGATCATGGCTCACATTGGATAAATTTTTATTATTTTCATTTTCACAAGTGAAAACAATAGATATTGTAGAAGCCTACATAAAATTTGGAACAAAATTATTTTATTCGACATGAGAAAAAAAGGTGAAATATAAGACAAGTCATGGGAAAAATGAAAAATAAAATAAAACTTTGAAGTCCAAGGAATGAGTCCTTATGTTTCAAATGGGGTACCCCAATCATACTTGGACCCATAGGTCAATATGAATGATCTCACCATTCCACCATGCCAACTTGAAAAGCCAAAATTTCCAAAGTATATACATTATGGTGTGCCATAATTAATGCATGAATGCATGAACACAAAAAAGCTATATATGTATATATAATTTAATATAATGCATAGACATCTTTTGAACATATTAGATCAAATAAAAACACAATGCTAATAATGTTAACAAAAATAAGGTGTTTTATATTTATTAGTTTATTTTTTATTTCATCTACATGTTACATTAATATATTATAAATATTTTGGTGTAAATGTATTAAGCGTTCATGAGGCTTAGGATTTTAATATGATTTTAATAATGTATAATGAGCACTAATTAAACATTTCATGTGGCTTTTTAATTCATGAATGTACATTGTCATTTTAAGGTGGCAATTAAAAAATTCAATTTCAATAACTTGACATCAACAAAAGTTTTGACAATTACACACAAGCTAGCAAAACAACAATAGTTTATATCATTTTACATAATTGTCATCAAGGAGGGGTTTTGCCCTTCACCTTAAGTTTCTAATGGAAAATTAATCTTATAAACATAAAACATGATCAATGGCATAAAACATGCTGAGATTAGCAACTGTTCCACAAAGTTCCTAATATGATGCATGGAAAAATCTTTTTCAAATGCCAATTATGTCACATAATGGCCATTGGTCAAACCTAATTAAAGCATAATTGGAATCTTGAAACCTCACTTGTATAAATAAATTAGCATGATCAAGAAGTAAATTCAAAAATCTCAACACCAAATTGGATTATCAGTTAATAATTATAATATATTAATTAATTGTGGTGGACCAAATCATGGTAAAAGGAGCCAATGTAATCATAACAAATGATTATTTAACATGTTTGCAAATTTAATATATCAAATTATTGTTGAAAATGTGTGTTAAGTATTTATGATACATCTTTTTAATACATCAATCTAGCATTTAGATAGTTTGAAAGTAATTCAATGAATATTAAATACCTCTCAACACATAAAAAAATCATAACCCAATGATTTTCAACATTAATAATGTAAAAATAATATTTAAACATTGTTGTTCAATGATGTTTCAAGTTTTTTCAACCAATCCCATGTTGGCACATTAACTTGTTAGGACTAGTTATAGCAACTTAATAGGCCATCATTGGCTTCTATTTTCCTGGTTATAATTGTTTTGGTAGATAATAACATGTTCCAAGTCATGTTACATAGATGAGAACAAGGCCATTTTTGATGGTTGAACTTGACATTACAATTGGGGCTGTTACTACTTGACTTCTACTTATGCTGGAACCCACGAAGAATTACACCTGCATTTTGTAAATAAACATTTGGTTTACCTATGCTTTGTGGATGTTGCTCATGTGCCTTTGGAAAATTTTGAACTCTTAATGGCTCATTCATATTCTGAAGCTTCATCAAAATTAACAACATCCTAAATAAAATATCCCTACATGTAAGCACTTGGGGAATGAATTATTTTCCCTTGATGCAAATGCAATTGTTGTTCAATTTTGAGTTTTAATTTACAACAAAGTTTTAATGAAACATCTCACAAACTAAAGAACAATGTATGATTTGTCACAACACCAATGTTCCAAAAAAATAAGACAAGTTGAAAACACAATTAAATAAAGACAACCAAAAACATAAGGACATTGAACACATTAAACACTAAAAATTGAAGAATTGAACTTATCCATGGGTAGAAAACAATTGTTTACCCAAGACGTGTTCTATTGTTCTTCTGGGACAACACTAAACCTTGCAATGCATACATGTATGCATGAAGTTGATACATCTCTTTAATGTTGAACTAAAGTTTAAGTCATGGTATGCTTGCACAACACTCCACAACAATTAGATCTTTTATTCCATGAATCTTCAATGAGCATAATTATTAATTTTAACTTTTAACACACTATAGATCTACAATAAAGCATAGTACACTAATGCTCAACATTGCCATAGTATTTACATTTCTTACTTTTGGTGTAACCCTAAAATCATGTTGTGGGTGCAAAGAACCCTTTTTGGGTGCTTGAGAACCCCAAATTCAGACAAACCAAGATTTACTTGGGAAATTAAAATGGATTATTAAGAGAAAATTATGTATTAAAATCTAGAATGGAAACAAGACTTTTCGAAATCAAAACCTTTGGAACCACATTATTGTGTTCCAAAATATTGAAACACCTTGTGTGACTATCTCAGACTATCTCATCCATGAAGGCAAAAGAAATGAGGTTAAAATGAACAAGTAGGTCATCACATAATGACTTTGCCTTTTGTTACAGGTTCAAAAACAATCATCATGAATAATGAAATTGTGTGACATGGTTAAGTACCAAATATGATAAGTTGTGAACCATATATTGTTGTATTTTGTTGATCAAGTAAGAGAAAGAAAAAATACAATTTGAGAACTCAACTTAAAAACCAAATTGAAATGTACTGAAAATTTGAAAACTTAGCATTTAATAACTCAATATCTGAAAATTGAATTTTAAAAATTATTTGTCACCTCCAAAGCTATTTGGCTTCTTCATCGTGTATCTCTTCAACAAATACATGTAAGAAAATAAAGTGATGGAGATATCCCAGGAAGTGCATAGACATTCACCAATTGATAAGCTAGTAAAGTATCTTTTACCTTCTTATCATGGCACACTGGTTAACATTTTTCCATTTGAAGGAAAATGACAACAAATTACTTTGTTAGTACTGGCCTGTATGTCATTGAAAGAGAAACCTATGAATATGCATTTCATTCTATAAAATATTGTGAGACTTTGTACAGAAACATTGCCATTACCATGCTACCTTACAAATTTCCAGTTCAAGTCACAAAAAGTGAAAGCCTACAAAAATAACAAAGAAATGAACACCTTTAGAGACATCCATATTGTGTCATGGTAGACTTCATGTGATGCCACTGAATAGAGACTCATGAGGGCTTGTTTTTTTGTTAGACAAAAATGGCTCCACATTATCATCCAGGGAACCATCTTCACCAAATCTGTCCTTATCAGTCTGGTACCCAAAAGAAAAACCTTATTTCCAACACCCATCACATCAACCCAAACCAATATTTTCTGCACAAAGAAAGCTTGGTAAAAAACATGTGAGTGTTGCCAAAATGGCACAAGATTATTATTATTATTACCAATCGGTTAGAAGGTGTTGCCAATTTTGCATTTCCATCTCCAAGTTTCCAAGTATGTTCCAGCTTTGAAATTATGTTGAAGAGCTCCAGGGATGGACACATATCTAGGTGTCTAAGTAGATGGGTTGGATGCACCCTTGCTTCATCACTATTGGTGAACAAAATATCCACTCTTACACATTACATCCCTGTAAGAGAAACAAGGATGAGTCTTTGGCTAGATCTCTTAATTCATTCCTATTGCATGAATGTTTTCTACAAAAGAATTTGAGCAATTGTTGATGTTTTCCAAAACTATAACATGAGACCCATGTCATTAGCCTGCAGACCCTAGGTACACATATGTATTCAGAATCCAATCTGAGATTGGCAAACTCCAGTTCAGTCATAAATATACAACATTCAATTGAGCAAACCTAGCCAGTAAGATGGCTTCACTTTGGCAAAATGTTCATTGTCAAAATTGCTAATGGTGTTGCTTGACACAAGAAACATTACTAACAGTCAGAGCAACCAACACTCCTTGCTGATGTGTAGCATCACAAGCTTGTAATATGGCCTCAATTGTTTGAGGAATTTCCCAAAGAGAGCCCTCCACTACTAGGACTCTACTCCTGCCTATGGCACTTGTTAACTTTGTGTCAAAGTGCACCAATGATGATGTTCCCTGCAAAAAAGCACATTCACCCCTCTGAAAACATGCTTGGCAGCAAATATTCAGTTCTCCCCAACCTCCGAATCCTCAAAGATACAAGCCTCCCACAGACATCCTGTAGTGTTAAGCACAATAACTGCAGAATGTGGGTCTGGTAGGAAGAGGGGAAGAATGAGCATTACTTGGTAGGAGAGCATGGTCCACTGGGCAGCAGGTGTGGTTACAGCACTGCCAGTAGTACCATTTACTACAGGCTGTGACAGGACATTGACATTTACTTGCAACAGTTCCATTCTGCAAGAGAGGAGCATAACAACAGAACTTCAAGCCACTGAATAGGACATTGTTGATCACTAACTGAAGTGTCACCACTGATATCTATTTCTTATTTTCCAATATTTCCTAATCTTAATGACTTCTAAAGTGGTGGGACCCCCTAGAAAAAGGCATTTGCAAAACAATTGTATTTGGCCAGATTCACTGACATATCCATAAACGACCTTCAAAATAGAGAACAAATTGCAATTTGGACCAGGGATGATCAAATTCACCTGTAGAAGTCACCCAAGACATCACCTCCAATGCTGACAGTCATCCTAACATTTATAGTTGGGTTCTTCGAGCTTGTAGCAACCCTTAACCTAGCTAGTGCAACAAGTGTGTTAGACAATGATCCTCCATCAGCAAGCTTGTAGTTATGCCCATCCAGGGCTCCAACACACGTCCCCTTTCCTCATGATCAACAACTTTCCTGGAGCCCTTTACTAAACCTAATTGCTCCAGGAAGTTATCACCTACAATTCTTGAAAAGTCAACATGCCAATTTGCACCAACATTAGTTCTCGTTTGTGTTGTGCAGATCTTGACTCAGAGGAAAACATTAGGTGGAAATTCAAATAGACCATGAAGAAATTATATGTAACATGCTCCGGACAACCTACTACAACCTAGAGAAGAAGAAAGAGATTCAGCATAACTTGGCCAAGTCCCACTACATCCAAGCAATCTGGCATGAGTTCCCACACGAGTAACAAAAGATTACTTTCCAGCTCTTAACATATTATTAGCATTCACCTACACAGCCAACATCTCTCTGTCAGAACAGTCTCGATGTACACTCATGCCTGCCTGCCTTCCTTTCATCATAAAAGAGACCCTATCTTGTGCAATGGCATGCAGATTGCCCAGATGCAGTACAAACAGTCAAGCCCGCTATTGCAAGCATAATGGACAACACAGTGCAATGGAAGCTCGAAATAGTTAATAGCAATTAGATACCAACAAGAGCAAAACAAAACTGTGAAGTTGCATACCTTGTGATGCCGTGGTCTGTCCCGCTTGTAGAGGGACACAAGCTTCTAAATCAGGTAGAGCAGGGCTTGCTCCCCTTGAGGAGGTTCTCCCTGACACCAGAGCTGATACAACTAAACTGATGCGGCCTCAAGAAACTGTGCACCCAGGCCCTTATGTCCTCCACGTTCAACAGGAATAACATTTGCCAGAAACAGGAGATTTCGTTATTTGTTGTCTCTGATGGCAGTGGGAAACAAGAGATTTCATCAATTGTTCTTTCTGACACCACTGCTGTCAACAACACCAGTGCTCCAGTAGTAGTAGCACCAGTCATGATCACAGGAACCTCGGCTACTACATTGGAAGGCTCCAACCTCCCCTAGGGAAACACCAAAACACCCCTTAATAATCCCACACTAGTTTTTTCCTTCCTTCAAAACAATCTGTTGGGTTGTCAACCAGTGAGTGTACCTATTGCCTGGATTTCTCCATCAATGGTTGTAGGTGCTGTTGCAGGCATGGTGAGCACTATCTCATGCTACCTCATTGAAATGCTCAAGGTATGTATGTGCACCTGACAGAAGGAAAAAAGTTTCAGTCTTTTGATTTCTTGTCTTGTAAGCAATTTTTAGAAGGCCCCAAGGTGCAGGGAATTCCAAAAATATAGGGCCTAGAATGAGGCAGTAGCCAAGCATGGTCCTGCATTTTGGGAATGTCCCACATCCGTGGGCCTTACCCGTTGTAAAGCACAAGATGAACATAACATAAAACAGCACCAGAGACACTGGCATTTGGAGCTTTCACAAGGTGCAAGCAATTTCATCTCTCTCTCTCTCTCTCCAAACTTCATCTTCCAACCCTAAACCCTATTTCTTCCACATCTATGTAATGGGTTGAATTATTTATACAAACATCCAAAATTCATCCAATTTTTTTAATCCATTCATGGATGAAGTATGAAATCCAACTTCTCTTTCTAGCAACTCCCCCCCCCCCTTCGCTCAACAGTAGTGTTTTGTTTTTTTTGTCAATTTTGTGTTGTAGCGAAGTGGCAATGATTCATAGGAAGCTTTAGCCAGATTTGGCTACAAGCTAAATATCAAAGTAATTTTTTAAAAACATCCTTTTGTATTTTTGGCTACTTTACTTTAGCCATGTAAAGAAACCTAAAAACTTTGGTCAAATTATGGCTATTGAAAAAATATATATGTAGATTACTTTAGAACTTCTAATTTTTAATATAGCTTTCTAGCTATATGTAGCCAATAGAAAACAAAAAAGCTACTTTCAAGCTCTCTCGTTCGCACGCTCCTTGTCATGCGTTCTTGCTAATGCACATGCTCCTGCCTAGTGCTCTCTTTGTCGCATGCACATGCTCCTCCTTGAGGTGGCAACTCCTGTATAATAAACAGGGGTTTGTAGCATAAGAAGGCTAGTTAGAGCTTATGGACAAATTATTATAAGGTTATAATACCTCATAATATAGTTCTAATGATTTGAAGTTGGAGTTGGATTTTATAATAAAAATGCATACCTTGATTAAAATGGTGCAAGTCGGGTTGCTTGTCTACAATTTCTAGTGACAGTGGAATATGTGAGCTAGTTGTTGGCAACATGGATGTTGATTCCAGCAAAGGTGTAGTTGTTGAACATGCTTGTGGTGAGGTTGATGCAAATGTATTTGTGTTCTTTTTGCTATTGTGTCTTCGCTTTCGCTCATTTTTCACATAATTGTCCAAAGTTTTCTTGTCCTCTTGTGCCAACAAAATGTCTTTTGTTTCTACATCTCTTGTCAAAGTAATCAAGCATACAACATGACTCAAATTGACAAAATTAGCTTCATGACCACCATAACAACCATATGAATAATGAAGACCTTCAATTTATTTGTAATACTTTGGTAAAATTTTGATACATTCTTCATTCAACTAAACAAGCCTCACATAAATGATATGCCCACCTTTATCAAGATGTTTCATAATTTTCTATACACATCTTAAGTACCAAATCAACTCCTTACCTTCTTCCATGATGATACCAACATCATAAAAAAGACCCACTTCATGGACTTCTTGTGTAAAAGAACCTTTTACACATGTTTTATATTGTACTCATCTCAACTTGTCCAGTGGTAACTTAGGTGGTGGATGGGCATTTAACTCAATTACGAGCCCCATTTTGAAAACTGACCCTTTTTTTGGCACATCAATGATCAACAATACCATAATAGCTTCTGGAATTTTTACAACCTCAAGTTCATCTTATTGTTCATTGTCCAAATCATAAGTTTTTATTAACACATCAATTTCACTAACAAAAGTATCATCATCTTTTAAACAAAAGTCATGACCTACATAATTCACAAGCACATCATTTGCAATCACATTAACATCTTCATCAATTTCCAAAAAACAACAATCTATGATGTTTAATGAATTTATAAATGATGAACTCCAAGGATTTTCCCACTTACCATGAGACAAAAGAACTTCTTTACTTTCAACATCTAAGGCCCTATTTTGAGCCTATTTGAAACTAGCCAACCAAGCTTGTTTTAAAGCTTTAATTGAAACTAAATCACAATTAGAAAGATTAGCAAAACAACAAGCTACATTACCTTCCCACCAAAAAAAATTTCATCGTCTTGATTCCACAAACAAGGGACCATCTTCTTCAAACTTTATTTGTTCAATTCGTCCTATGTGTGAAGTATGCTCAATTGTTTCCCTAATACAAAAATGTGTTTTTTTTTCACATGTTGTCCAAGAAGAGAGAAAAAGTTTTCACAACAATTTAAACCAACTTTATGTAAAGTAATAAACAAGTTAGGAAATAAATCTTGCATCATCATAATATGTAAAATTGTTGAATGACAAGAAATCAAACAATCAATAATGGACTTTTTAATCAACCAATTATCTTGCAAGTTGTGTCCATGTTAACATTACAAATATATTTAGTTCCAAAATAAATCATATGCACCACAAACAATGATCATTTGACTCATTCTAATAGAATTCTTTGACCATAAAAAACTTCCAAAAATTCCTGAATAATTTGAAGATGTAAAATTATACCTTTGGCATGTTTGTGAAATTGCATTCCTTCATAAACAATACGTTCATCAATTGTTTCAAGACAAGAACCTTAGGAAAAACAATTTGTTGTATGGTTGGAAAATTTTGTTTATCCTTGACATTGATGTTGTCTTCCAACAATCCATGTTGGTTTTTGTTAAAATTTTCAAAAACTAACAACAAATGATTTTTTCTTGCCATATGTTTACCCCAAAACACAATTCTTGTTGCTAAAAATAAAGGATGGGAATTTGTTACCCACATGCAAGGGGTCTTACATCAATATTATTGGGGTGTTGTCCACCATCTTTGCACACATTAAAAAAACCTTGAACTTTTAAGCCATAGGTCCCCTTGGAAATGTTATCCAACATCAACTTTTGCCACCTACTATCCCCATTCAAAGCATGACCTCACAAAAGGCTTATATATTCTTCTAAATATTTCTTATGCAGCTTTTATATCAATTCCCATTAGCTTTTAACCTACAAGTGACCAAACTAGTTGCAAATATTCAACAAACAATACACTAATCTTGGCAACCCTACCACAAGAAGGTTAACAAGAAGTATACAACACATTATTCCAACTTGTAGAATTTCAAAAACATTTTTGATAGTAGTCCATGTGCTCAATGATGGATTGATATCAAATTTGCATTGATGAGTTGGATGTTGAGGTGAAATTTGCAATTCACAAAACCCATCTAACCTCCTATTCCATGTGGCAAGTTCAATGCATTTCATCTCATCTTTTCCACATTCAAAAGTATTGGCATTGAAAGTCTCAATTATTTTTTACATTTCTTTAGAATTGAACACATGTAATGAAACATAGATTCACTCATAACTATAGAATATATAAAACCTTCCTTACAAAAACTAGAACTAATTGTGTTTAAGGTGGATACTACCAAATTTTTGCTAATGAAATTGTGAGTTGGTGAACCTCCAAAAATTTTCAAAACTTCAAACAATTTAATTGTATTTGCACGATACCGCTTCCCATTTCCCTTACCACCATTTCTATGGATAGATAGAACATTGAAAACAATATTCATAAGTAAATTTAACAATACAAGATGTTTTTCAAAAGTTCCTACATTAAAAGCTTTCTTAAAAAAATTAATAATTTTTGGAATATATCCTTTAGCTAAAACAAGTTGGAGCTTTATTGAAAAGTAATATCTTGATTTTATTACCCTTGTCAATGTAGAGTTTAGTAAAAACACCTAGTTGTTTGTTACATGGCATCTACTTTCCCATTCTCTACAAGACCCTAATCTCTGGGTTGTTGGACCAATTCAATCATGCCAAGGTGTACACCAAGATTAATCTATATGGAACATACAACTCAATGCACATTTGAGAAGGTGATGAATGGAAGATGACGTTCAAAACCCATTATGGTCATTTTGAATATGTTGTGATGTCATTTGGCCTTATTAATGCACCTGTTGTTTTATAACATCTAATGAACAATGCCTTTTGTGAATACTTGGATGATTTCATGGTTTGTTACATCAATGTCATCCTCATTTTCTCAAAAAACATGGAGGATCATGAGCACCATATACGTTTGGTTTTGGAGAAGTTTTGGGAGGTTGAACTTTACACCAAATTGGAGAAGTGTGAATTTCATCAATTTGAAGTGGAATTTTTGGATTACATCATTTTTGGAAATGGCATTCACATGGATCCTCATAAGGTTCAAACCATTGTTCATTGGGCTACCCTAGCTTTTATTCAAAATGTCTAATGCTTTCTTGGATTTGCTAACTTTTATCAACATTTCATTGCCCATTATTCTTCAATAATGGCCCCTTTTATTCAATTGACTAAGAAGGATCAACCTTTTTCTTCGAGAATTGAAGCTAATTATAATGCATTTCAATATTTGAAAGTTTCTTTCATAACTACCCCACTTTTGATTCATGCAGACCTTTCCAAACCTTTTGTTTTAAAAATAAACATTTTTGACTTTACAATGGGCGCCATGCTTTTACAACTTAGAGAAAACAATCTCCTTCATCATGTCATCTTCCATTTTCATGAGTTTTTTTTACATAGATTAATTACAAGATTCATGATAAAAAAAACTTATAGCCATTGTGGATGCCTTTAAAGAATGACATCATTTGCTTGAAAGAGCTCAACATGAAACCATTGTGTATTCATACCATAAAAATTTACAATATTTCATTACAACTCATGTTTTGAATCAACGCCAAGCTCAGTGGGCATTGTCCTTGTCTCGATTCCAGTTTGTCATCACATATCGCCTTGGTTGCCAACAAGGGAAACATGATGTGTTATCTCAATGTTTGTACTTCGTCCCTAAAGAGGGAGATGTAGCCTATGAACAACAATGCGATGTCATTATCAAACCTGAACATCTTCGAATTTAAGCATTATTGGTAATTCTTGATGACACAACTTTTTTTTGTCAAATTCATGAAGATTTGAAAAAGGACCTTTTTGCTATTGGCATCCAAGGCCAATTAAAGAGTCATCGTTAAGTCCAAGATTTATTAATGATCATGTTAAATTTGAGTTTCAAGATGGTTTACTTTATCGTCATGGTCTTTTGTATCACTAGAAGAAAAACATGTATTTTCGACTAGTCTTTGCGACTAAATTTTAGTCGCAAGAGACATTTTGCAACTAAAATCCCTTTAGTCACCTAAGACAAGTCGCATGTGATAAATTAGTCGCAAATGACAAAGGGTATTGTATGAAAAAAAAGTCAACAAATACATTTCATCCTTTGACTTCATTGTATACGTATTGTCACATGCAACTAAGATGCAACTATTTTGGTCACAATTGAGGGCAAATGATGTGTTGCCACGTGTCTTAATATTTGATTATTTAAATTATTATTATTATTATTTTGAAATAATCTAGGACGTTGAATTCAAATACTTTGATGATATTATATTATGACATGTGGCCAATGTGAGTATGCCACATGGCATTAATTTTTTTTAATAAAAATAAAAATATTAAATTGGTAGGTACTTAGGTAGGTACATAAATAGGTGCCTACAAACCTAGGCTACATACCAACCTACCTACTTAGGTAAAAAAATAGGTAAGTAGGTTCTACTTTCCTAGGTTAAATTTTTATTCATATAGGTAGGTATTTAGGTAGGTAGGTACATAGGTCAACCTAGGTGGGTAGGTCAAACTAAGTACCTACCTAGCTAGGTAGATAAATAGGTTGGGAAGGTAAGTACTTTTTAAATGTGCATAATTTGTTTTTTTGTTTTGGGTCGAGCCTTTTGATTGGCTCATCCCATGTGCACAAATTTTTTAATGTGGAATTGGATGACCACACACTTTTGTTTATATAGTGTTCAAATTGGGAATGAAAAACAAACAATATGGGATAAATTTTGAAGTTGCAACTTCTTCACAAACTAAGTTGTAATTTCAAAATTTTCTTCATGCCTTACTTTCTTAGTTTTTAGAATCATAAACAATTCAAATACTAGATAATTAGATAATCATTTAATTAATAATGATTAAATTGACATATATTTAAATTATAAAGTATACACTACAAATATTCAATATTCATTATCAATTACTTAATTAAGCAATAATTTCTTAATATTTAACAAACCAACTATCTAGTTACTCACAAATTATTAATACATAACTCATAAATAATTAAATAACTAAAATATTTTAATATATATTTTTAAAAAATCTGATTAAATTATATTTAATATAATTAATGTAAAACTAATTTAACGATTCTAATTAAAAGATTAAAATATTTAAATATTTTTGTTAAAATTACAAGTTATGAATCAACAAATGTCATTATAAAGTAAATTCTTACACGAATTTTTTAAAAATTATTATTCAACTAATTACATTATTTATTGTATAATTACATTTATTTTTGTAAGAATTATTATAGGTCAAGTAATTTATTTCTCTTGGTAATTATTAATTATAAATATAATAATTTTTTAAACATAACATTAATTTTCATAATTACTATGAAATTACTATAAAATATTTATCATAAATGATGAATCACAAAAAAATTAATAATATTATTATTATATAATAATTTGTGAAATTAAAATCAGTAAAATAATTATTTTAACTACACTATAATTTTTCCAAATTTTTAATTCATGTTTGAAATTATAAATTACAGAGTGTGAATAATTATGTTCAATTAGAAAATAATTATGCACATAATAATTAATTCTTATCTGAAGTAGTTGCAATGATTTTAAAGTAATGTCACATCAATTACATTAATTAATTTCTTCTAATATAAGAATATAAATTAGACAATATACAAATTTATGTTATAACAATAATATTTAGTGTAACTTAGATCTAATAAAAATAAGCATTTATAATTATTTATAAAAATGATTTATAGGGATAACATTAATAGAAAAAACCCTTAAAACTCAATTTATATTTTTTGAATTAAAATATAAATTTAAGATTCCAAAATAGTAATGTAGAATTCAAATATCAATTTTTAGATCACATAAGTTTTTTGAAGTTAAATAACAACTTTTAGAATTGAAATGTCAAATTTCAGATTCAAATAATATATTCAAAACTAAAATATCCATTTTAAGGCTCAATTAATAATTTTCTGACTTGAAATATTAATTTCGAAAATCCAAAATAATGATTTGGAATTCAAATTTCAACTTTCAAGTCAAATAATTTCTTAAAATTTTAATTTAAAACTTCAGAATTCAAATATCAGATTTCAAGTTCAAATAAAAATATTTAAAATCAAAATGTCGATTTTTAGATTCAATAAAAAATTTTGAATTGAAATACTAGTTTTTAGATTCGAAAAAAAATAATTAAGTCAAATATTAATTTTTAGATCAAATAAGTTTTTTGAATTTAAATAACAATTTCTAAAATTGAAATGTCAATTTTCAGATTCAAATAACAATATTCAAAATTGAAATGTTCATTTTTAGACCCAATTAATAATTTTCAGACTAGAAATATTAATTTTGAGAATCCAAAATAATAATTTGGAATTGAAATTTCAAGTTCAAATCAAATGATTATTTCAAATTTAAATGCAGAATTTTCAGAGTTGAAATATAAATTTTCATATTCATATAAAAATATTCGAAATTAAAATGTCCATTTTTATAATCAATTAATAATTTTCTGAATTGAAATACTAATTTTTGGATTCGAAAATATTAATTTAGAATTCAAATATCAATTTTTAGATCAAAAAGCCTTTTTGAATTTAAATTGAAAATATCATATTCAAATCAAAAATTTGAAATTCAAATAATGTTTTAAACAATTGAAATAACAATTTTCAGATTTGAATAAAAAATTCAAAGTTCAAATATTAATTTTGAGATTCATTATATGAACAATATACATACGTATGCATATTATATATATATATAATTTTAGTACATACATTAAAATACACCCCTATGTCATTGTAGAATACCTTTAGGATGCAACTAATTTGGTGACTATTGCAACTAATGAGACATATCAACCTATTAATGGATGAAAATAAATGTAAAATCGATCCAACCAATAGGATGAAATTTTTAATAGTTGCATCATAGTTGTGAGAATGACCAAAATAGTTGAAATTTGGTCTTTCAGTTGCAAATATTTTCAAATTTAGTCGCAAACGACTACAAGTCGCATGTAGTCGTAAATGGAGTGGTTACATTTCTATTAGTGATTTCTATTAGTGAAATTGCTGAACAAGTAGAGCTTCTTGATTTGTTAATAGTTAATACTATAATATTTATTATTATTCAAATTAAAATAAAATAAATATATTATTTATATTAAGTTTAGACTTCATATTCAATATGAACAATTTATTCAATTAGATATAATTGATTTATGATCCATTTATACATAATAGGAACCTAGTAGGCTCCCTATGAAATAGGTTATTAAGTATATTAATTGTATATAACCAATAGTAATTATTTAACCATCATGATGTTTAGACATGTTTCTAGCCACAATAATAATTGTCTTTGGCCATGTTTAATTAATTATATTGTATTTAAATAATTATGGACTAAATTGTTAACTCTAGACTTTTCAAAAAAATTAGTGGTTAGGACCAAGTTTTTTAAATAGAACATTGGAAAAATCTCTTTGATAGATCATTTAGTGAGGTAAAAAAATGGGATACAAATTATAATTATTATGTAAAAGCATATTATTAATAGAAAACAACAAATTTAAAATCATATTATTACATTGTAATTCATTCTATCATTGAATTCCAATCGAATATTGTTATATAGAAATCAATCAATCATTATGTTGGGAAATCAAATTGACAACATTGTGAATGTTGGGGTAAATTTCATTGGTCTATTAGAATCCAATGCATGACATTACAAAAGATTGCGGTGGTGGCCAAGAATATGACACATTCTGTATGTCACTGTAAGACTTTTTAATTCACTTATTGAATACGTTGAGACTTTTAAGTAATTCATCATTAACTTACTAGCTAGACTTTTGGATTATTCTTCAAGAAATTACCCATGTGCCCACAAGAAGCAAAATCCAAGGTAAAGAGATACATTTAATAACATTGGATGTCTTAAGGGTGTAATTCTAATGGCACACCTTAAACTAGTGCTAAAGACTTATTAGTGGGACATGCACACCAATACATTTAGTTATAGGTGGATGTAGACTATGATTTTTCCCATTGTGGGGAACCCATTGAAATAATAATGTATGGTGGTGAAATTGCAATCCCTAAATAATAAATAAACCATTATCATGAAAGCAATGTCAGGGAAATTGAATGTAAATCAATTATACTTTCCAAACCAATTCTTATCACTTATTAGCTTTATTACAACTACTCATATAAATTTAGTAGAATCAAATCTCAAAAGTTCATGTAAAAGGTAATGAAATAATAAAGAATAAATTATTTCTTTCCAAAGGATAGTCCTATTACCATTTACAACTGTCATTCATCACTAATTTAATGTATAATTTGTGTACATGTGGAAATGGAACACACACATTCCTATTTATAACATGAATAGGACCATCAAGTTAATATACTAGGTTTTATTAAGCCTCCAAAACTTCATTATAATGTAGTGCCAAGTTTAAACCATTAACCTCCTTGAAGCCTTACAACCTAAATACCATAAACCCTAATTTACTTCTAAACCCTCAAAACACTAAACCATATTCCTACAAAACCTTCCATAAACCCTAAACCCTAATCATGCAAAAACTTTTCTTCAAACCCTAAACCATAAACCCTAATCCTTAAATCCTCCAAGCTTTCAAACCCGATTTTTTTCCCATAAAGAAAAATCATCCATAATTTTCATGTTATTTTCTTTAACCATGGATTTTTTTTCCCACGAAGAAATTTATCCTTGTTTTTTCATGTATTTTTCCTTGCATGTGCAGAATTGTTTTTCCAAAAAACAGAAATATTTTTACTTTTCAATTTCTTCCATGATTGTAAATTATATTTTCCCACAAAATAAAAAAATCCTTATTCTTCACATTTGTTTAAATCTAGAAGGCCTGGTATTTTTCCACAAACAGAAAATTCATCCAACTTTTGGATGTCATCTTCATTAAATATACATCTTTTTTTCAGAAAAGAACATCATGCCCACATCATGTTGAAATTTCTTTTATTCATAATTGGATAGAAAATAGTTTCATCCAAAAGTGGGATGAAACTCAAAGTCAAGACGGTAGTTAGCGTTCCGTTTCCCTCTCATTCACTTCTCGTCTCCTCATTTCTCTTCTCCCTTCATCTCTCTCTCGCTTTCTTGTGCTCTTCCCATGTCACACTCTTCCTCTTGCCAAATTTCTCTCTCTCAAGCTCTTTTTCTTGTGTCCTTTTTCTTTCACGTCTTTATTTCTCTCGTGGTCTTTCTTTCTCACAACCTTTCTTTTTTTGTTTCTTTCTATCATCTCATGGGTACTCAATGAAGCTGAAGTTGACAAGTAGTGCATTGAGGACTTAATGAACTCGAATGGAGGAGATATCATGGTGAAGTCGACCATTTGACTAGTGAACAAGAGCAATCAACACCGCAAAGGACAACACTCAACAACGTTCCCCTGACTCCTCCACTGTTAGGTAACAACATTTTCAATTCCCAATGCTAGTTATTTAGGGTTTCGATAACCAAATCTCTGAAGACCTTTTCGCAATCACTTTCTTCATAATGCACACACCACAAATAGGATAAACATTTTCCATTCTATAGACTCCAAAAAATAAGATGAAACATAATTCACAATTTAGGACACATCTAGCACCGTACAAAATCAATTATAGTCCTATTCCCAAATTTCTCCAAATCTCAATTGTTTATCGAATTGTACCACCCATTTCCATAATTTCTTGCATGCACAATGTGTCTTTGTACTTCAACCTCTTTGTTGTGTCTAGGTGTGTTTGTGCCTCTGTGTGTGTCTATTTCTATTTATGTGTCTTTGTGTATGTGTGTGTCAATTTGTCCATGTGTGTCTGTGCATGTATGTGGGTCCATGTATGTCCATATATGTTTGTGTGTCTATGTGTATGTGTGGGCCTATTTCTATTTATGTGTTTATGTGTCTTTGTGTTTCGATCTGTCCCCATGTGTTTGTGTGTGTTTGTGAGTCCATGTGAGTCCTTATGTGTCTATGTGTGTCTGTGTGTTTATGTGGGTCAATGTGTGTTTGTGTGCATTAATCTGTTTGTCTCTATGTCTTGAATTTTTTTATCCACTCATATGTGTATCTATGTAAGACAATCAAGCTATTTGAATGTCCTTGTGATTTCTTATCATTATACTTTTGCTTGTAAATCATATGTATGTCTATTATGTGTGTGTGCCTACTTGTCCATGTCTATTAAACTTTTCAATCTGTGTTTGTAATTCCTTGTGTGCTTGTATTTCCTTCTATATTTCATTAACATATAATTTCTTATCACACATCTTTAAAACATGTCTCAAGCAATGTCAAAAATATTTCCATAACCATTTCCTGTGTTATTGTCTATCAAAACCCATCAATTGTTGTAGATAGTTTTGAAAGTTATCCATCTCCAGTTCTCTTTTTTCCGTGCCAATATAAATCTCAATTTTCGTATTCCAATCATGTATTTTGTTGTCTTGGTTTCTACACTAATGGGTATATTATTATGAAATGATGCAACTTTTAACATGAGTATAAGTATTCAACTACATCCATAATAATCATGGTTGTAACTACATTTCTCCACATCATTACATGCCAATTTTGTGTATTATATTCATTTTTTTTCATTTTTTTGGTATAAAATTTGGATATTTGTGAAACAAATCCAAAGTGTTTTGCAAACAGTGGAAAAAGTGCACCAAGAAAACAAACTTGAAAAAATTGCAACAAAATCACAATAAGTTTTCCAACGTTTTTAAATTATATATGTGATAATAATGAAATAATCTTCATGAGAAATGCTTAATGATTGCCAAATGTTTCTCAAGAAAATGTGTTGAGAAATGTCTAACGACGGATGCCATGCGTTTCTCACAAAGATGCATTAAAAATCACTTGGCGGTCGCTAGGTGTTTCTCTTGAAGATGCCCTGAAAAATGTCCGATAACCACTAGGTGTTTCTTATGAATATGCCTTGAAAAAACTTGGTTGGTGCCAAACATTTCCCACAATGATGCAATGAAAGACCTGGCGGTCGCCAAGTGATTCTCCACAAGATGGACTAAAAAACGTTTGGTGAATTCTAGGCAAGTCTTCAGAAAATAGATTAAAAAACACATGGTGGCCACCAGATGTTTCTCAAAGAAACACCTAGTGATCGCCAAATGTTTTTCTAGAAGATGGACTGAGAAATACCTAGCAATTGCTAGGCATTTTTCTAAAAAATGGACTAAGAAACACTTGGTGGCCACTAGGCGTTTCTCCAAAAGATAAAATGAGTATGCCTACTGATTTTCGACGTTTCTCCAAAAGATAAATTAAAAAACACCTATTAGCTTCCGATGGTCAAGAAGATGCACCAAGAAATGCATGGCGATCATTAGGCATTTCTCAAGGAGATTCATTGAAAAACTCCTAGTAGTCTCCATATGTTTATCAAGATAATCCAATGAAAAACGCCTAGCAACTACTAAACATGTCCTTGTTAAAACAATTGATGAGTGAGGCTGATTGTTGCTTATGATAAGTACACTCCACCATTGATGAAGAAGGTTGTTGATGAATGTTTCATCGTGCACAATATGTATCCAAAAATTGAGTTCGAAATATGGTTGCTCATTTCAAAAGTAATCGCTTGGGTGGCAAGACTACTAAACCAACTTGACACATTCATTGAGTTCCATTTTTATAAAATTTAATGCATAATAACAAAAATGATTTTTATCATTCCAGTAAAAAATTAAATATCTAATAATTTTATAATAGGTTTTTATAATTACTTTTTGTCACCTTGACAAATACATTATTTGAATAATCAAAATATATGTCTTTTATCTTGTGCACACCCAAAGAGGTGTATAATGTATCCCACCTAATGACATTTATGTAGATAATTTGACCTTCCTCTTCCTCCTTGAACTCATACTTGAGGTTTTGAGAAAGTTTGCTAATGTGGAATTTAATTGGCTCTGAGCATGATAACTATAAACCTTGTACCATGGTTGTGCTTATCAAGCTCTTAAAACTAGGTAAGTCATTAGTTAAAAAATAGCTTAACTTTCTCAAAACCTCAATTGTATACAATATTAGGTACCTTTCACCTAAGGATAGATTGTAGCAGGCCCATCTGTCTAACTCTGAGCACTCTTGTTCCTCAACTTGGTAGGCTGCTACAACCCCCCCTTTTAGCAAAATGTGTAAATTCACCTATAATTTCTTTTTTCCCCTCAAAAACTTGCCAAGTTTTTTTTCAAACAAAGTGGGACTTTGCCACTGAACATTATTTTTTTGAGGTAGAATTTTAAAAAATTATACCAGGAAAAAAAAAAAAAAAAAAAACCGCATAATAAGGAATACCTCGTTCATAGCTGAATTTAAACCATTGAGGAGTTATAGACTGGAATAATCTTCCAAACCAAAGGCAATTAACAAATACAACCATCAACTGTTTACTTGACAAATGCACTCATTTGCAATCAAGAACCTCACCTAATACATTGAAGTTACACGCTCTGGAAAGACTAATGGATTGGAGGTTAGCCACGACATGCTTGCATGCACAAGGGCATTGTGGGATGTGTGCAGTAGTGCCGCGTCACTAATTCTCGGCAAGTGGCGACCCTCCACACAAGACACCAAACAAAACTCGCAACGTCACAAGGTCGAGATCCTTATGGATAACCCCGTTCACATGCATCCTTGGGATGCTTTGCCACTCTATAAATCGTGACCGCCACTTTGATTTGCACTACACTTGACGATTTCGAAGATTCGAGCATAGTCGCGCAGCCATCGTGAATAGTAGTTCCATACATCACAGAACGTTCCTCAGACTTCCAAGGTTTTCAATATTTGTCTTTTTTGTAAGCTTCTTCCTCTCTAGACTCGTGCAATAATGTGGCATGTTCGGCTGACTAGTCTGCTTTGCTTTTTATCGTATCGCATTTCTGTCTCTACAGAAAAGTAGGTCGAAAGTTTGTTGTTACTTGTGGCGTTGCACTCATGCGTAAATATGGCTTTGCATAAATTGACTTGGAACATGAGCTTGTCATCTCATGAGGCTTTACAGAATCTGTAAAATTTATTGGCTCTCTGCCCTTCAGGGTAGAGGAAGGGTAGAGACATTGTGTTGCACCCAGAAATGGACCAAAGTTTGGTACTCCTACATTTTAGGGTTGCGCGTCCGGAGTACACTACAGAAACATTTGCAGCGTAACTGAACAAGGACCCGCTTGGGCTTTTCACCATGCTAACCAGTACCCACTATGTCTTTCCAATGTAGTATGTCGAGACACTATTGCACTGATCTTGCATTGTTCGGAAGAAGCAAAGTGTGCTATCGGGT
>Ga0209208_10002289_pt1 | contig 27422 bp, 18 predicted proteins | sample S1TSphfallax_3_FD_187694 | JGI IMG/M metagenome (GOLD analysis project Ga0209208, IMG submission 187694) | Host-associated microbial communities from peat moss isolated from Minnesota, USA - S1T2_Fd - Sphagnum fallax MG (SPAdes) (version 2) | ecosystem: Host-associated > Plants > Peat moss >...
TCTTGTAGTAGATCATTTCACGTGAATCACATTATATGTTCATCCACACCCACATTTTAGACCGATTCAATTTTTTGAACATATCCACCAAACAAACATAAGGTGACAATTAACACCGCATGAGGTTTACAACTAGATCCATAAATTCAAAAAATGTAAAAAATGCGAAAACAAAATAGAATAGTATCAAAACATTTTAGGGAAAACACAAAGGTGTCTGATGATTAGTAAATATTAGTTATAAGAGCAACATTTCCCTCCTTTTATTGTTGCCTGCATAAAGGTGGGTGGCACAATAAACCATGTGAAAAAAAAAGGACAATAAAGTTTTACATCAATGTAGTCACAATTAATGAATCACCATAGACACTTGTTGGCAGTATCATAAATTCGGTAATAAACAAAATAAGAAATTCTAGAAAGGAGCTCAACACCTTTTTGCAAGAATGCATTGTTACATGAATGCAATAATGAAGCATCCAATATATCATCCTTGTGAAACAATAGAATATCTTGTTCGATGCTACCCCCAGTACCACGCCTTTGGTGAATTTCACATGTTATGTTTCCACCACCCTTCCCAACTACTACACTTCCCCATGAGATGACCATTGTTGGGAATATAGTTAGAACTACCACTTTTTTCTTCTTTCATTGGGTTGGTTACCATATTGGCCCTTGATGCTAAGAGTTGGCAATTTTGAAAAATTGTTGTCTTTTAAAGTTCGAAGATCTAGGGATTAAACAAAGGCAATTTTACTACTAACTAGAAGTATATTCAAAGGCTTGATGACAACAACATCCAATGCAAAGTTTGCCCCATTCATAACCACCTTTGCATTTCTTGCAAAGGTTCCAAAGTTTTTCACCGCCATTTCTAGTACCTCTCTAGAACCTATTTTGTTAAAAGGTGCCCAAGTTTAGTAGGTAATTATTTATAAGACCAAGATATTATGTGACCTTCTAATCTTGGCTTGGTTTCATGAGAGGTGGTGAAATTTCTTGACAATCTTCTTGTGAAAAGTTGACATTGTTTTCAGATAGTGATGACTTTTCTCCTCCTCCTTTGCTACTAGTATTATGTCTTCCCTCAATGCATTAGATTCTCAACATGTTTTCTTTTGACTTTAGCAAGCTCCTTGGCAAGATCATTTTTCTCCTTAATGGCTTTACTGCCTTAAACCTTAAATTCATTTTTTCACTTTTTGACATTTACAACAATTAATTAAAACAATTTTGACACAAGGTGTTACATAACTAAAAAAAATTCGGCCATTTCACTTTTGAAATAATAAATGCCAAACCTTAATGGCAATTACGATAGCAAGTGAAATGTCGAATGCATAAATTTTTTTTTTGAAGCAACCAACAATAGTTTACATTGTGTAGGTGTGTAAGAAATGACCTTTTGGGCTAAAGGAGATTGTTTTAATTTTGTTTGGTTGAAGCACACAAGTTCATGGTCGAAAGAAAATTGAAAAGATATGCAAGGAGAAACAATCCCATTATAAAAAAATTGGAATCAAAAGCCAAATCATGATTATGTTCCAAATCCAAAAAAACAAACGAAACTCCATGAATATGAAGAAACAAAGGGGTTGATGCACATAACTATGAAAACCATACACGATAACATGATCATACAAAGTTTTCCAAATGAACTTCATCAACTTTCTCAAGGTCAAAAGAATGAAAATCAAGGCAATGTTCAAAGTATTAAAAAGCAACACAATGCACAATGTAGGGCTTGGGTTTGCAAATTAATATCACTAGTAATTCCTTGATAAACCCATGCAATTTCTATTTCCCAAACTTTGAATGCACTCCCTAGCTCCTTGCAATTATTTCTCAATGAGAGTTTAGATATGCATCAATGACACGTTATATTATTAGTTGAAGACCCTTCTCCTCCCCAAAGCAAATAAAACCTAGAATTTGGACCCATCATGGATTTAACATAGACCAAACCTTTATATGAGGCACTATTTCTCTATATATATATTTCTAGATGTCCTTGGAAATATTACATGCTTAATACAAATTCCCAAAATTCCTTAAATATGTTGGTGCATCCCTTTTCAAGTTGCCTAGATATTTAGTGTCTTAAATTTTTAAAAAACCCATGACCTTTTTTAAATGATTTTGATTATAACATGCAACTCCAATATTTCAAAGCCTTTTTGGAGATCTTTTCAATGGCGTTCAATATTGCCCAATTTGGACACAATTTTCATCTTCAAATTGGGTTCTATTAAGAATCTCAAGATCAAAATTAAGAAATGTGTAAATGGGAGTTTGAGGAATCCCATCTGTTGGTTCACACATTCTACCCATTTGTGTAAATGACTCTCTCTCTCCTCACCTTTTGCCAAATCTCAAATTTGTGATCATGTCAGGTTGTAAAACACAATCATAAACTCACAACACGATAATTGATTTATTGGCATATGAACTACTTTTCATAAAAGGTGAAATGCCCCCAAGACTACTTTTGCTGAATACCATAGCACAAATTATACTATGAGTAGAAATGTTGAAATTCTCAAAAGATGGTTTTTTCAAAGAACAAAATTTTGTGAAGGAAAATAGAGAATGTCTTGGAACATTCAAATTTTCAACATGGAATCTTCAAAATTAAGTGATTCATTTGATAAACGTGTGTCAAAGCTGCTGTTGAACTATGGTACCTTCAAATGAGTGTGTTGTAGTGAAGTTACACAATTTGACACACTGCCATTGATAACCCAAACAATTAAAAGCTTGAACTGTTCATATACGAGGTTACATTTTTGCATTTGTTAGCCAAATGGCCATGCAAACTCTTAACCTTGAGTGTAGGTTGCTCTTCCATGTTGCCAAAATGATCTGGCAACTAGAAAGTGGCACTGCATGAGAAATAGCAGTAGTGTTCATTTTTGCTCCTGCAGCTGGAGCTGCTCGTAGGGCTTTTACACTTCTTTGTCCTTTATATTTCTCTTATCATCAACAACTAAACCATGCCTATCTTATGGTATTTGCTTCTGAGAATGTATGTGGAACCTTGTTTGAACTGGAGTTCCTAACAAGCTCTCATCTCAAACTTGACAGGTACAAGATTGTTACTGGTATTGGTCTGTGAGAGATCTACTGCCCAACATTCACAATATCAATAATTTGCTAGAATGGACGATATAGGGTTGTCTTTAGAAAGCAGTAAGCTTTCAGCATCAGAGCTTTTTGTAGTAATAGCAAGTGTGGGTGGTGAGCTCTGTGATCCATTTTGTTCTCTTGAGTGTAATGGTGTTTAATGCAATGGCACCAAGCCAGCTAATTGGGGAGTATCATGGAGCTTTTTAAATTGGGGATGGTAAGTTGGGATTGTATGTGGTGAAGATCAGTGAGAGGAGATGGAGGGGAGCAGAAGTATTTCAGCTTTCAGTGGGGACTGACCAGCAGGAGAGCATGAGGATTTGTCTTTTCAATGCATCTTCAACATTTACTTGGTGTGTTTTTAGCAGTAAACCTGGCATAGAAACAGTTCAAAGGACTTGATTGACAAACATTGAACCTGAATTTGTGTTAATGATTCAAATCACTAGTAATCTTGTTTGTCTTGCTGCACCTTCTGAACAAGATTCTGTTTTAACAGTAGTGTCAAATGCACATTCTGTCTAGTAATCTAGAATGCTATAACCCAATTGCCAGGCAACTGGATAGGCTGATGTTATCACTGCCCTTGTTGGGTAACTAAATCATTGTGCAAGTGAAATCTGCAATGGAATAAAAACCATGCACATAGAAGCCCAAAATACACTCCCTAAAATCCCTTTGTGATGCAAAAATCCAATGCAGATCAATCATGACTACTCAGAGACTTGGCCATGGAACTCTCACAAGGAATAGCATGGAGAAAAAGAGCATAGAGAGAGATATACACACATATATAGATCTTTGATGTCAGTGCCTATAATTCAATTTACCAAAAAGTTCAATTGAAGCACAGAGGAATACAGTGAGACCATCTCACAGTGCAATAGCTTTCCCTGGTTGCTGCTGCTTCCCTGTTGCAGGATCCCAGCCTGGTGGCATGATATTGGGCCAATCACCCCGGCATCCTAGACGCAAATACAAGCTCTTCTTTCCTGTAACAAAATAACTGGAGTGATTAGAACAAATCAAATCCTTGCCATTTACTGAACATGAAGATTGATTTGAACTTGTTGGTGACTTTTAACACAAGTTTTCATTGAGGCGCTTGTTCTCACTGATGTGCTTGGAAACTTTGAGAACACAAATGAGTAAGTTGAGACACCTTCAGAAAAACTCAAAAAGTTGAGTCCATTGTGCTAGTGTATAGAACAAAGTATCAGTTCTCTTGACAACAAAGAGCTTGAACATATTTGTTAAAGGACTTCCATCCTGTATCTGTGTGATCCTCAAAGGGGAGGTGGAGTCCTACTGACTGACCAGGAAGCTCCTTATCGGCTTCAAGTAGGTATTTGAGGGCTCTCAATGAGCCCTCAGCAGCAGGCCTTGCTGAGTTTTCATCCCATCCTGCCAGTGCTACTACCACATCAGCCTGTGCGTAGGCCTCCACACCCTCCTGCTTTGCTTTTGCCGCCTCCTCTTCTGCTGCTACCTCATCTGTCGAGCCACAGAAGCAATGTCATCAATTTGGGCTGCACTGCATTGGGAGGTTGATTTGCAAAATGTTCTAATATACATTCCTGAGTAATGAGAACTTCTACATCCCCACGATTTAAATCAACCTCAATAGAATCAAGAGATGACCCAATAGTAAGATAGAAAGATTTCAGATCCAACAATATATCAGCAAACAGGAAGAAGAGGAGACCCTAGTGTAAAAAAAAAAAAAACATTCTAAGCCTAATTGAACTAGACTCCATGATATAAACCCATGTTAATATCATGTACATGGATATGGTTAACCACAAGTCGTAACTGGCCCATAGACCATTTCCCCCCCCCAAATCTCAGTAGATGGTCAATTCTGATTGATGAATGCAGCTGGTGCAGGCATGTATTCAGCAGCAAATTGTTGAAAACATCCTACTATTTGGTTAGAAACTCTTCATTCACAACAAAAATATCACAATGTTTCACAAATAAACTATTTTCAGGAAACAATTCAACAGATTTCACCTTCTGATAACTTGTATGTGGAACCGCATTACCAGATTGTTGGTTCAGCATCCTCTCTTTCTCTACAGGAAATGGCTAGGGGCAAATAGTACCTGCTGCATTGCTTTGGGATAACCACACTGTGAACCCAGCATGCAAACCATTCCAGCCAACATTTTGGGCTGCAATGCCTTGACGACCACCCAATGTTGCCACAACACAGCGTACATGCCTGCACCCGTAAAACCTCTTTTATATCAGTAACACAATTCTCACGTACATTGCAATAGTCACACAAATGGCCATTTCAGAAAACTGATGTGTTAATAATTCCATGCTAAATGTGCAGATGGACTCTATGCCAGTAGCCGGAAGGTTTTTTTTTCCAAACAATGCAGCGACCCTCATACTGCGACCACCTCCAAAGTAACACACATCTCTGTGAAAAAGAGGTTCTCACAGGCAGTCAACAGGAGGGCGGGGATAAACTAAATTAACATGATCCCAAACAATGACAAAAAATCCAACAAGTTGGAAAGAAGAGAGCGTACGAACTAAGGCTACTCAGAATCATATCTTCTGCTTCAGTCACTGACTTATAACCTTCTGCTGCTGCCACTGCATTAACCAACCCCATACCATTAGGCCACATGCTGAGAAGTTCATGTGACGCAAAGCCCAAAGTATCAGAGCCACATGGACAAGCTTTTGAAGCTACTGGAAAAACCCTAGTTTAATTTTGGCACACTAGTTGCAAACGGGAACCAAAAAAGTCAGAGAGGTGAGGACCACACTCACATTTACTTGGTGACCTGCTTGTGAGCTCCTGCATTAGCAGCTCTGTCTGCAACGGTACATAACTGTGAAGCCGTGGTTTTAGAATTTCAAGGAAATGCTGGATACAGTTTGAACACCACCACTCAAAATACATGAACTCCACATGCAATTCCACCAACACATACAGACCCACAGTATCAAAAGGTGAAACAAGAATACATACCCTAGCCCCGTGGCAAGCTCCTTGGCAACAGCCCAGTTGATGGCGGTGGATGCACCAACAACATAAATGGATGTGCCCTTAAGCAGTTCTGACACACCTGTTGTTAAGGACATCCACCCTTCTAGCAGGGCAGGCCACTTTAAGTCTGTGTCCATCTTCTTCAAGCTGAGAATAATCTCGTTGTCATCCACATACCTGCCACCACACACAACCCATTTTTTCAGATATCTGCAATGTCATCCAGGTTGCTCAATTTGATCAAATCATGAACAATGTTGACTCTGACTCCTGTCACCTAAAAAACAATGACTCTGTGGATATTATTCACATTCTGTCACTCATTGCATTTCCTCAACCTCTGAACATCCATAAGAAGTCAAACTTGGTCTCCACTAAGCCATGCAATCTCTTACACTGATGAAAGCCAAAATCAACTCCTAGTTAAGAAAATCCTGCATCAGAAATCCCCTTATAACACAAGCTCCTCTTTACCAGAGATATTGTGTCCACTGATTATCCTGAGAATCATCATCTCCAGTCACTGGTCTCATATGACAAAATGATTGCAGAGCCAAATGTATACCAGATAGTTTCAGAAGTCTTGACCCGGCCATAGAGGCGTGGTGCTGAGAAGAGGAGCTGCACACCCTGTGAGGTTTGTACTGCTATGGAGAGTGTTGTGTCTTGTGTGTCAACTTGCATGTGTCGTGCACTCACAGCTGCACCATCACTTCCTTCCATATCCACTGGAATGGGTACACGCACCTCCACCTCTGCACCATCATCACGAAACTGCCCACTCCAAATTCTGTGACAATGAGACCATTCAAACATCATTCTATCTCTGTCATCATCATTATTGCTGGCTCTCTGCAATATAGAAGTTATTTGATGTTTTGTATCATATGTCTGTGACCATCTCAAAATTTTGTAGGGTTTAGGGTTTAGATACTCCTGCAGCATTGTAATCAACATCAGGAACGTATTTCAACTCAAAAGAACTCCTGATTTCCAATGGGCAAACATCCCTGAATACACAATTCAACTAAAGTGTCTGAGAAAGAAAGCCAGAAAAAAGAAGATGAAGCTCCGCCTCACTTCGTCGCTCAAATTTTGGTAGGGTTTCGAGCTGCAATCCCATCGCAATCCCATCTCCCAATTTTCTGGATTGCAAGTTTTTAAGAAGAAAAAACAAATTAATCGATGCGAAAGAAAATGCAAAAATACCTCGTGGTGACTCGAAGAATTGAGTTGGGCAGCGCCGCAGTACACATTTGACCGTAAATCACCAACAAATCCAAAAAGTTCGGAAATACGGCCAGTAGGAATTGGAGCCGTTTTCACCATGGGGTAAGCGGAGAGAGCAAACCGGCGGGGCAAACGACAAAATGAGGTTGAAGAAGAAGACAAGCAAATACGAGGAGAGAAGCAGCTGACACTTGCCGAGCGTGTGCAGCAGATGCAGTGGTTGAAGATTGTGATGGAGTTGCTACCACCCCCGACGACAAGAGCAGCAACATCACCACTGATTCCTGCCATTACTAGGTATTACTTGCCTTTCCCTTTCCCTTCTCCTTCCTCTGGCTACCTTTCCACACCTTCACAGCTCAACCTCATCTCCTGCCAGAACTACTTCACAAACAAGCTCCTCTTCACCAATACTGGGTATCAAACCTTTGCTTCAAGCATCTCTCACTTGCCGTTGGCAAAAGAAAAATTCCTCTATAAATTCCTTTGTTTTTTTAAGGATAAACACAATCCTTCTCTACTCCCGTCCTTAAACCTTTCCACCTACAACTTCAAAATTAATGTGCTGTTTACTCCTCTATACTTGGCCCAATTAAAAACCCCAATGAATCCAAATTAACAAATTCATTTGTGAGAATTAAATATTATCTAACCATAAATGACAAATTTGTAGAAGCAACTAGGGTTTTTTATATCATCTTATTGCTCAGATTTAATGTGAAGATAGATGCCTATGGGTATTGCACCTAAGATGCTTTTATGTCTTTTGAATCATTGTTTATTATCATAACATTAATTGAAAAGAAACCAATTAGAAGAGATTATTTTTCATTTAACTTTGATGACTCCTCTGCATATCATCTACTTCTCTTATTGTTTATGTAAAAAGTCATGTGAAGTCATGTGAAAAATCAAGTGTTGAGAAACCAAACAAAATGCAACATGAAATGCAAGGAGATGCTCTAAAAAATAAATGTTAATTCAAAAAAAATAAAAATCAATGAGTTCATTTTCTAGATTAACATTACTCTCGTTGATACACACTCCAAGCTAACCACCTCTACATCTTGTAATCAATGTTTGATTTTCACTTTTCTCATTAGTGCACGGGTTTGACACCTACTAATGTTTCATTGCCACAATGCAAATCCAATTTCCAAAAACATCACAAACAACACAAAATAATTATTCCTCCCTCCTCCCCTATTACAACCAAATGCAAACTTTAATCTTTCAATGTTATATAAATCCATTTTTTTCCTATTGGAATATAGTTCTCTAATAACAAACACCTTTTATTCAATACAAGTAATCTTCTTATTTGATTATTTATGTGGGAAAATTTTCACAAATTTTCAAACTCAATTTTTATTAAAAAAAATTGTCACAAGAGTTTCCTATTTAAGAAAAAATCACAAAATTATTGAGGGAATTGTTTTTAGATCATTAACCATTTTAGTTTTAATTTTAATGATACTAGATCTATAAAATAAAAAGAAAGAAAGAAAAAACATTGTTTCTTGTTGGATATAATCAGTGTTTTAATTTAGTCATATAGTAATATATGCCTTGTAACTATGCCATTTTCGTGACTATAATCATTTTCATGACTACAAGACTTTACATGACCATAGTCATTAAAAAAATTATTATGTGTGTCATTGATTTTGTTTGACCAATTTTTCAAAATTGAAAACCGTAATGGGAGGTTTATATTTGCAAATTAAAAACTTTTGCTCACACTCAAAAAACATAATGCATTAATATTATATATTGTCATTTGGATGTAATCAATTTTACAATGTATTATAAAATTCATATGTAAATTGAATTTAATGGTACATGATAATATATTTTAAATACATATTAAATAATTTTTTACAACATGTAGGATTGTCAACATGGTTTTATTAGGTTTAAACATGTGTATACATCTCATAAGTCAACAAATAACTATTATTTAATTATATTTTCCCATTTTAGTAATAAAACTCACATGATTAATGGAAAAAATTACTATGACTAGATTTATTATTAATGGCATAAGCCATGAATCTGATTTTATTACATAATCATGTAACTTATAATCATGTAATAATATGTGACCTATATTATCACAAACACAATAATATGTGTAATAATGTATGCCACATTTTGGTGTAACGTTCTAAGTTATTCCACCTTAGCCTATTATCAATTATTCCACCTTACATTATTTTAAACTATTTTGCCTTAGGATATTTTTTATTTTATTTTTATTTTTTTACCTTAAAATATTTCTAGTTATTTTACCCTAATTTATTTTGGGTTATTTTTTGCTATCCTAGGTTATTCCACCTTAAACTATTTATAAATATTTTGCTTTATGTTATTATAGTTATTATGCCCTAAATTATTTAAACTATTTTACCCTGGTTTATTTTCAACTATTTAGGATATTTTTCCCTAGGTTATTATTAGTTATATTAAGTTATTCCACCTTAAATTTTTCTAGGTTATTACTAACTAATCTAGGTTATTTTAGGCTATGTATTCATATATTGTTATTAATTATAAGCCTAGGCTATTATAGGATATAATAATTTAACATAGAATACCCAAGAATAACATAAAATATAATATATTAAAATAATTTAAGATAAAATTTCCCATAATAATATAAGATATATTAGGATAAATAATTGAAGATAAATTAACCAAGAATAATTTAAGGTAAAATAACTTTAAATAATTTAGGGTAAAATAACCAAAAATAACCTAAGGTTGAATAGGTTAAAATAAACTAAAATAGAATGTTAAAATAACTTAGGGTAAAATAATCAATAATAACCTAAAGTATAATAGGTTAAAACAACTTAGGGTAGAATAATCAAGAATAACCTAAGGTGGAATAACTTAAAGTACAATAACATAATGTACTTAAAGCAACAACATCAAAAGAAAATCTATTTATAATAGTGAATTACTTTAGTTAGTAATCAATTATGTCAATTAATAGTGAAAGATGATGATTACATAATGACACTATAGTGACATTACTTTAAGCAAAGTGAAATGATTAGGGTGAAGTGAAACTATTTCACTTTTTAAATCCCATAATGATTTAAGCTAGGAATTGCACCCTATTTTTGGACTAATATATCAAAATATATAATGTATTTATTTTTCTTAGAAGGAAACAAGTTTCAAAACTTAACCCAAATGGAATATGATTTTTGGAACTTCTTTTGAATTGGATTTGAAGTAATGAAGATTTTTTTATAAATGTTCTTTTAATTTACCAATTGGTTATTTGAGGAATAGGACTCTCATGCTTTTAATTTTCATATTTAACTTTTAATATGGCCAAACAATGATTGTAATGTACAAATCACATGTGTTAAATTTGATAAATAAACATATTTTAAATGGGTATGATATTGTGTACTTTTTTTCCTATCCGAATGCTTTTATGGTTGTGAAGCTTTTGACATGGTGAACACTTTATTTTAATTTTGTGGAATGGATCAATCTATGGAGGCATGTTCCCCTGGCTATGATTATGTTAAATAATAAACAAGGATAGTGAGAATCTTGTTAATCCATTCATGCATGTCAATAATTAGATAACAAAACATTTGGTTATGTTGAAGAGTCATAATTGTTCCCATCATTTACCCATAGTTGGTGGAATTCTTCACATTAACATTCAAAGATTTGGTGCTTCAAAGTTATATCAAAGAACATTTTTCATGTTCATAAGGTGTTTGTTGTGTCAAAATCAAAACATGAATTAGTATGTGGAAATAGGTCCCAACAAGGGGACCAATAATTACTTCCATGACCATAATAATCATTAGGTATGCATATGAAACAAAGAAAATACATATTTGAAAACTAACCATCCATATAGATATCTAGATATCATAATGTCTATATAAGCATAAGGTTTCTATATGTAATCAACTTATCAACCTATAGACTATACAATGATAGTGATAGTTCAAGTAATTAAGATAGCCATTTTTTGCACCATGTTATATTTCATATAAGCATTATTCATAATTATGTTTCAACCCATGGTTATGTTTTAATTTATTGTTTTGACTATGTTGCACGTTTTAGATGATTGTTTCATTGAAAGTTTTTGTTCCATGATTCCTACATGATAGTTGGGCACCTATAACAATTTATCAAACAATGGACCTTCTTGAAGTTGATGATACACAACTCTTGATGGATGCTCTCTATGAGTACTTGGATTATCAACAACATCTAGAGTACTTCAATCATGTTGAGGAGGAAGATAAGGAACACCTCAAACAACAAAGGTCATCATTTGTCACTAAATGATTGAAGGAATGGATTTAGAAAATGTAGCTAAATGGGGGGCTATATTGTGGGATTGGAATCATGTTTGGGACATTGTTACCAATGATGTGTTTCACTCATGTTGATAGGCTTCAATTCCCTTGGAGCCACTCATCAATTGAGGTTGAAGTAGTCACATTTCACCTCTTACAAAGAATATAGTGTGCAAAGTTGTTCCTTGGGAAGCCAAGTTGGTTAAAACATTTTTCTAACATTCCTTTGAACTGTACTTTAATTGCATGTGCTTGATTCAAGGGGCTAATTGTTAATCAATTAACAAGTTGAGATTTGGGATTATCATCTCAATTGGAGGAAAGATGTGAATATTTTAAAGTATAGTGGCCATATATATTTTTGGGGGTTCTAGAATTCAAAAGGATGCTATGAATGATAAAATTGAAGTTGCCTTCCAACAACTTATGGACAACTTTGATAACTTGGTAGAATTGTTTATGTTTGTTGCTTTGGTGTAGATAAGAACATTATAAGAGATGGTGTGAGAGGAGCCACATATGTTTCAAGAAATTTGATTCAAAATAGATGAGGAACGTGGAAAAGATTTTTTTCAAGCTATTAAAAAATGTTTGAGATGCCATGAAGATATTGACATGGGATGGTTGAATGTTCGATGGGGTATGATTGTTTAAATTGCAATACTGCTTAAGCTTCTAACAAGGTACCTACTCTTGATCGAATGGTAGAACATAGATGGATGTTGATGTTCCTAACTCAATTGGTTTTAAAAGGGCTATATCAATTAATGTATTCATAAGACCCATCACATTTCAAGGATGAGTAGTAGCATTGGGAAGTAAAAGTACACCAAAAAACTCAAATTGCCATATCAAGGGCCATACTTGAGGTTTTTGTATGGGAAGCAATGCAAGGTTTAGAAATTATGAATGAGGCAACCAAATATGGTTAAGATGAAACCATGGATGATCAAGATGAAGAAGAGGAAAATGAAACCCAATGTGACATATATGGCAGGGATCATTTGGAGTTGCAAGATGGAGGACCATTTCCATAATAAAAGGAAACTTTGTAGTAAAATATAAATGTTATTTTAGTTGGAAACATGTAGGTGTGAATGAAGTGCATGTAGATTATTAATGAAGAGGTTTTAGATCATTGCATTTTTCAATAATTTGAAAATTCCAATCAAGCACTTATAAAAGGCCCTATGGGTCTCAACAAATTGAAATAAGTTTTAGAGAAATCTAGGCTTGTTTTTAGGGGGTTGAAGTATGAATAAAAAAAATCCCAACATGTTTTGGATGAATCCACACATCAATTGCAACAAGTTTCACATGAATCCAAACTATAGTTGCAACATGTTTTCAATGAGTCAAATGAGAAGGTAATTAAAAAAAGGCATTTGGATGCAAAGGTTGTTAAGGTTTCAATTGCAACAAATGGCAAAAAAATTAAGTGCATATTTTGGAAGGGATGAATGAGAAAGTTGTACAAGTTTCAAGTGAATGTGTTTTTGCACAAGTTTCAACCAAAGAAGTAATCATGGATCGATCTTCACGAGTGAGATTCGAATGCCATGGATATGAAACTATTTTTGGAGGGTGCTAACCATGTTTGAAAGGGTGTTAGCCATGTTTCAAACAAACTTTCCAAGTTTTGGAGGTTCTTACACCCTAGGTTTTGGAGGTTGCTACCCATGTTTCAAACATTCTTGGCCATATTTTAATAGTTCTTAACCATGTTTTAAATAATGTTCCTTTTGTTTCATTGGCATGTCAAAATAATTTGAACTATGAATTTTTGGTGAATTTCAACATGTTTTTATACATGTTTTAAAAGGCAATCCAATTGTTGATGCAAGTTGGTCAAATTCGTTTATGGACAAATCATTGATTATAGTTCATTGATACGTAGATATTCAAAAATTGACAAAAGGATATTGAATTCCTTAGACAAGGTGGAATGATAAGGTTGGTTTAGGGTGTGAGTAGTGTTGCCATACTAAGATTTCAGCAAGTTATTTGAAACATTTTATGAAATTTGGAAGTCATGACTATAACCAAGATTCAAAAGGATAAATGGAAATAACATGAAGAAGAATCAATAAAGTTTATTTCTAAGAAGCTCTTTATAAAGGGAAGCAAAAAACTTGAGGTGAAATGACCATTTCCATCCAAGTTCAAAAAATGAGTTTCCACCAATTGATGGGCTGTTTTACCCCAAGTTGGAAATCATGAAAGGCATTAATCCCAAGACTTGTTAGATATGCAAAAACAAAATGGTATGTTTTAAAGATTGCTTGTAAGATTTTGTGATTTTTTTTGCATCTAACATTGATCACGAGTTAATTCATCAAATCTTTTGTTTTGTTTTACACGTGTTGTTTGATTGCTAAGTATTATTTTTTACAAATCTTTTATAATGGAATAATACTTACCACTCAAGTAATATTTGTGAAACAAAGCTTGCAATTTGTGTTCGAAAGCTTATATTTTGAGTTATACATAAGGAAATACAAAAGCTTAAAAACAATTTATAACTATAACAATTATTATGTATTTCTAACAAACATCTCTTGATAAAACATCACATATGATGTCAATGTGCTTCATGTTTCAAAATATTAAATCCATGTTCAAAACAAAACAAAAATTCATGTTCCCTCTTTGGATTTTTTTCCTCCTCTTACAACTCTACCTTTTTACCATGTACAATATTTTCACACCATGTGCCAAAAACTCCTTATGAAAAAATAAATCAAATCTTCCCTCCAAAATATAATTCAAATCCTACTTAATAATTGTCCTAATTTTGCCCTTATCATTACCTTGCATTTATTTTGGATCATGTTTTCAAATCTTTGAAATGCAAACCACAAAAGACATAGATGTTAAAAACTATTTTTATGCAACTATCAAATATTTGTTCCATATGATGTTGGTAGATTTATGAATGTCTACACTAGACATAATGCCTCATGTTGTGATTCTATTACCACAAATTGTTGATGTTGGCTTATAGATTCAAATTAACTATGTCCACTATCTTTCTCCTCATGTACAACAATTTTTATTGTAGTTGTTATCATGTATTATGTAAATAATTTTAAGTGCTATCATGTATTTTATAGATTCCTATTGCGAATTCAATAGTTGTGCGGGCTATTTTACCTCTTAATCTATCAACCATATAAGAAAAAAATCTAAAATATTGAATTAGAACATTTCTAAAATAAATCAATAGGTTAGAAATTTTATATGCTATGTGAATTTCATAATCAAGGGCAAGGGTATATAAGCTTTGCAAAACTTTTCATCCAAGCAAAAGTTGGATATCTCATTTAAACCTACATTTAGCCTAATCAAAATGTAAGGTTAATGAAAAGTCTATGTACAACATTTATACAACTATGAGAGTTTGGCAAGTGAGACAAGACAATTCATTATGCAAATAGCATTGAAATATGATCACATAGGATTGAGAGGATCATAATTTTTTTTAAAAAGAAGAAGAAGGAAAAAGCCTATCAACATGTTTAACAATATTTAGGTTGGCAAATGGTACCACAGTCTAAAGAAGTTCTATTAATATAAGAAAATTAATGCAAGGAATGAAACACAATGCCAAAAAGGAAAAAAATGCAAATAAATGACAACAACCCAAACAAGCACCTCATAGTTGCAAGAGGTTATATTACCCCTAGCCATCCACCTTCATGAGGGTTCTCATTTTGTGTCCTCCATGAGTTTAGTAGAATCACACAATTTCTTTCAAACCCACCACCTACTAATTATTAGTTATTACCACTAGCCTACTTCATGTTGCTTGAAACAATCACATCTAAAATTCTAGATGTCTAACATTCTCCCTCATGGCCAAGACCACTACAAAATGTCCAAGATAATATTGGCATATACATAACAGATTCTTTACCAGCCAAAAGGAAGGGTTGCTAGTAGCTACTTGTTACCCACTCTTGGATAAGGGTAAACCTATATATACATAGCCAAATAGGAGAAGGCGAGGATAAAAGTGAAATATACATATGTCAGTTCACACCAATCACCAATCACAGACCACAGCAATCATGTCACATTTGCTTCAACTACCTAACCTACCAAGTGGGTTTTCTAATTTCACATGAAAGTGTTCCTTTTTGCTGGAAATCTCTTAAAGTACTTACCCTTTGGCATGTCAAAGGCTGGCATGCAGCACTCGCCCTGCTACTCCCCAATGTCATATTTAATACACACAGGATGTCAGGTAAGGTCAGCTTCTAGCTAACATGACCACCTTTCTTTCTGAGAGTAAAGTCTTAGAAACAAAGAGTTCTTGGACCCTGCTGAGATCAGGATGATGATGGGGGATCAACTATCTGCAAAGAAAAAGAAGGGAAACTCCACATTCAATATCCAAAGTGGAAGATATATTAGACATTCCCACATCCAACAAACTTAGAAATCATATGTTTTGAGAGTTCAAATTCTTGGTTTTGAGACCATCCCATTTGAAGAAGCTCTAAATCCTAATCTCACTATGGTCTTAGAGGACCAAACAATTTGGTACATACATGAAAACAAACTAATAAGGTTTCCAGACTTATGGAACTTCTATAAATGTTTTCAATGAGCTTCTATTGACTTCAAAACTTTGTCCTAATCATGTCATTTTTGTAGAAGTGCATAGTGTGACATGCTGCAAAACACTCTGCAATTTGTGGCAGTGTTAGTGGTGGGTGCCTTATCCACTGGAATCCACGAGCGAGCAGAAATAATAACAAAGCACAATGCCTGTAGAGGTGAGCGTTTCACTTTTCAAAATGCTCACAAAGGCGAGTGTTTTGCATGTCAAAATGCATGTGTAATTTTTTACTTTTACCATGATGCCCAAAGGTACCCACCACTTATCATGGTAAAAGATGAAAAAGTAAAAAAGGTATTTTTTTTAACACCGGCATTCCTGAAATAATGGGCCTTTGAGGTCGGAGTGGGGGCTTTCCTGAAAACTCATGCCTTTAGCCTCGGGCCCTTGATTTTGGGAATGCCCCAGCTGTAGGGTGTTACCCTACACATAATTGCATGAGATAATAGTACCATCCTTCAACCTTGTGCCGCCGATAATGGTCACTCCCAACTTCCAAGCCTCCACCATATCAGAATCATTACAATTCATAAACCAATAAGTTGATGAAGATTGAAACTTGAGAGTCTTGACACAAGATCTCTTGAGCCCAAGATGCCAAAGTAAAGAAATAAAGTGACGCGATTCACACTAATTCTGTGAGATGTAACTCCTTCAATTCGAAGGGGCAATTGATAAAAGGTTTGTTCCAAACAACTATGTGTAGAGTAATGCTGTCAGAGTGAGGGGAGTTCCAGAAGAGTAATTGCCCACCAAAGGTGAAGCTCAGGGTCGCTTACTTCCAGAACTCTCTCACTCCAATTGCATTACTGAGCATGTTTTATTTTTTAATTTTCTCCCTTTATACTGAACGGGTATCTGAAGGCTGGATATCACCAAAAAAATGACATGGGGAATTATGGAAACGCCCACTCCTGCAATTGTTTCATTTTCCAAATGCCGGGTAAGATTTTACAGTATGTAAGAGTACCTCCAAATACACCAAGGAGATCCTTGGAGGTTGTTAGTGATATTTATTAGATTATTGGCCTTCAGGTTGTTACTTATATTTATAAGATTATAGCCCTTCAGGGTTTTGTAAGACAATGTGTTTTTGGGCTATGAGTTGGAAAGATGAGAACCCAATTGAAAGAAAACAAAGGCTTCAAAATTTTAAGCCCTGCACTTGACTGCACTCCACTACTCTGCTGCAGTGATGGGTTTGAGCATATGGAAGAAAATTATGAGGCTGTTTGTTTGTCTCTTGCTGTGTGGACAGATACAGTGGTGAAAGAGGGTAAAGTGAATGATTGGGTTCCTTTCTTAATTATTCAACTAGACAGATGCAATTATAGGTACTGATGAATGCACCAGAATGCTTCAGGTTCTGGTATATAATAGTAGGTACTTACAATGCTGACACTTCTGTTTTGCTTGTTATCTCTGTTATAACAGAGGGGAGGGAAGTCCACCATGCTTTTATCATTGCTCTCCTGCTTCTGCGAGGATGTGTAAGAGGCACAGAATTACAGTCTACCCTGTCTTGGGTATGGCCAGAACTTTGGCACCTGCTGCTGAGCAGGGTTTCTTTTTAAGGATTTTGTGATGTTGTCAAAGTGGCAATCACCCAGAAAATACTTTAGCCTAATTTGGCTACATACTAGATATGAAAGTAAAGAAAACACAAATTCTCTCTATATTCTTGAGCTCCTAATGGAACTTACCTTTAAAATCTTGCAATTTGGAATTTTCTTTCTTCAAAATCTGGCGGATTCGGGCGCCATTTTCTCCATGATAAAAAACCTGTGTATAGGTTGAAATCATATTTTTCAGGTTGAAGTTTGGGGAAATTTTGCCAATAAAAGAAACGCTGCTGCTGCTGCTGCTGCTGCTGCTGCTGAGCTCACACAAGGTTCTTAGTGCTTTCCAGTGTTGAGAGGTTATTAGAAATGGCACTTTGATAACTGGAGGCTCTCAGGGTGGGCAGTTCCTAAAGATATGTAATTGTGGTTCTCAGTAAACCAAACAACTGGTTTATGATATATAACAAAGGTTCCCAAAAATCTGAGAACAGATTCTCAGATATAACAACAACTCTTAAATATCTAAGAAGCGACAAAAAAAAAAAAAAAAAAAAAAAAAAAAAAAACCCTTCCTTAAAACTGCCATTTCTTTGCCATATATTTCATGAAAATCATCAGTTCTTTGAGGGTTTTGAAATTTTTTGGAACCAGAAATTTTTTATTCTTAAGAAAAATGAAAAAAAGAAGAGATCTGGAGATAACCTAAGTGGGTCTGGTTCCAATCCATAGCCAAGCCTAACTTTTTCAACTTTCATTTCTTGTTTGCTTGTTTATAGCCAATTTTGGCTAAATCTTCATCTGGATGACAACCACTTTTTCTACATCGCAAAATTGACAATTAAAACAAGGAAAAGAAAAAGCCAGAAAAGAAAACACTGAGTGTCGCTTGCAGGCCAACATCTTGTTGTGAACTTAACCAACAACACTGATCAAATGAACTCAAGCACAACTCAAGCACAATGCTGCACTCTTTTCTTTCTGACGTGCATTGCATTGAGCATGATCCGAGTGCATATATGGTCAATGGAGAGCTTTAGTTCATCAATCTTTTAACTGTTGTAGAGAACGAGGGATGCAGAAATATTTGGATCTTGATAAGGGTTGGTGAACCGTACTTATATATAGTATTATGATTGGCCTGGCTAAACCTTTCAAGGGTAACCTTAACAGGCTAAAAAGCCTTCACTGCAAAAGATGATAAAAAAATTTAATTTATTGAAACAATTTTGAACATACAAGTGATGTCTCAAAGTACTGTAACTACGATTGGTGTTTAATTACCTTTTTTTCGAATATTTATTTATTTGAAAAAAAAGAGGTTTGGCAGTTTCAAATATATTTTTTCACAATTTCAGCAATTGAGGAATAAGTAAGTAAAATATATCCTGTGTTGTGCATTTCTAATAATAACTTAATGGATTTCAAATTTCAAATATTTCGACAAATATCAATAAAATTCTCTCTTTTTTTGGCTAAACCTTTTGTGAATTAAGTTTGTGCCAAACATCAATCATAGATATGGTATTTATATAATGTACCCATACACAAATATTTTAACTATTATGGGTAGTAGTGTGTGGCCATTGCTCTTCTGAGAATTTGCATTAGGCTCTTGGATGAGGTTCATCAGTTAACTCCTCTGAATCCAACTGGAAGACTGCTGGGAAGCTGGAAAAATGCACAGCTTTCAGAGCCCTAGACGACGAGACTGGGAACACACAGTCCAGAGCATCTCCACCAACGCTCAGTACGTGATCCTTCAAAAATACTTCAAAAATATTTCTCACATCCAAGTTTTAGTTACTTAACTTTTCTTCCAACCCCACCCATGAAACTGAAACTGGGACTGCAAGCAGGTCAGAGACTACTGAGAGCAACTCCCGTGGACCAATCAAACTATCTACCCAATTAGAAACATGGAGCAGTCAATAAATACGATTTGAGATACGGAGGACATTAAATCTCGACTATATATGGATGACATATCAAGGACGTTGAATTGGCAATGGGTCCTTCTATATGTCTACTACATATGCAATTCACTTTTGCACACTCTAGGTTATCATGCAGTCAATTTACGTTATGCAATTTACATTATGCAAAAGAGTAGTTATGTTTAAAAAAAGAGTAGGTAGTACCTCCTAAGTCCAAACCCAACAACCGAATGTTTCAGAATTTAATTTTATAATAATTATTAAAACTTTGGCACAAATAATAATTTTTTTTAAGAATTCGGCAAAATAAGAAATAGTTCAATTTATGCCGAAACTGTTTGTTTACTACAGTAGTACTTTTAGTTTATTAGCTTTGGAAATTGGAAACCAGTCTAGCTTAATGCTTTTTTTTTGTTGCTTCTCTGAGGTTTGAGAAGCCTCAGTTTGATAGCCAATTTTCTTTGTGTGAATTGGAAATTCCGTGAGGCCTCGGTTTCTGAACATTCACTAGGCCACAAAACAAATACAAATACATAGTACTTAAAGATCTATAACCTACTTGTGTATACAAAGAAAATCTTAAGGTGGGTGGGTATTTGAAAGTCGGCCCTTATGCATAACAGTGGTTCCAAGTTCCAACACTATTTCTTGATATTATTGTCTTGTATTTAGTTGGAAAAACTCACAACTTGGGTGTTGGTTGTTTTTGGCAAACACAACCTTGATAAAGTTGGGTTCCCACACATATTTGCAATACAACCATGATAAATAAATAAATAAATAAATGAAAAACACCCAGCAAGGGAACAAGAGAAGAAAAAGAAAGGACCGAAATCCAAGCAAAGACTACACTCAAAAGTGCAGAACTCACAATGGGGAGCCCTGATAGGAGAAATCACGAAACACAGGACTTAAACCCATCACCAGTAGCACAAAACAAGTTGTGCAAGGAGATGAGCAAAAGCCTTAAAAAGTCGCCAAGTCTAGAGAGGCCTCTCCTGCTGTCACAACTGCCCGAAGCAAAATAGTGACGGTCTGAACTCTCTGAAGAGCCGCTGACACCCTCTGCCTCATTATTTGAGATAGGAAGATGCTGTCAATTACTTTCCAAAATCAAAGGTTGGTCACCATGGTAAGAGGAACTCCATGGCTCTACTCTATCAACCCCATCAACAGCAGTTTGACATAAAATTTATGTGTGAGCTCCCCTCCTTGTAACCCTGCAATCATCAAATTTTGCTGGTCTTGTCCCTTCATGGCTCTCAACTCAGCAACTTCTTCAAGCTCTCAACTTCAGGGCTCTTTGCTGTTGTCACCAAGAGCCCCATTTCTTGCTACAGCGAGCTCGAAGCAACAAGCTTGCTGATTTTTTCTTGATTTTGATCAATGGTTTTTTTTTTTGGTCGCAACAAGCATTAAACATGCACAACAAATTAAATGTAGAATCAGGTTTGATGCAATTTCAAGGCAGTGTTTAGTAGAAAAAAGAGTTTTGAATTTTTTGAATTATGCTCAAACTACTTAAGTATCTTTCTTGAACAGAGGTTTCAAGAAAAAAACTGCAACGCAGTGGTTAGAATTCCCCCATCAATCAACAGGAAGGTTTAGGTTTCTATACTTTTCCCAAACTCTCCTTTTCTTCCACAGACAAGAGGGATGGAAAAGAAAAAGAAAAAAGCACCCAATGCAACTTCTTCAAGCTAGTTCTGTAAAATATCCTGAACATCGGGCTACTAGATTAGAGAGTCAAATTAGGGCCCAAAGACAGGGTGAATTCATGGGTAACGCTATTATCACACAAATAACTTCCAGTTTTTTCAAGACATGACACTATAGTCATCCTTAAAATCATCCTGTCTTTGGCCTGCCATCTCATCCTGAGTTTTTGAGCTATTTAAAAAGTCACCCATACAGGGGACCAAAATGAAAACTCAGCATGAGACTCACAATGCTCCAGCAAATTCTCTCTTTCACCTGCTCTAGCAACCTCCAGCTCTCATGCAACACAACACACAAACACACCTCCTCCTTCTGTCTTGCAACACAACGCACACAGAATTAAACCGAGCATGCACCCTGTGTGTCAACTTGGGCATTCCGGCCCGTGTTTTGATGAAACATGAGGTTTGGGTTTGCCCCCTCCAGGGTCTTTTATGGAGAACTTTAATATGATTCTGTTTTTTCATTGAAGTGTGTCTGGTCAGCCTCACATTTGTTGCACAAGTTTGCCTGGAGTAGCCGCCCCTATGTTCAAAGCACACAAGATCTGTTCTATAGTGGCACATTTGATCAAAGCATACAAGAGGAAACTAGCATACAAGAGGAAACTGGCATGCAAGGTCTCCATGCACCAAATCTCAACTGAGAATGGAATGCTGGGTCTTATTCTGGTTGTTCTTTAGTAACTTTTTCCCCCTAGGTTAGGTTGGCCATGGTTTACGATTTCCATTGTGCTACTCGTTATGTATAGGAGAAGGGTCGATATTCGAACTCTTCCTGGATTTAAAGTGGCTGTCACAACACAGGCAGAACCTAATGACTACCCGGGGCATTTTCCTAATAAGGACCCAAGGATTTTCTTCGGGGCTTTTCCTTTTTTTGAAAAACAGGATGCTTACAGAGATTTGTAAGGTCCTATTGACTAGTCACTGTGATCTGATGTGGGTCATAAGATCTTGGGTGAGGTTATGCATGAAGAGCTATGAGAAAATACACTATGAGTAGCATTTTGAGAGTTCTTTATGGAAAGGTAAGATACATGACTATGGGGTGTTCTTAGGAAGGGCTATTAGTCCAGGCCAAAAATAGTGGCAGCCAATTTTAGGAATAGAATTTCCATGCAAGCAATGAGAAGTTGAGTCATGGAGTGAAGGGGCCGCCCTTTATTTTCTCGTGGGTGGGGGGCAGGGGGGTGTTTCAAGTTGTGTTTGGTGTGGAGAGTCCACCGTTCACTTTCCACTTGGACATGGGACAGTTGACTTTCCATGCAAGCTTTCATTTTTTCCTTTTTTTATTTTGTGTTTGGGGTAAGGCTGTCAAAGCTAAGAGTTCCCACGTTCATGGCATGCTCTACAAAGAGTTCCCAATATCACCTCACTTCTATCCCATATGCTTTGGCAAATGTTGTCCTCCTTTTATCCATATACATGGGTGAAAGGGGGTGTACCTTGTACTTCAAAATAACACCTTCTATTTTGGTGAGACTCCATAGTTTCATTTATTTTTGAATGATGGGCCAATCAAATCATGGAAACAGGACCTGGTAGAACCCATTAAATTACCATTTGACAGAATGTCAACTTGTATAACTGGGCTAGGCACATTGCTAGGCACTAGAAGCCATTCCAAAGTGCATAAATCCAATAAGCAACACTATGGAGAGTTCCAAGTAGGAATGGAGGACAAGTTGTTTCCCATGTCTTTTTTTTTTCCTTGTTTTTTTTCTATCTGTAGTAGTAAAGGGAGTTGTCCATCACTTTTACTTTATTTTTTGGGGAAAACCTTGAAGGGGAAGAAGATGTTGGACAAACATTGATAGTTTTTCACACGGGGTTTTCCAATTCTCAAGGTACAGTAGTTTCTGAGGAATTCTTAGTGTGCTTCCTTGCGCTTCTTCGGAAACTGTCCCTATAACTAGGGAATATTACAAACACAGGGGCCAAAAATAGAAGTGGGGGGAAAGAAAGGAAGGTGCAGGTTTATCACATGGCCGGCTATTTGGTGAATATTTTCAGTACTTGGGTCTCAGAAAACCCTCCACCACTTGCATATTGGAAAAACCATGGGCTAGGAATACTACAAAACAACAGACCTACAAAATATGAGAAAGGCCAAAGGGTGCACATTTCGCACATCATAGGGCCACCTTAGCCGAATATCCTCAGCACTTGCCCAAAGCTTACACATACCCACTTTTCCTAATGTGCAAACAAAATAGCTATGGAAAAAGCCAAATCAGCAATCAAACCGGAACTTGCAAATTGCTTGAGAGGTGTCCTTTTTGTGGAACTAGGTATGAAACTTTATTGGGTAGTAGGTTGTATTTTTGGTGCACACCAGTCCAAAGTTTGAGATGTATAAAATTACTTGAGAGGTGTCTTCTTGTGAAACTAGGTACGGAGAACTTTATTGGGTCGTAGGTTGTATATGTAATAAATTGCTTGAAAGGTGTCTTTTTGTGAAACTAGGTACAGAAAACTTTATTGGGTAGTAGGTTGTATGTGTAATTAAATTGCTCAAGAGGTGTCTTTTTGTGAAACTAGGTATGAAAACTTTATTGGGTTGTAGGTTGTATTTTTGTTGCATGCCAGTCCAAAGTTTGAGATGCATAAATTTTGGGGAATGAAAATGATGATGATTGATGTGGACAAAAATGCCTCATTTTCATGAAATTTGTACACTGCCTGTCTTTTGTACTCAGGTTTATGTTGTTTATTCAGGCCTACACCCAATTGTGCAAAACCAGACAAAATTCAAATCTCCACAAAATATGATTGCACATAAGGGTCTCCAGTTCCAAGGCTTTTTAATCATTCCATTTCGGGAAAAAAAAAAGAGAGTTCCGAGTTCTCACTCTGGTTTTATCATTGGTTTCTTTACACCCTTGTTTCCAAATGAATGACGCCCATTATTCAATATGAGCCTTGCCCCTTCTTCACCACTGGCATAACTCTTACTTTAGGTTGACTACCATAGTAATGGCAGCTTCTATAATATTTACAGAAATGCTGGAAATTGCAAAAAATATTTTATCCAAAGAGAATAATTTTCTGGAGGAAACTATTGAATTTTCAGGAATATTATATTTTCTGAAATGAAAATTTAATTTCCACTTAATTTGATGTTCTTTTGACGATTAAGCATGTCAAAGGTTGGTGGGTTGATGCCACTTTTTAGACCTCACAAAATTGAAAAATAAAAATAAAATCCCTGGTTACTATGATTCTTACTTTCTCCAGGCCATAAGTTTTTGGGGGTTGGGTCTCTCTTATCATGACAAGTTTTGCCCATCCACCAGCTACTTTATGATAAGTGCATATGGGGTAGCATCTGAACTTGCATGCAAGTTATAGAGGGATCCGAAACATGGCTCACTTATTGTTATCAAGTGACACCCATGATGAAAGTCACTTCAAACCACTCAACTATGCTCAGATTCACAGAGCAACAAAAAATAAAAATAAAAAAATAAAAAATATATATATATCATGGGTTCAAATCCCCAAAAAAACCTCAATTTAATATTTATCCAAGTTTGCTATAGACTTCACTGTAAAAGATTTCTTGCAGTCAGTCTCTGTGCTCCACCTACATGCACATTCTCTTGTACAAAGCTATTGGATCTCTCCTCAAGTTGGCTCTGCACTGGGTTCATGTTTTACCAAAACAAATAATCCTGATACAAAAATGCAACAAAAAAGAGAGCAAAAGTTTTGTCTTCTTGCACTGGCATAAAAACAACCCACAACAAAAACATATTTATTGATTTGCAGTGACAGATCGCAAAGTATGCAAAGACAGCGGAAGTACTCATCAACTGCACCACAAGACACAAACAGTGTTCTTCAATTAGATGTCCGTGTGCAAAATATCCCAATGCTTATTCCTGAGAAAAACCCAGCCCAAATACCCAAAAAATCTCTACTCCCAATCCACCGCAAATTTCATATTGAATAAAACCAAAACAAAGCTCATAGTCAATGATGCTAGATCCTGAAGTCACCACTTGAAGTGGGTTATAAATATCAAAAGACCAAAAGCAATGAACAGTTCATGAGCTAGAATTACGCTTCAAGTTTAGCACTTAGACGATTTTTTTAGCGAATGAACCAAAAGCAAAGAATGAATGAACCAAAAGCAAAGAATGCCTCAATTACTTGTTTTGTAGTGTTCACAAAACTCCAAACCCTATTTTTTGGTTTGGAGGATTCCAGTACGGTGCACCATCACCCTCCAGATTTCTTCAATCCAAAACAAAACTCCAATTTGGGTTTCCCATGCACACAACACCACCATACTGATGATAAGAACTCACAAAATGTCAAAGTGACAAATTATTCATTGGTGTCAGCATGCTGTTCTCATACTTCTGACAGGCACCCACCAGATTCTTTCCTCTTACTTCCAAGTTCCATCATCTCATTTGTACATGTTGTTGATCCAAATGCTAGAGTCTAAAATGCGGTCACAACTTTGTACCTTAAACCTTGCCTAAATAGCTTGTAGTCCTATGTATCCAAAACTCTCATAGTTCATTGTCATCTAGCTAGTTATATGCACAACAAGTGGGAAAGACTTTCCATTTATGTCTAAGTAGAGTTTGTGTGTAAGGCACAGAGTTACCCCTTGCAAAGAGCATAAGAGAGGTGGGCCTTAATCAATTGCATTAACAACCTCCCAGAAATTTGATAGTGCATTTGGAGGGTTGGAAGAAGACAATTGACAATGGTGGGAGAGGGGAAGAAGACCTCCCCCCTACTATTTTGCATGGAAATGTAATTGGTTGTTGAAATTCACCTAGTGCTCAAAGTGCATGCAAGTGGTGCTAAAATGAGGAGACAACATTTGCAAACATAAGAGACAATGGTTGAAAGGGGGGAGTAAGTAAGCATGACCAGAGAGGTAGAGGTATAAGAACTATGCCTAGGACTCCCCCATTAGAATCTTCCCATATGCTGACCTTGAAAGGAGAAGCTGGTAGAAGCCCCACTACCCAAGAAGAAAAGAAGCAAAATAGAAGCAAACAGTTAAAGGTACATGTAACTAAAGAACCTTTGTTCCATTTTGCTTGGCAACAACAACAACAAAAAAACACCTTTGTCACATGGGATACAAAGCCTGCCTAGTGCCTCCGTTATACCCATTTGCAAATGGGTGGGCACTAGTCTCAATAGGACTACTATTAATAACAAATGGAAGTTGTGTATATGTAGGGTATGCTTAATGCCCATGTTTGGGCCCCAGGGAAGGGAACTCAATTTTGGTACACGGAAGGGCAACAACAACAAAACAAAGGGGTTCCTCTGGTTGAGGGCCTGGGGACAAGGGTGGCCACTGGGAAGTATCTCAATAGGTTGCCCTTCTAAAAAATCACAAAGCAATTCTGCACACAAATGTTGATGAGGACCAAGAAAAGTTTGAAGGAAAATATTTTTCAAAAATTTGCTCGCAATTTGCAAGGATTTGAATTGGATTATGGTGGTTTTATTATTAGCATTTAAAATTTTGGATAAATTTACTATTTAAGGATTATTAAAATTTGTTGCGATGAGTTAGAAGAATTTGGACCCACTTTGAAGGGAAATAATAAAGGTTTTAAATTTTAATGCAAACTAAAAGAACCTTTGTCACATGGGAGACAAAGGGTTAACCACGGGTATTGCGCCATTACAGGTTGGGCACTGGGCTCAATAGCCTTACTAATAATAACAACAAGCCATCAATCTTGTAAGTGATGTCAGTTGATGGACCCAATTTGAAACTTGCAACCAATTTGGTTCTTTCCTTTTTGTTCATTATGCATCACTAAACTTGTAGAAAATGGAAAAAAAAAAAGTTGGGAGAGGGGAGGGGAGGGGAGGGGAAGAGCGG
>Ga0209208_10002290_pt1 | contig 27407 bp, 19 predicted proteins | sample S1TSphfallax_3_FD_187694 | JGI IMG/M metagenome (GOLD analysis project Ga0209208, IMG submission 187694) | Host-associated microbial communities from peat moss isolated from Minnesota, USA - S1T2_Fd - Sphagnum fallax MG (SPAdes) (version 2) | ecosystem: Host-associated > Plants > Peat moss >...
TAAAAATTAAGAACCAGTTTTAAATTTTTCCCAATGTGGTCTTGTGTAAAAGGAATTATCCCATAGAAGCCGGAACAGAGACTTCTATAACCTGAATACACCAGTTTGTAATGAGAAAACACATCGGTTCTTAAGTCATGGATATGTGTGAGCGAATAATTCTCCTGATCTACACAAAGTGATATTCCTCTGATCTCATGTTCTGTATCAAAGCACCAACCGTAAAAGGGAATATACACACCACATCCAACAGTTACTAGCTGAGGTATTGGAGTCTCGATTGTATAATTAATTGACATTTTTCCACCACTAAATAAAAGAATACATTCGTGAACTAAAAAAAGCTTAAATAACTCCTGCCTTATACATTAATTTCGTTATTTCTCACTAAACCAATTAAGTGCTTGAATCGAAACCAGATCTGTCTTAGTTTCCAAAACTTACTAGTATACATAGCAGCAATAGTTGTGTTTGAGTATTCTAATGCTGCTTGAGTTTGATGTAATTGAAATTGCGTTTGCTCCAACTCCGTCTGAGTTTGTTGTAACTGGGATTGTGATTGTCCCAATTCTATCTGAGTTTGTTGTAACTGGGATTGTGATTGTCCCAATTCTATCTGAGTTTGTTGTAACTGGGATTGTGATTGTCCCAATTCTATCTGAGTTTGCTGCAATTGGGATTTTGTTTGCTCTAATTCTATCTGAGTTTGCTGTAATTGGCATTCTAATCCACGTTGTTTTTTACTATTCGTGATATCTGTATCTTTAGTTAGTTTGTATAATTCAGGTAGACTAAAACTATATTTAGACTTCGCTATGAATAGGATATCTTCATTTTGGAGGAGGTCAAATAACTTTTCTACCCCAATACTTTGAAGTAACGTAGAAATATGACCTAAGTACAGGAAAGCTTTTTCTAATTCATATTCATAACCTTCTTGAAATTCAGGACGCTTTATTTGATTAGAAAAACTTGATTTAAAAAGCTCAATCGAAACATTATTCAATATATTTCTGTATATCTGGCATCTTTCAAAAGTCATACGTGATAAATTGGCTGGATCACTCAAATTATTAAAGTTAGCACGAATCCTATATTTAACTAACTTTTCTTCTATTACAGTTAGATCATATTTTTTAACTATTTTAATCCACATATCAAAATCTTGTAGTTGGATTGATGCTAAGTTAAACAAACCACATTCTAGTAGGATATCTTTTTCTATTAGAGCCGTAACAGCACATAAATAGTTACCTTCCATAAAAAACCAATTCAATATTTCTGCACGGGTTCTATTAGGATGATTGAAGTAATTTTGAGCAAAATGTTCGCCTGTAAATGGTTGACTGTCATCATCTACAAAATCAACCCAAGAAAAGACTATTTTCTTACCAGAACTGTTTAAATACTGATACTGGATTTCTAATCGCTGAGGATAGCAAGCATCATCTCCAGACATGAGAGCTATATACTTTCCTCTTGATACTAGTATACCATTATTTGTAGCAGCACTTGGTCCCTGATTCTCTTGATAAATATATGTAATTCGAGGATCTTGAAAGCTCCTAATAACTTCATCAGTTCCATCATTAGAGCCATCATTAACGATGATAAATTCAAAATCTTCAAAGGTTTGCTTTAAAACACTCTCAATTGACTCAGCAATATACTTTTCATGATTATAGGTAATCATCACAACGCTGATTAAAGGCGTATCATATCCCACTTACACATTCTCCAATAAAGCTTTTGTTACTGCCTCGATTTGTTGATCATTCATGTGAGATCCTATTGGTAAACTCAAAACCTCTCTACTTAAACGCTCAGAAACAGGAAAACTATCTAAATTCCATCCTTCTCTTACATAAGCACCAGACAAATGGGGAGGAATCGGATAATGAATGAGTGTACCAATGCCCTTTTGCCATAAATGTTGCTCTAGATCATACCGATTGGGGTGACGCACAACAAATAAATGCCACACTGGCTCTGCCCAACCAGGTACAAATGGTACCATTAAGTGGCGATTTTTGACTAGTGTTGCCAAATATTTTTCCGCAACCTTTACACGACGAGCATTCCATTCATCTAGTTTGGCTAGCTTTACCCGCAAGAATGCGGCTTGTAACTCATCAAGTCGGCTGTTATAACCCTGAATCTCATTTTTGTACTTTACACGAGAACCATAATTACGTAAAAGGCGAATTTTATCAGCTAACTCAGCATCATTAGTGGTTACCGCACCAGCATCACCAATAGCTCCTAAATTTTTGGTAGGGTAGAAACTGAAACCTGCTGCATCTCCTAAACTACCAACACGACGATTTTTATATCTTGCGCCATGACCTTGAGCAGCATCTTCAATTACTTTAAGATTGTGTCGCGCTGCAATTTCATTAATAGGGTCCATGTCAGCAGGTTGACCGTATAGATGAACTGCCATAATAGCCTTAGTTCGTTCTGTAACGACATTTTCAATAAGTGATGGATTAATATTGTAGGTTTTTTCATCTGGTTCAATAGGAACCAGAGTAGCTCCAGCCTGGGAAACAGGTAACCAACTAGCAATATAGGTGTTAGCTGGCACAATTACTTCATCTCCAACACCAATTTCCATCGCTCGCAAAATTAGGTGTAAAGCCTCTAAGCCATTACCTATGCCAATACAGTATTTTGTTTCGCAGTAAACAGCAAATTCAGCCTCAAAAGCCTCAACTTCTTTACCAAGGATATACCAGCCAGATTCCATCACTCTTCGGTAGGCTGCATCAAGCTCTGCTTTTAATTCGAGGTAGGGAGCTTGAAAATCAAGAAATGGTACTTTCATTATGGCTAACTCCGCACAGAGGCAAGAAACTCTTCGTAATCTCGATAATAGTCAGATTCATCATAAAAGGTAGATGCCAAAGCCATACACACAGAACCAGAGGAAAAGTTATCAATTTCTCGCCAAACCATAGGACAGATGTAGAGTCCGTAATAGGAACGATTTAGATGAAAACGTTTTCTCTCATAACCGTCATCTAAAACCACATCAAAGCTACCAGACATAGCGATAATTAATTGCTGAAGCTCTTTATGAGCATGACCACCTCTCTCAGCACCACCAGGAACATCATATAGGTAGTAAACGCGCCGAATCTCAAATGGAATATGTTTTCCACCTTCTATAAAAGTTAAGTTTCCCCGAGGATCAGCAATTTTAGGCAAGCTAACAATTTGACAATTTTTAATCACTATGTTTATTACCTCTAATTAAAATGGGATTTGGAGATAATCTTTAATCGACCAAATGGAGCTTCAACAAGAAAGTAAGTAATTATAGACAGAAGAAAATCCAAACTGCCGTACCACCAGGACTGCATATCAGCCAACTCAAATCATGATCATGATAAACAATCGAATTTCTTGGAGGACTGCAATGATGAATTACAACTATTAAAGACGCAACTCCACGTAGAGATAAAAGTACATCTAGGTGGTTATATTTATCACTCTTTTTTTGCCCATTTGGAACTATCATTAGCTCATTTTTGTTATTCATTAACTGTTTTAATAACACGTGCCGGATTACCAGCAACCATTTTTCCCACAGGAACATCCTTATTGACTACAGATGCAGCAGCCACAACAGCACCTTCACCAATCTGTACTCCTGGAAGAATGTTGGCGCCGGCGCCAATAGCCACCTTATTACTAATTTTTGGACCTTGAATACGTTCTTCGTCATATCCAAGTCTGCCAATAGCGCGGTCGTTAGTAGTAGCTACTAGGACGCTAATAAAGACATCATCGCCAATTTCACAATTACCTGTTATGTGGGTAAGATCCATAATTTTTGTTCGCTGACCAATTCGAGTATTATAGTTTACAGTAACACAGCGACTTAGAAGGCAAAATTCACCAATTCTTACTTTCTCTCTAATGGAAGCGTTGTCCCCAATTAATGTATTTTTTCCAATTTCTACATCGTAATAAATTACACTATTAGGTCCAATAGAACACTTTTCATGGATATGTACTTTTCTATCGAAATCCAATTTTCTTTCTGTTGCACCTGCTCCCTTTGGTTCCTTACCAATGTATGCACCAGGAAATATCTCTACGAAATCTCCAATCACAACGCCTGATTCAATGATGACATGAGGGTGAATAATTACGTTGTTACCTATTTGGACGTTCTCAGAAATTACAGCATAATCCTTAATTTCTATGTTTTCACCAATACTACTCGTTTTTATTATTGCGCTTTTACTAATCATATTTTTTTATTTGCCTAAATTTTCATAAAATTAATTGTTACAGGTGCATAGGTTCTCGACCAAAATTTATGCTGAATATTTTCAGGAGGATTAACTTTAAAAACCAGAGCATTGTCTACTAAATCTAAATAAATATGTTGTTGGTTAGGCATAACAGGTAACTCTACTCCAAAAACTATTGTATAAATTCCCTCATTTAAAACATTTACTGTTTTAGCTTCCACAACATACACATCTCCTGATTTCACAGGAGGCATGTCTATATTTTCAGTAGTAGTTGTAGTGCCAATTAGTTCAATACCTTTTAGATCTTTAATTAAATATCCAAAACAAAAGGTAGGAAAGCTTTCTTCAAAAAAAATAGAGGCTTGAATTGAAAAATCTTGCTTGTACTCAATATGATTTGTTAATTGATGAAACTTGTTAAGTATTTGTATATCTAATATTTTTGCGCCACCATCTCCATAGCGGCAAGATCCATCAGCAAATTTGGTTTCCATATCAGTTTGAACTACAATTTTAAAATTTGAATTGTTAACTATATTAGACTTCTTGTTATCTTGGGAATTTATGGTTCTTAATACCTGCCTATTTAACTCTTGATTTGCTTCAGCACGAATTCTGCTAATATAAATTTCTACAACTTCTGAAGCTTTGCCAATACATCTTAGTTCCCCATCGTCTAAAAAAACACCTCTTTGACAAAGGCTTTTAACAGAACCAGTATCATGACTGACAAATAGTACCGTTACTCCAGATTCCATCATTTGTCGCATTCGCACCATACACTTTGCCTGAAAGAACATATCTCCCACAGCTAAAGCCTCATCAACAATTAAAATATCTGGGTTAACATGAATAGCTGAAGCAAAAGCCAACCTTACATACATCCCACTAGAGTAAGTCTTAACAGGCTGATCGATGAAATCTTTTATATCGGCAAAAGCTGCAATATTGTCAAATCGCTCATCTACCTCTATTTTAGAAAGCCCCATAATTGCACCATTCATATACACATTTTCCCGCCCAGTAAATTCCGGGTTGAATCCAGCACCTAATTCCAGTAATGCTGCTACTCTACCATTAACTTGCACTTCTCCACTGGTAGGTATCAAAGTTCCGCAAATGAGTTGTAGAAGTGTTGACTTACCTGCACCATTACGACCAATAATACCTATAGTCTCACCTTTCATCACTTCAAAAGAGATGTTTCGCAAAGCCCAAAATTCTTGACCATAGGTCTTTCCAGGTAATAGCACTTCTTTCAATCTATCTACAGGTCGGGTATATCGCTTGAAGCACTTCGATACATTATTTAGGTAAATTGCAGTTTTTTCTCCCATGCTGTTGTTTTTAATATTCTCCAAATTCAAACACAATAAATGAGCAATAGGTAATTAAATTACAGCACATCAGCAAACGCCGGACGTAACCGCTTATATACGAAAAACCCAACGCAGAACAATAACGCAGCTATGAGGGTAGAGATTCCCCATTCTCCCCAATGTTCTACCTCTCCAACTAAAATTATGTCCCGATAGACTTCTACAATAGCAGTCATGGGATTTAACCAAAACACCCAACTTCGCCATTGTTCTGGAATTGATATTACAGAATAAACAATAGGTGTCATATAGAACCAAAGATTTAAAATTATCCCTAGCGTTTGCGGAATATCACGTAAAAACACTGTTAACCCTGCTGCTAAATAACCTAACCCTGCTGTTAACAATAATTGTGTCACCCAAACTAAGGGTAATAGCACCAAGGTAGTATGTAAAGTATGGAAAGTTCCCACTACGAATATAATCAACGCTATTAAACCAAAGGAACTTTCAACAAACGTTGATAGGATTGATACCAGTGGTAACAAAGCTAGCGGAAAGACTACCTTTTTCACTAAGTTTGGCTGTCCTATGACTGAACTAGAAGCTTGTATTAGTCCACCTGTAAATGCAATCCAAGGTAGCAACCCAGCAAAAAGCCATAAACCAAAGGTAAAGTTAGTTACTGGCAGTCCTTTGAGACTCAACTTTACCTTCAGGACTATCGAAAATACATAAGTATATATAAGTAACTGTGAGAGTTGATTTAGCAAAGGCCACAAATTACCCAAAATAGAGCCTTTATATCGTGCTTCTAAGTCCCGCAGCACCAATGTCCTGAGCAAATCAATCTTTGCCCAAATTCTGTCATTTATTGGCAGTATACGCTTCAGTATCCCTGCTTGAGCTAGAATCCCTCGCACTGTCCGCGACAATTGCTGCTTCCTCACTACTTACACACTTTTAATTTTGTCTATTAGATTTAGAAGTTAGAATCCCTGATCTAAATCGCTTTGGTGATCATATAACAAAAGAGCTAACTTGAAACAAATAATTTCTGTAAATCCAACTTTTTGGTGGCTAAGTACTTGAACAGAATTAATTACACAAACTCTGGAATGGAATCCTTTATCCAGTCTAGATAAGACTAGATATTAGTTTGTAAATATTTCTGTTCGCTTACTTATTCGGATTTCCTTTGACCAAAACAATGTAGAGGCTGGTTCAGAAATACACCATAAGCGGCAACGTCGTCAAAACCACTGTCAATCGGGAAGTGGAGGGAGATGGGGGAGAACAATTTTAGATTGGAGGAAGATCTAGAGAATAACCAACACTCAACCCCTAATCTCCAAAGTAGTCAATACCCAATTAGAAGATATCAAGGCAACTCTGACTATACTAAAAACGGGTCGGAGCTTTACTTTTAAAATAACTAAGAGATTAATAGGCAAGCTTTTTTTGCTTAGGCAAAAGTCCAGTAATCAGATGTTTAGAGTATAATTTAAAACTAATTATTCAAGAGATACGTAGGAATTGTATTAGTTCTTTCAAAAAATTCCCTACGTACACCTACCTCTACCGCCTTGTGGGCAGGATCACTTCCTGAGGATACGGTGGAATTGGTTGATACATAGCCCTGGGCACCGGAAATTACTGTTTGCATAACATTTTCTCTTGCCCTTCCCATCTACATCCGGGAGGAATTTGGTGATAACTCAGTCACAGATTCAGCTACACTGAGACTTGGTTTATCGAGTTGTGTGTGATTAGACATGGAAATCGGACAAAAGGTTAAAGTTTTTCGTCTGCGCGATCGCGTCCCCTCCCCCATCGCTAAAAGACTAGGGCAAGTTGGCATCATCCAAGGGTACAAAGTAACCGATGGCAGCGGTATTGGGGTGGTAGTCCAGTTTGACGACAACTTTTCCACCTGGTTTTTTGAAGATGAAATTAAACCTGTGTGAGGAACCCAAACCCAGGGGTGAATACATCTTTACCCTTAATAACCATATTTTAACCTAGCAGAGTGCATCTTCTTAATATCTAACAGAGGGGTATCGAGAACCCAAGATCAGGGTTTTTGGGAAAAAGCAGGAGATTGAGAAGATTTGTTAAGTGTTAAGTTGGAGTTGAAAAGATCGGCGGTGAAAATAGGAATCAAGGAATGGCCCTAATACTGACTTTTTTGGGCAAAGGCGGCATAACTCGTAGCAAAATAGCGATCGCCGCCGCCAAATTATTGGCAAGCCAAGGCAAGCGCGTACTTCTAGCAGGATTAGCAGAACCAACGTTGTCAATCCTCCTAGATAGATCTATCACTCAAGATCCCCAGGAAATAGCTCCTAACCTGCAAGTTGTCAAGTTTCAAGTATCTACATTGCTAGAACGCAACTGGGAAGTCGTGAAGAAACTGGAAGCACAGTACCTGCGTACACCAATTTTGAAAGAAGTGTATGGTCAAGAACTGGCAGTATTACCAGGTATGGATAGCGCTCTGGCACTAAATGCAATCCGTGAATATGATGCCAGTGGACAGTATGACGTGATTATTTACAATGGCACAGGTGATTCCTTTACCCTGCGGATGTTGGGGTTACCAGAATCTCTAAGTTGGTATATCCGAAGATTTCAGAGATTGTTTGTCAACTCCGACTTAGGAAAAACCATCACCGAATCACCTTTGATTCAGCCAATAATTAGTAGCTTTTTTAATGTCAATTGGACAGCAGATAACTTTACCTTTCCCATCAACCAAGCTAACAATTTTTTAGACCAGGGCAGGGTAGCTTTAGCCGATCCCCAGCGCGTTGCTGCCTTTTTGGTGACAACACCAGACCAGATCGAGGTAGCAGATGCCCGTTATCTTTGGGGTAGTGCCCAACAAATCGGTTTAATTGTTGGTGGTGTCATTTTAGTGTCCCCAGAACCCAACATCAACCTATCAGAGGATTTTGCTCCCTTATCTGTCAGCATTGTCCCTGACCTACCCTCAGGTGATTGGCAACCGCTCATCAATGCCCTCCCTAACTTTGCTGAACAAGCCATCCAGGCTCCCAAACCGCTGGAAATTGACATCCACAATCGGGAAGTCCGCCTATTTTTACCAGGATTCGATAAAAACCAAGTCAAACTCACTCAGTACGATCTGGAGGTTACTGTAGAAGCAGGAGATCAACGGCGCAATATCTCCCTACCAAGTGCCCTGAGTGGCAAACCCATTACAGGAGCTAAGTTTCTCAATAGCTATTTGATAATTTCTTTTTAGGTAATGGGTAATGAGTCCCCAATCCCCAATTCCCCAATCCCAAATAATCCTATGTCCGAATCAAATCAACCTCTAGACTCAGTCACTCATCATCCTAGTAACCAAAGTGCTAAAACTAGGCAGATGCTAGGAATGAAGGGAGCCGCACCAGGAGAAACTTCCCTGTGGAAAATCCGCCTACAATTGATGAAGCCAATTACCTGGATTCCTCTAATTTGGGGGGTAGTTTGTGGTGCAGCTTCCTCTGCTAACTACACCTGGTCACTGGAAAACGTCCTCAAGTCAGCAGCATGTATGTTGCTAGCTGGACCATTGATGACAGGTTATACCCAAATCCTCAATGACTACTACGATCGCGAAATTGACGCGATTAATGAACCCTACCGTCCTATCCCCTCCGGAGCAATTTCCCTCCCCCAGGTTGTCATCCAGATTTTTATCTTGCTAGGGGCAGGAATTGCCCTGGCTTATGTTCTAGATGTCTGGTCAGGTCATGAATTTCCCACAATCACCGTCATTGCCCTCATTGGGGCTTTTATAGCTTACATTTATTCTGCCCCACCCCTGAAGCTAAAGCAAAACGGCTGGCTAGGTAGCTACGCCTTAGGTGCTAGCTATATCACCTTACCTTGGTGTACAGGTCACGCCTTATTCGGAGAACTCCATTGGCAGATTGTCGTCTTGACTATGTTTTATAGCTTGGCAGGATTGGGTATTGCCATAGTTAACGACTTCAAAAGTGTAGAAGGCGATCGGCAATTAGGGCTACAATCGTTACCAGTTATGTTTGGCATTACCAATGCTGCCTGGATTTGTGTAGTGATGATTGACCTATTTCAAGGACTAGTCGCTGCCTATCTTGTTACTATCCACGAAAACTTGTATGCAGCCATTTTAGTGTTGTTAATCATTCCCCAAATTACACTGCAGGATATGTACTTCCTGCGTGACCCAATCAATAATGATGTCAAGTATCAAGCCAGTGCCCAGCCATTCCTGGTCTTGGGAATGCTCATAACTGGGATAGCACTAGGTCACACCGGGATATAAACATTAACAGTCAGCCGGAACTATGGTATTTAGTGAAAGCTGACTACCTAACCACTCCCCCTAGTTAGAAGTAAGGTATACTAAAAATGGGTTCGAGCTTTACTTTTAAAATCACGCTTGAGATTAACAGGCAAAATTTCCTTTGCCCAGGCAAAAGTCCAGCAATCAGCTGTTTTTAGTATATAGGGTCTGCTAAAAAACTCTCCTATTGCGAATCTAGGTGCCACACGGTGCAAAAAATGGGAGCTTTGGAGGTTCATCCCCAAATTAACCCCACGATTTTTTCCCGAGATGCAAGCATTTTGAGTTTCTAAATGCCATATTCTTGCACATGTTTGGACTAAAAACGATTGAAACCCTGATTCCGAATAGGTTCTAGCTTGATTCAGCTAGCCCTATATAAGCAGTTAACCTAGGTTCTAGCTTTCCTTTTTATAACAAAGGCTATGTTAAATTTAATACATTTGCTTATACAAGGTATTCAGTTATTTTTAATTCCAATTTGCTTTATTGGTGCTTGGACTCTTATTTTAGTCCTTGCTTGGAGTCTATGGACAGCAGCACGAGATAGTGTCACCATAGCTAAACAAATGCATCAAATCCCCTGTACTAGCTGTCAATTTTTTACATCTGATTATCGCCTCAAATGTACAGTTCACCCCGCTATTGCAAATACAGAAGCAGCTATTGATTGTTCTGACTTTCAACCGAAGACAAATCCTCACCTCTATTGAGCAGCGAAACTTATTTGCCTGACCTAACAGAGAACCGTTCACATCCCCCTACATCATCCCGTAGGGTACGCGTAAGGCATCCCTCAAAATAGCATTTATTAAGTACTTGAACAGAATTAAGTACACAAAATCTAGGCTGGAATCCTTTATCCAGTCTGGATAAGACTAGATATTAGTTTGTAAATATTTCTGTTCGGTTACTTACCTCAATTTTCGCAGTATTTTAAGTATTATTGCTGATTGACAGCAACGATTGGGGACTGAAATACACTAACTTTGAGGCTGATTCCTTGCTAACCAAGCTAACAAATCTGGCATTTCTTGGAAATCTAACAGGATTTCTGCTAATTCTTCGATCTTGACTAAGGGGAGAGATCGGATTTGCTCTTGTAATTGTGTTGGTAATTCTTCTACCCGTAATCTTCTAGCTAAAAGTCGTAAAATTATGGTAACACCACGTTGTTCACCGCGTTGTTCACCACGTTGTTCACCACGTTGTTCACCACGTTGTTCTGCTGCGCGGATTTGTTCTAAGTAAATTGGTGACAACTGCATAATTAGCTCCTGTTCTTCTGATTCCAAATCTTTTTTAGCTTCTAGTTCTGCTCGCAAGTTACTGAACTGTTCTAGTGTATCTTCCCGGTATGGACTATCTGCTGGTAATTCGGCTACTTCAGCTATGGCGTCTGTCTGCACTCTACCCCTTCCCATCAACCTCAACCATAATGTTTCTGGTGTTTTTGGTAATTGGTGAATGACAATGATACCTACTTTCAGCAATGGAGCCAACAAATATACCCCACTGTCCCAACCTTTTAGCTTATTTATAGCACCAAACCCCGCTAATTTTTCGGCTGATAATGTCGGGGTCAGAATCCACAACATTGGTAGCTCTGCGTCAGCGATTTTCTCGCCTTTTTTTTCGGCTTGACGGATCAGGTCGCTGTGCAGGTCGTATAACTTTGACATACAGCTACGTATTTCCAGTGTACTTACTGGATTCCGAAAGGGTTCAAAGACCACGGACCCAGTAGCACATTGACCTAGGAGTCCTAAATCTGAAGTGACAACAACTTGAGAATTAGGGGTAAAGTAAATATCAGCGAACCGGGCTTCACTACTAATAGCCTGAGATTTCTGAACACGACCCAAGGGTGACAGTAGGGACTCTAGCAAGTTTTTGGCAAATTGGTCGTGGGGAAATTGGCTCATAAAAATATAAATAAATATGTTTAAGCGATTTTAGCTCAATTCAATACCGTGAAGAAATTTTGATTTCGTCAAGTGTGGGGAGTCCTTAAATTTTGGATTAGGGGAGCACAGATCAATCCCTCCCCCGCATCTTGCTTTTGAATAAAGTCTCATCGGGTAGAAGGTTCGCCAAATTAATACCTAATTTCCATCAGCCAAAGGTTATATATTCCTCCACTTGTTATATAAATTTAGTTAATTTTGTTACAATTTTTCTGATAGTAGTCAGATCGAGAAATTTCTCATACCAGATGATAAAAGCACAGTTCTACTATGATTAGCATCATAAATTCACTGATAAATAAAAATTTAATCTAGTAAATTTATACAATACAGGCTTATTGTTTGAGCTATTTAACAGCCAAAGGAACCCATTCGGGTATTCATCGATGTATGTTCAATAACAAAGTATAAAATATATCAGTTAAACAAGCTAAATTCTGCCATGAAAAACCAATAGATGCGTGCTAAGGTTTTAACTTCTATCTCTGCTCTAGGGTCTTAGCCTATGCATCTGCATCATTTAGATCCACGACACATCGAAGAATTGGTTGAGCATAGTGGTATAAATTCACACTTAGCACAGCTTAATTTTAAATCACTTCAGGGAGTAAGTGCCTACGACTACCTATTGATTTCCGAAGGAGTCCCCCGAACTAACACCGGAATGGTGACAAATGGTTGGTTACAGCGTTATGCCCACATTACAGAAGGTGGTTGGTGGTGTTCTGGACTAGACCCCTTAAACAACTGGCAACTGATGGAATGGGGATGCTTTAAACCAAACCAACCCCGACAGAATCAAAAGGGTAAGTCAATTAAATACGAACATCCCCCTTGCACACCAACGCGGGTGTTCTGCCTGCGGGCATCCGTATCTATTTGGCAGCTGGTAGCGCAGCGTTATAATTTAGCTTTGCCCGAAAATATCACCATTGCCCCTGATGGTGAAGCTGAAGGTTTTTGGCCATGGGTAATGGCACACGACATTCCCCTAATTATCTGTGAGGGAGTGAAAAAAGCAGCAACTTTACTGACCGAGGGATATACAGCGATCGCTATTCCCGGTATTACTAGTGGTTATCGGGTTGTGAAAGATAAATTTGGCAAAGTTACCCGTCGCCAGCTAATTCCTGACTTAGCAATATTTACTATCAGCAAGCGAACCTTGTATATATGCTTTGATTTTGAAACCCAGACCAAGAAAATTGCGGCTGTTAACAATGCTATTTCTCAACTAGGTTGCCTATTTCAGCAAAAGAATTGTCCGGTCAAAGTTATTGAACTTCCAGGGATGGAAAAAGGGGTTGATGAGTTTATTGTCACCAAAGGCGCAACTCTGTTTGAGAAAGTCTATCGTCAAAGTGTTGACCTAGAAGTTTACCTGGCTCAAACAAAACCTCACACAGAATTAACAATTACTCCAGCCCTGAGCGTTAACCGTCCCTATTTAGGGGAGATACCTTTTCCCACCTCTGGATTGGTAGGAGTGAAATCAGCTAAGGGCACAGGTAAAACCACAGGACTCAAAACCCTGGTTAATCAGGCGAAAGACCGCAACCAGCCAGTTTTATTGATTACCCATAGAATTATCTTAGGCAGATTTTTGTGTGAAACAATTGGGATTCAATGGGGAGTATGTAAAGAAGAATTTTCCTTAGCAGAGGAACCTAAATTATCTATTCTTAATTACCTATTATCCACCACTAAATCTTTTGGTTTATGCGTTGATTCGATTTGGAAACTCAACCCCGAAGAATGGCGTGGGGCAATAGTCATTTTAGATGAAGCAGAACAATCTCTATGGCATTTACTAAATAGTGATACGTGTAGACAGAAGCGCGTCAAAATTTTAAGAGTATTCCAACAACTAATTTCCACGGTTTTGACCACTGGAGGCTTGGTAATTGCCCAAGATGCGGATTTATCAGATATTTCCTTAGAATATTTACAGGGATTAGCAGGGATTAAAATCACACCTTGGGTAGTTATTAATCAGTGGAAACCTCAACAAGGCTGGGATGTGACTTTTTATGATTCTCCAAATCCGACACCACTAATCCACCAACTAGAATTAGATTTACTGGCGGGACGTAAATGTTATGTAACTACTGACAGTCGCTCTGGACGTTATAGTTGTGAAACTATCGAAAGTTATCTAAAGGAAAGATTAAAAAGACTGCGAATTGAATTTCCTAAAACCTTGGTGGTCAGTAGCCATACAACTAATACACCAGGTCACGCAGCAGTTGATTTTATCGCCGCTATTAATCAAAAAATTCCCGAATATGATACTGTTTTTGTAACCCCTAGCTTGGGGACTGGGATTAGTATTGATGTTCAGCATTTCGACCGTGTTTATGGCATTTTCCAAGGGGTAATTCCTGACTCAGAAGCAAGACAAGCATTAGCTAGAGTCCGGGACGATGTCCCCCGTGTCGTTTGGTGTGCTAAAAGAGGCATTGGTCTAATTGGGAGTGGCAGTACTAATTATCGATTACTATCTTACTGGTATCAAGACAATCAGAAGGAAAACTTAGCTTTACTGAGTCCAATACATAAGATAGATGTGGACTTACCTTTGGTGTATGACCCAATTCATCTCCGCACTTGGGCAAAGTTATCTGCCCGAGTCAATGCTTCCATCTGTCTCTACCGTCAGTCCATGCAAGATGGCTTAATTACTGACGGTCATCAAATGCAAATGCGGAGTAATGCAGTGCAAAATAATATTATTCGTGATTTACGTCAGGCATTCTTGGCAACAGATCCTCAAGACTTAGCAACACGTAGAAGGTTAATGTTAGAAAGTTTCCAGGTCCAAAAAGACTGGGCACAAAGTCGTCAGAAAACTAAGGAAATTAAACGCAAAATTCAAGAAATTAAACACCAAAATCAGCAAGCGGTGGCAACTGCTGTATCCCAAGCCAAAGACATTGATTATGTTGAATATGAGCAACTATTAGGTAAACATAACCTCAGCCATGTAGAACGTAGTCAAATGAACAAGTACATTCTCAAGCAAAGATACGGTATTGAAGTTACTGCCTGGCTAAAATTGCAGGACGATAAAGGATATTATGGTCAATTATTAACTCATTATTATCTAACCCACGAAAGTGAGTATTTTCACATCAGAGATCAGCAAGAATGGCATCAACAATTATTATGGGGTGAAGGAAAAGTTTTTCTCCCCGATTTAAAAACTTACACCCTGAAGGTTGAGGCTATGCGGACTCTAGGAATGCTCTATTTCCTAGAACCAGAAAGGATTTTTAGCGAAAATGATGCTGATTTAATCTGGCTAAAAAATGCTGCTGTTCAAAGCAGTAAACATATTAAAAGGGCCCTAGGAATTGACCTAGTAAAGGGCAAAGAAAACGTTTCGACTATCAAAATACTCAGCAGATTGCTGAATTTATTGGCTTTGAAGTTAAGACCTATTACAGAGGGCTATCAAATTAACCCGGAAACACTTGAAGATGGTAGGGTAGAAATATTTGCAGTTTGGCATCGACGCGATGAGATGATATTGAATCTGATAAAGGGAGTTAGCAGTGAGAATGAGTTTACTAATTCTTTGACATTTCCTATTGGGGTTTAACGTGGGTAGTGCGGGGACATAATGAAGCAATCGCAATCACGCTCTCGCACTTGATGGATATAAGATGTACCTGCCAATCCCGCTTTACCTCAACAGATTTGACTCCCTTCTTCTCCCCTATCCTCTAGTATTCAAAAGTCAAAGTAGATGTAGGGTAGGCTATCCTCAGGAGCTAATAACCAGACACAGTAGAGACATAGGGGGGTGAGAACAAGCTTAATGGGCCAGTTAAACTCTAGCTTGAGATTTCGATTCAAGGTATAGGCTATACCCATGAGGGCAGCTAAACCTAGGAGTAACCAAGCTAGTTGATGTTGGTTGATATTCAAAGCTTCTACATAGATCTTTTGCACAAACTGAGCATCGGCAGGATAGCCCCAAAGATGTCCGACGACCCAGGATGAATCTTGCAGGTTGGGGAGTCGGAACCAAATCCAAGAGGTAAAGACCATAAACTGGGTTAAAAACCAAGCGAGGAGTATCCCCAGGGGATTTGACCAGAAGTGTTTTATGTCCTCAAAGCGATCGCTAATTGCATGTATGAGTCGATGAACAACTAAGGCTATGCCGTGGAATGCACCCCAGATAATAAAGCCCCAAGCCGAACCATGCCAAATCCCAGCGACTACCATCACAATAAATAAATTCCAGCAAGTATGGGTCAAACCCTTCCGGGAGCCACCTAAAGGAAAGTAAAGGTAATTACGCAGCCAGTCCCCCAGGGTTATATGCCAGCGCCGCCAAAATTGGGCAATACTAGTGGTGAAGTAGGGAAAGTCAAAATTTTCAGGCAGAACTAAACCGAACAGTAAAGCACTGCCGCGAGCAATATCTACATAACCATTGAAATCTAGATATAACTGAAAACTGTAGGCAATGGTAGCTAACCACAAATCACTGCTACCTGCACGTTGTAGGTTGCCAAAACATAGATCGACAAAAGTTCCTAAGTTGTCTGCAAAAATGCCTTTTTTGACCGCGCCTCTGGCGATCAACCACAGTGCCTCTGCTATTCTATCAGCCGTAGGAAATTTGAGTGTATTGAATTGAGTTATTAAGTTATGGTACCGAGTGATAGGTCCGGAAATCAGTTTGGCAAAGAATAATTTGTAGGTCACAAAATTGAGGAACTGATCTGTGGCAGGGGCCCCCCGATAGACATCAATCAAGTAGGCAATGCATTCAAAGGTAAAAAATGAAATTCCCAGCGGGGCAGTAAATTTAGATGTAGTATCTTCAGCTACAATTGAAAATAATATAGGTAAATACTTAAAGCCTAATAGCAGGATCACATTTAAGCTCACTCCTAGCCACAAGATTTTGAGCCGACGAAGATTCCAGTCAGCTTGGGCAATTTGCCACTCTTCCTCAGAAATTCGCCAATCCTTTCCCGGAGAGGTGTTTTTGCCAATCTCTAGCCCTAAATGGAAGTTAATAAAAGTAAGTACTAATAGGAGTGGTAAGTATTGAATGTGCCAATATGCGTAGAACACCAAGCTAGCTAGCAGCAGTGTCCACATCCGTAATCTTTGTTCTTTTAAAGGCCAATAAATTCCTAAGACACTTAGCAAGAAAAGCCCGTAAAGAATTGAGATAAATTTCATCTTTTGGTAATTGATTGGTAATTAGTGAGTCTAGGAATTTGAGATTTTTGGATTGGGGACTAGGGTTTGGGTGCTGGTTTTCCTCCCCCTACACCCAATTCACTTCACTGGCCAAGGAATCATGGGGTCTTTAGCCAGTTTATAGGAAATTTCATAAGCTCCATAGCGGTTGAGGTGGCTAGGGTCAGAAAAGTAGTCATTTTGTGTTAACCACAGTTGGCTGAAATCCAGGTAGTTCAAGTCAGGATTGGTAGATAAAGATGACATATACTGTTGAAATTCCTGCTCATAGTTTCTCCGTACTGGGTCTAGATAATCAGCAGTGAGGGGCATATTCACTAGGACTAGGAAAATTTTATGAGCATGGGTAAACTTGATCACCTTTTGTAAGGCCATCTCTTGCTCACCTCCTAAATGGAAGTTTGTATAGTCGTTATCGAAACTTCCGGGAACTCTGGGATGTTGTTGGTAATAGCTGGCAGGATTGAAGCGGATTGACAAGGGTAGGAAGCCATCAATGTCAATTGCCTGCCGGGAACTATCTTCTTCTGGGTCGTCGGTAGGTTTTGCTTGTGATGGGGAATTTTGAGTGTAATTGCTAAACGGCAAATACTTCAGGGGTTTTTGAAATACAGTTTTAATTTGGTCGCGGTGTTGATAACTATTAGAAATGTCGGCTAGAGATTGATTTAACCACTGATTGAGGGACTCATAGCCGTTAATCTGAGTGGTTACTGGCTTTGTTACTGCAGTTTGGGTTTGCAGTACCTGTTTATAGCCCTTGGAGGCAGCGATCGCATCAAAGGTAACATCCTTGCGACTGTTGTTGAAGGCACGGGAACCATCAGCCCAAATCACGATTTTCGGCAGTTCTGATGGTTCTAGTAGTTGACATAAGATGAAATTTACTACTTGGGCAGTGGCACCGTTAATCCCAAAGTTAAACACGTTGATGTGCGGATGACCCTGAGTGGCTAAGGCTTGGGAAAGTGCATCTGGATCAATCCCTCTTAAAGCACGGGAGGAACCGACAATCAGCACATCCGGTGGTTTTCCTTTTGCTGCTAGACGCTGCTTATACAGTGCTAGTTGTTCATCTAGTTGTCTGGCATTAAGAGTAGGGAGAGACGAGCGGGCTGCTAGCAGGATGGCTGTAGAGGTGGCTTTTTCTTTGAGCGGTGCAGCTGTTAGGGGGCCTGATTGAGTAGACAGCGATTTAGCAGGAGTTGGTTTGCTGTACACGATGAGGTGACCTAACATCCAATCTGTTTGAAGGGTGAGCATTAAGCCGAAGACTGACCAAACTAAAGCCACCCACAACCCTTGATTGTCGGGGTTTGACTCTACTGGGTGCTGACTATTAGTGAATAGCTGGCTTGCTAGAAGCAAATTTTTAGTTGTGGTGCTGATAGTTGTCACCCAGTTTTGGGACACCGAGCCGACAAAACTTTGGAATTTTTGACCTGTTAAATCAGGACGAATAATTGGCTCGTTAGTTTCTGAATTTACAAGGGTGTTCACATATTCTGCTGTGGCGGCAAATTCTGGTGTTGCTTCTGGAACTAACCTTTGACGCTGGACAAAGTCAAGGCCGTAATTCCAGACTGGTTCCTTATTCCCAGAACTGCGTCCATAAACACGTACACCAGCGATACTAGGAATTTGCAGCTGGCGGATAAACTGAGTAACTTTGGTGGCTACTTGTTGCCGAGATGGACAAACTGGAGCATCACATACGATGTGTAATAAATCATTTTTTTGCCGCAGGAGAACACGGATACCTCCTGTCTTCAGTCGCCAATCTAAATCTGGATTAAGTAGGCGTTCCAGTAAAAAGGTGATGGCAGGTTGATCGCCAGCAGTAGCTAAATCAAGAGTTGAGGTAGCTAGGGCAGTATGGACAGAGGCATTCAGAGATAGCCAATCAATCCAACTTGGTTGTTTGTTCGTAGTCCTTTGTCCATAGATGGTGGCAGCGAGGATACCTTGGGGAGCCAGGGTCTCTAGTTGGGGGGCTATCCTCCGCATACACAGGGTTTGATCTGGGGCTGAGGCACTTTCTAAAGGGTTAAAGGCAGGAGTGCAAAAGATGTGCAGGGTTGATTCTTTCAGAGTGGCTTGGACAGCTACTTTTAATTCCGACAGTCCCTCAGTTAATAATCGGGAGATCGCTTGTACATCGCCCCACCTAGCCCATTCCTTCAGCATTATCTCTGGTGGTGTCAAATCCACCCGCAACAGCCAATCTGGAGATGTTTCACCACTCACATGGGAGACAATCACCGCATCTTGGTAGCCAGCCAACCGGAGATGACGCAACTTTTGGGCTACTGGTTCCGCCAGCAATGAAATGTCGGGACTATAGCTGGACCGACAAAATATCCACAGGCGATTATTTGCCCGTGGAGAGTCAACCTCTAACTGCTTAATCTTGACATTGACTGCCACACCCAGTGTACTGAGGGTTTCACTGAGATAGCGAGCAATAGCATCTGGATTTCCTTGACGTGCTAAACTTTCATTAGAAATAATTAGCGCCCCGCCAAGTTGTTTTGATTTTTCCGCGTCTAATATTACTAGGCTCTGCTTTACTTGATCCAAGTGCTTTTCTAGCTGGTTCAAATGCACTCGATGACACCATTGAGGTCGCTGATCACCTTTCTTTCGACCATAGACAAATACTTGGTATATTGAGGGTTGTTCGCTACTGGTGAGGAGATCTAAATCCGTTTGCTGTAGTGCTTGCAGCAAGTCAGACAGAGTGCGCCAACGTTGCGGACATTCTGTGCCTTCACAGAGGATGTGCAGATCATTTCCCCGCAATCGGAGTTTTACCCCTAAAGTGCTAATCCCTGTGGCTTGGCTTACCCATTGGACTAAGGATTGCTGACGATCAAGTAGTATTGTTTTCATGGGAAGTTAACTTTAACAGGAGACACGGACTTGGGGGTTTGTCAATAAGACTTGGGTCTGAGTCCCCCAGTGTTGGAGGAGATTGTTCCTTCTACCTAGAACCATAGGTCTATCACACTTAGCAGTTTTTTTTTAACACTTTTGTTACCTTATGAGCTTGAAAAATGGGACAAGATAGTTTTATAAGGTTGCCAGTCCCGCAGATTCGGCAATTTTGCCTTCCTTTGCTGCCAATTACCTAAAAATTAGCAATGTCACGTGCCATCCAAACACCCCAACCCGACTCCGGATTAAATCTAATTTTGTTTAGCATTCCCCAATCATTCCTCCTTCAGATAGGTACAGCCTCTATCCTACTGCTGCTCACTACCCAAAAAGCTAGCTTTAGAAGCTTAGAAGCCTTGGGAGAAGCCAGTGAAGAGTTATTTCGAGGTCATCGCCTGCCTTTGCTCAAGTTCCCGGACGATAATGAACCTAATCAAAGTTAAGCAGAAGTCACGGGAACCGAATTCCTCCAGAGTTCTTGATGTATAAAACTTATTTACAAAATATAGAGAATATGGGTTCCCCTTTGTACGCCTTATCGCCATCAGTGAATAGCTACCCAGTATCCGAATTATTTTTGCGTCATCGTCTACAAGTCGTAGAGGAATTATGGGAGTCAGTTCTCCGCCAAGAATGTGGTCAAAAAATGGTAGAGCTATTACAGCAGTTGCGTGACTTGTGTTCACCAGAAGGACAGGCAACCAATGACCAGGCTGCCTCCGTTGTCAAACTGATTGAACAACTAAATATCAACGAAGCAATCAGAGCTGCTCGTGCTTTCGCCTTATATTTCCAGTTGATCAACATCATTGAGCAGGAATTTGAACAACGGCAGCAATTGCACCGCTATTGTGATTTAGAGGCAGAATCCATAGTTCAGGAAACTCTGCCAAATATTATTTATTCCACCAACCAAAGAGAAAACGACGCACCTGTAAGTCGGAGTTGGGGAAATCTAGACTTGCTCCCTAGAAGTTGGATGGACAAGGCACAAGTTAGGCAAAAAGGTACCTTTGCCGCTTTATTTCCCTATTTATTTCAGCTGAATGTTCCACCCCAGCAAATTCAGCGCCTTATTTTCCAATTAGATGTGCGCTTAGTCTTTACCGCACATCCGACGGAAATAGTCCGTCATACCATCCGTGATAAGCAGCGACAGGTAGTAAATCTGTTGCAAAAACTAGATGCGGTGGAAAATCCCGACGGGACTATCAGTAGCAACTATCCTTGGGAAGCAGCAGAAATCCGGGAAAAACTATTAGAAGAGATTCGCCTCTGGTGGCGCACCGACGAACTCCACCAGTTTAAACCTACGGTATTAGACGAAGTCGATTATACCCTACACTACTTCCAAGAAGTTTTATTTGATGGCATTCCCCAACTCTACAAACGCTTCAAATACTGGTTAAATCAGACCTTTCCTTGGTTAGAACCCCCCAGTAAAAACTTTTGCTCCTTTGGATCCTGGGTAGGTGCAGATCGGGATGGCAACCCCTCTGTCACCCCAGAAATTACCTGGCAGACAGCATGTTATCAGCGAAAAATGGTATTGGAAAGATATATCCATTCAGTGAAAAAGCTGATCGAATTGTTGAGCGTGTCAATGCACTGGAGCGATGTTTTACCAGACTTATTGGAATCCCTAGAGTTAGATCAGTCCCAGTTGAGCGAAGTGTATGATGCCTTAGCACTACGTTATCGCCAAGAACCTTATAGATTGAAGTTAGCCTACATATTGAGACGCTTAGAAAATACTCGCGATCGCAATCTGTCTCTCTATCACCGAGAGACACCGAAAAATCAAGATGCTCCCATGTATCGTTCTGGATCAGAATTTTTAGCCGAACTCCGGCTAATTCAGCGGAACTTAACGGAAACAGGTCTAAGTTGTAGTGAACTAGAAAATCTGCTCTGTCAGGTGGAGATATTTGATTTTTACCTGACAAGATTAGACATCCGGCAAGAGTCATCTCGCCATGCCGACGCCATTAATGAGATCCTCGAATACCTGCAAATTCTACCCCAGTCCTATGACGAACTATCAGAAGACCAGAAAACGGCTTGGCTCACGAGTGAACTCCAAACCCGTCGCCCCCTAATCCCGGCAGAATTGCCGTTTTCGACCCAAACCAACGACATCATCGAAACCTTCCGCACCGTCCGCTCCCTACAACAGGAGTTTGGCATCAACATCTGCCAAACCTATATCATCAGCATGTGCCGCGATGTCAGCGATGTCCTCGAAGTTTTACTCCTAGCCAAAGAAGCCAGACTATTTGACCCTGTTACCGCTGTGGGCACCATTCAAGTTGTCCCCCTATTTGAGACCGTAGAAGACCTACAACGCTCCCGCAGCGTTATGCAAGAGCTATTCACCCTGCCCTTGTATCGCGCCCTGTTAGCTGGTGGCTACGCAGCTAAGGCAGAGGAACAAAGCCAACCACCCGCATTCAGCCCCAACCTTCAAGAGGTGATGCTAGGATATTCCGACAGCAATAAAGACTCGGGCTTTCTAAGTAGTAATTGGGAAATTCATAAGTCGCAAAAATCACTTCAGACTATCGCAGAGGAACACGGTCTGCATTTGCGAATTTTCCATGGTCGCGGAGGTTCAGTGGGACGGGGAGGCGGTCCTGCTTATGAGGCAATTTTGGCCCAGCCTGGTCATAGTATCAATGGCCGGATCAAAATTACCGAACAAGGGGAGGTTTTAGCTTCTAAATATTCCTTGGAAGAACTAGCCTTGTACCACATGGAAACTATCACCACCGCGGTCATTCAGGCTAGCTTACTCCGAACTGGGTTTGATGATATTGAACCTTGGAATAAGATTATGGAAGAACTAGCAGTGCGATCGCGTCAACATTATCGCGCCCTAATCTACGAGCAACCCGACTTTATCGACTTCTTCCACCAAGTAACCCCAATTGAAGAAATTAGCCAACTGCAAATTAGCTCCCGTCCTGCACGTCGTCCATCGGGGAAAAAAGATATCAGCAGTCTGCGAGCAATCCCGTGGGTGTTTAGTTGGACTCAAACTCGGTTTTTATTACCTTCCTGGTATGGTGTTGGCACAGCTTTACAAGAATTCCTCAATGCTGAACCAGAAGAACATCTGAAGTTAATCCGCTACTTTTATATCAAGTGGCCTTTCTTCAAAATGGTCATTTCCAAAGCGGAAATGACCTTAGCCAAAGTAGATATCCAAATGGCACAACACTATGTCAAAGAGTTGTCTAAACCAGAAGATAAAACTCGGTTTGAGAGAGTTTTTGAGCAAATTGCTAACGAATTCTATCTCACCAGGAACTTAGTACTCAAGATTACCGGACATGAGCGACTTTTAGATGGTGATCCCATCTTGCAGCGGTCAGTACAGATTCGTAATGGTACAATTGTCCCCTTGGGATTCATCCAAGTCTCCCTACTCAAACGTCTCCGCCAATCCAAGAACGCAGTTACAACTGGGGTAATTCACTCCCGTTATAGTAAGGGTGAGTTGTTGCGAGGAGCCTTGTTAACTATTAATGGCATAGCTGCGGGTATGAGGAATACGGGTTGAGGAATTTTAAATTTTGTGAAGCAGCGCAGTCTTGGGGAGCCACTGCTGTACCCTGCAAGTGATCTTGCTGTGCGTATCGTCTCTGATAGAAGATACCTGTAGGGGATTTTGGATGAGAAGAGGGATTAATCAGTTCTTCCCCCGCCACTGGCTCCCTTCTCAATTATCTCCCCTTTTTTCCCTAATCTAGAATCCTTGCATCTACTGAGCTACCCCACGGATAAATCCGCTTGGTTCCAACTTACTACGTAAGTTTCGTATACCCTTCTCTTCTCTTCGAGACGCTTCGCACGTGGTTCCGACTCCTCACGCGCTATTGGATTACCGAATTTTAGATTTTAGATTAGAAAGAGATCTCCAGAAAACCCAACACTGGGTCCAACTAGCTTATCCCCAATCCAATGACTTGTAGACTAGCTGTTGGGCTTTAGTTGAACTACCCACCCCTACTTTGTTGAGGGGTGGGTTTCTGCAACCACCCCAGCCGAGTTGGATTTTTGACGCTTCATTTGACCGAGGCAATTTTAGATTTTCGATGCAAGGATTTTGGATTAGCCAATTTTAGATTTTGGATTTTAGATTAGGAAGAATTCTAAACAAACACCTAACACCTGCTCCTAACTAACTCATCACCAATCCAAAATCTGACAATTTTGGATTTTGGATTTTAGATTAGAGAGGAAGCAGGGCATAAGAGAGAATACTGGTTTGTTCTCTTCTCAATCCAAAATCTAAAATCTAAAATCCAAAATTCTATCTGCCCCCAAATTCATTTGTGGCACAAATCTAAAATCCAAAATCTCTTACCTCTTGCCCCAACATCGACGGTATGGGATTAATCTAAAATCTAAAATCCAAAATCCAAAATTGATTGACCTAGTTGCTTCCTGCTTATTTACATGAAGTAGAGCTAGAATCATCCGCGTCTACGAGGCTAGTTCCTAACCCCGGCAGAGTTTTGAAAAATGATTTTTTCATGGCTGCCATGCTATCACAGCTAAAAATTGTCCAGCAACCAAAATATCATATACTCAACACGGTCTTTTGGCAACTCCTTATACACACCATTCGCCCATCAACCACAGGTTGATGTTGCTCAGGTGTGCTGCTTTGTCGTTGCCTGCTTTCTATCCCCACCCTCAGCGTAGCAGGGTGGGGACTTCCGCAAGATGTTAAAATTTCCAAAAATCTGAAGGTCAAGTAACTTTGACGACGGAAATAAGTATCAAAAATTACGTATTTATTTATAAGTAACAATAAATCGTCGGTGCTAAGGAACGAGAACGAGTGTTGAAGAAAGTAGTTATGATCGCGGCTCTCACCCTATGGGTATGGGGGACACCGCTGATGGAGAGTGCTTTTGCCCAAGCAACTGCCAGTGTACCTGCTGCTGATGCTGGAGATACAGCATTTATGCTGATTGCAGCATCTTTGGTATTGTTAATGACACCAGGATTGGCATTTTTCTACGGCGGATTCGTGCGATCGCGCAACATCCTGAACACGTTGATGATGAGCTTCGTGGTGATGGCCATAGTAGGGGTTACCTGGATACTTTGGGGGTATAGTCTTTCCTTTGCCCCAGGATCACCATTCATCGGTGGATTACAGTGGCTGGGGTTGAATGGAGTGGGGCTAGAGACAACTGGTTATCTCCAGGGGTCGAAACCAGCGGATATGGTTTCCTATGCCAGCACAATTCCCCACCAAGCATACATGATCTATCAAGCAATGTTTGCGATCATCACCCCGGCGCTAATTTCAGGAGCGATCGCTGAACGAATGAGTTTCCGAGCCTATTGCTTGTTTGTGTTACTGTGGTCAACCTTGATATATAGTCCCTTGGCACACATGGTTTGGGCTAAAGGCGGATTCTTAGGCTTGTCCGGTGGGTTAGGTGCCCTCGACTTTGCTGGTGGCACAGTTGTGCATATTAGTTCCGGTGTCTCGGCTCTAGTAGCAGCAATTGTCCTGGGACCACGGAAAACCCATCCAGACCGTCTGAGTCCACCCCACAACGTCCCCTTCATCTTGTTAGGGGCAGGCTTGCTCTGGTTTGGTTGGTTTGGCTTCAACGCTGGTAGTGCCCTATCAGTGGCGAGTGTAACTTCCGGCAAGATCGTGACTAATGTTGCTACTTCAGCCTTTGTCTCCACCAACACAGCAGCAGCAGCAGGAGCTTTAATGTGGCTAATTTTGGAAGCATCCTTGCGCCGTAAGCCAACAGCAGTGGGTGCTGCCACAGGTGCCGTGGCAGGTTTGGTAGGTATTACCCCTGCCGCAGGGTTTGTTACGCCCCTAGCAGCCATTTTAATTGGTTTCATCACTGCCTTTGTTTGCTTTTATGCTGTCAGCTTCAAACACAAATTGCAAGTTGATGATGCCCTAGATACCTATCCTGTACATGGGGTTGGTGGGACCGTGGGGGCGATTTTAACAGCCATCTTTGCCACTACTGAAGTTAACACCACAGGCAAAGATGGGGTGCTGCGTGGTAACTACGGTCAAATATTGGTAGAGATAGCTGCCGTAGCTGTGGCATACGTTATAGCCGCTGCCGGGACTTGGATTATTCTCCAAATCATTGACCGGACCATCGGGTTACGAGTCCGGGAAGAAGCAGAATACCAGGGTCTAGATATCAATGAACACGGAGAAGAGGGTTATAACTCTGAGTTTAGCGATGGCATTAATGTTTCCCAGTGATCGGCAGCAAATTCTCTACATTGATGAGCAGGATACTTGTGGCAGAATTAGCTAAAATCTGAGTCAAACAAATGGTGAAACTCACTAGTCGTGTCTAATTCTGCAAAAACCATTCCTGCCTGGGGATTTTTCTCACTAGTAACCAACAGCATCCTAGTGTTAGCGGTCATCCTGCTGATTTGGCGGCAGCAGAGATCGACCGCTTTTCTAGGTACACCAAATTCTCCAGTGCCAACCAACAGTGAGGTCCAAGGGTTGAAACCAGATTTAGGACCTCGGCATAAACTCAGTTACCAGCAATGGGTCGAAGTTCTCCAGCAAGAAGCCAATTTCGCTGCCAACCAATCTCCCCGGCACTTAACAATCTTGGCGGGGGATTCCTTAAGTTTATGGTTTCCACCTGAGTTATTACCGGAAGATAGATATTGGCTTAATCAAGGTATTTCTGGCGAAACTAGTGGGGGACTATTAAAAAGACTAAATCTATTTGACCGCACCCGGCCAGAGGAAATTCTGGTGATGATTGGAATTAATGACCTAATTAAGGGGGTAAGCGATGAGGAGATCTTGGACAACCAGCGACAAATTATGCATTACCTGCGAAAAGCACATCCTAAAACCCGAATTGTCATTCAATCTATCCTCCCTCATGCTGGAGAAGATATGACATGGGAAGGAAAAGCAAGACTGTTGGCTATTCCTAATAGTCGCATTCGTCGATTAAATCGCCAATTGCGAAATCTCGCTACGAAAGAAAGGGTGAAATATTTAGATTTACATCCCCTATTTGCTAATCAGCAAGGAAATCTCTACAGAGAATTTACCACTGATGGTCTACACCTGAACCCCCAAGGGTATATAGTTTGGCGTACTGCACTGCAAATTTATAACGACCAGGAGTTGAAACCTTTGCCCAAGAAAAGTAAGAAGGAACAGGCTCCTCGGATCTAGGTCAATTAATTTTTGATTTTAGATTTACTGTACCCACCAGGGTGTGCATGTTATTGGACTAAATTCACGCGTGATGTTGCCATCCATCATAAAACTTCAATATATTGGATTATTCCGGATATTTTATGGAGA
>Ga0209208_10002291_pt1 | contig 27403 bp, 16 predicted proteins | sample S1TSphfallax_3_FD_187694 | JGI IMG/M metagenome (GOLD analysis project Ga0209208, IMG submission 187694) | Host-associated microbial communities from peat moss isolated from Minnesota, USA - S1T2_Fd - Sphagnum fallax MG (SPAdes) (version 2) | ecosystem: Host-associated > Plants > Peat moss >...
TTTTTTTTTTTTTTTTTTTTTTTTTTATATTTTTTTTTTTTTTTTTTTTTTTTTTTTTTTTTTTTTTTTTTTTTTTTTCGTGATTTGGATTTGGAGTTAAGCATGCCCTTATTCTAGTATTGCTTTAAGAAATCATGTAAACTTGGTTGTTTTCATGCCCGTGACAATGATTACATAAACTTGTCATAACTTGATTATTGGCCATGGGACAAAAACAAAATTAATAAGATGTGAAAAAAAATCCAAAAAAAATTCCAACAACATAGGAACTAGTTATATGGGGTTTTTTGCAAAACATTTTGTATGTCACTTCTACATGACCATTCCAGTTGTATGGTCGTCCCTAGACCATTCCAACAACAATTTAGAAATAACTACCTCATTTTCAAGCCTAACCACTTCATAACTATTTCCTTTATAACTATTTCCATTTTATAACTACATCAATCTTTTTTCTTATCCACCAACATGGATAAAATAAATTAGTTAACATGTGTCTTTTCATGTCAATGAAATGTATATTAGTTTAAACTAAATTTGACATTGACATAAATATATGAAAACATAAGAAAAAATAAAAATAGTTGATCATCACTAGTAGCGCACAACAATACGGAGCTCAAATATTTTATATATGAAATGATTAGATCATATGAATTTCATGAATGGATTTTGAGTTGCCATAACATATTGAACTTTTAAAGTATCAAAAGATTGCATCATAGTCAATATTATATGATTATGGATTCAACATACTTATTAAAATGCCTAGTTGAATGATTTTTTTTGACATGGAAAGCCATGTGATGCCATTGATAGAAGTGAAAACAATTTTGAAAGACATTGATGACTATAATATTGAGATATATACAATGCAATATGCATTATTCATTTAAATTAATTAACTTTTTTTTTTCCAAATGTGAAGTTTTGATACAATCATTTATTATTGGCAAAGTCCAAAAACAAAAAAAACACTTGTTTAGCCTTGTCATGTATGACATGCAAAACAATGTATCTTGCTACAATGTATTTATTCTGTTATTTTGGCCATTTTTAGCCTTGGTTTGGATTCCACATATGTCAGATGGTACTACACCTTAATGCACTTTCACCAATTTTCAAAAACCAAAAAATATGGGGTTTCTTTTTCAAGTTTCTTTTTTTTTCTAAATTATAATTTAAAGAAACCAAAGGTTCTTTGAAATCTAAAATCAAAATAAAATCAAAACTAGAGGTCATCAACAAAATTAAAGGATTGAACAAACAATAATTTAAACTTCAAACTTTAGATATCTTATCTTGAATTTATAATCAATTGTATTTCAAAGCCTTTTCCATTGGTAGCCTATTATAAAAATATCAATTTTCAATTACAGAAATTGCAATTGCTAGCACAATCATGCACAATATCCAAACTTATGGTGTTAAAATTGAAGAAAATGAGAGGCTCATTTAAAAAATCCATAAAGTACATTGAATTAGGGCTACTAGGCCCCAATTTCATTGAAATTGGGGATGAAACAAGATGCCAAGATGAAAGCAGTATGTAGGAAAAAAAAAACATGAAATCAAATTAGTTTTCTCATGACTTAAATTGGTCCTTGGGGGAGTTTCACCCCTAGTTTTGGATTGACCTCACTTGCACCTTCATTGCTATTCATATTTTTGATTAAATCAGACCTTATCAGAATAAAATCTTGCAAAATATTTTGAATTGATACTCATTTTGACAATGTTATGATACCCAATTTCACCTATTTTCTAGTGACATTCAAATTGGGGATGAAACAAGATTAGCAAGTCAAATTATGGCCTAAAAATATAACTTTACATATGACTTTAATACTGCATTATGTTTAATGGATGTGTCTTTTTAAACAATTTCAAAACAAAATCATGAAAGATGGTACCATGCAAAAGAAAATTGATTGAGAAAAACCAACTTAAAGAGTATTATTAAGTTTTCATCTTTCATCCATAATTGATTCTTAGTTTGTGCTGAAATTATATCTAAATCCTACATAGATGTCCAGAATTTGTGATACATAGGTCACAATGACCCAATAGAAGTATACACACTAAGGATATGCATTAGGTCTAATATTGTACATTATTCACATAGAGTCGTCATATGCACATGGTTCACATGGTTGTCCGAAACACATTTCTCCACAATTATGTAAGTTTCATGTTGTTTATCTTTATTCACAAAATGCTCATGTAATGTGCATCACAATGGATAACTATAAGCATGCTTAGAAGGTTTGTTGAACATGTGGAACTTGAAAATTTGCTTACTAAGTGCAAACTTCAGCTCCTTGGAGCAGGCCATCCTAGTCCAGAAGTGTATCTTCAGATGAGTAGCTGTGCAGCTGTTAGTTCCATAGGCTTTTGGCTATTGTGGCACTGCTGTAGAAGAGGTGCCCATGCTGGGCTTTGTGGCAGCTGCAAGGGCACCTAACTTGGCCTCTGAGAGCTTGTACTGAGAATTCTTTGGGTTCAGTTTTTGAAGGGAGGAGGGCATGTCTGAACTTGTGATCAACCAGGGTGTGTATTTTGTTGTGCATATCCATCATGCTTTTCATGCTTTTCAGGTGGGTTCTGCTATTACATCTATTTCAATTCAGTTCCATGGACACAAGACAATCTTAGTCTAACTGCCAGTGATCTGCCATGACAATGACCTCAGCTCAAATAGGAGCTCTCTACTTCAGAAATCTAATTCCATTTGTTGCAATTTGAAACTTGCTATGTTAACGTTTCTTGAATTGTTGACATATTCTTGGAGAACCCACTCCAGAACATAGTTTTCAGCTTTATGCCTGCCTATTTTGAAGAGTCTTGGGTACTAGAGACAGGAACAGTTAATGTATCTGTAAATCAATTGCCTCATAAGCAAGAAGCAGAAAGCTTGGGAGGGCCATCTACTACATGGAATTATGAAAAATACATGGCAGTTTTCATGTTGGGGAGCAAATGAGCTGCACATGAGTGGCTTGGGACTTGGTCCATGGCAGGATACTGTGAAGCCCATTTGGAGAAGCCCTGACATAATGTGATTGTGCAGATATAACAGTTCACTTTGCTGACTTTGGTTACTTTGCAGCAACTTGGAGAGCATATCTTGCAATGATGGCAATGTCACTGTCTATTGCATTTGCTGAGTCTTTGCCCTTTGATTGCAATTTCACATTATCATCATCGTGATTGCAGTTGAGATGTTATTGCTCCCTTGTTACTGAAAGAAAAGGAAGTACTGAACCCCATGCTATTTCGTCTGTTGGTGAGTCTCTAGACACATTGACTCTCGGAAGTGCTAGCCAACAACATGACTGAGTCATCCCTTTGCTTCCCAGATTGAAACTCAGGACTCGAATAATTGTATAATCATTTTGCCTGGAATTCAAGGTGGAGAATTATATACTTATCTACTCCCACTGTTGGGAGCTGATGAAGACCCAAGTCGCCAATAGGAGATGATATCAAAGCTTTGAACACTCTTAAGCCCTTGCATCAATCTTGTTCACGGATCGACAATTCGGATACCAAAGAACGCATAATATGATCCACAATGGCATCTCCTCGCAAAACAACAAATCGAGTTGTCAATGAAGGCATTACCTCGCTAAGGATACACTATCGTGCGAGAAGAGATCAGAGAGGAGTAAGTATCTACTTTTAGGGTTTGGCAAACCCTTGCTTCCCATAAACCTTTCCCTCCAATCTGGTCTTCCGAGCAGTGAGTGCATATTGTTCGCCATGGGAAACGCCCACTAAACCCTGGCCTCCATCTTTCTTTCTTAAACCCTACTCCCACTTTTCAACGTCAAGCGAGTTTCAAAGTTAGGGTTTGAGGCAACTAAGACCACTTCAGGAAAAGAACGCTGCTACTGTTAGCTGGCGAGGAGAGTAACTTCCTTGGAAGTAGGAGTTGGTGGATGTGTGAACCTTTTCTCATACCGCAGAAGAGATGGAGAGTGTGGATGGTGTGTGAAATACGTCAGATCTCATGGGAAACACAGAGGTACAGAGGAGGAGGACAGTTGGGGAAGCTGAAGAGACAGTAATGGGTACTACTCGGAGCAAGAGATGACAGCAAGGTGGTAGTATTGAAGCTCCAGAAGGGAGAGGAGGGTATCTCAGGCACAATTGCTACGCTGGTGGGCATGGTTCTGGGGAGGCAAGTGGTGGCTGGGCCTTTAGGCTGTAGCCAAGTACGCTTCGTGTGGAGACCCTCCTACTCCACAGCTTTCGCTCGCAAGTGCTTCCGGTCGTTTCTAGGAACAAGAATATACCACTCTTTGCAACCTGTGTGGCGACTTCAACCCCTGTCGAGAATTTCCACGCTCCCGGTAGTAGTGCCAGGAAGAGGTAAGCAACAGAATCGGTTGTGTGAATTATTTCATGGACTCAGTTTCGGTCACTCCATGGGCGTTGCAGCTATGGCAGAAGCTTCTGCAATCACCAAGTACTATGAGAAACGGCTGAACGAGGAGGGGATTGAGCTGCCTTCTTACCATCCAGGTGCCTTCCGGATGATTTGCCCAAAGTGTTTAGGTGGTAGCAGCAAGGAGAAAAGTCTGTGTGTTACCATCCCTGAAGATGGCACTCATGCTGTGTGGATTTGTCATAGAGGGAAGTGTGGATGGAAGGGAAGCACCCATTCAGGGGTCGGTGTGCGTGGTGCTGTGGCAACCAATTATTCTATTGGAACTCGCACAAATGGAGGTGTGAAATCTGCTGTGAAACCTGTCAAGCGCACAAGAGGAAAATCAAATATAGTCCACACTGTGGAGAGTCTAGGTCTCCAACCTTTGGGGCCAAGGATTTTGTCATATCTTGAAGGTAGAGGGTTGTCAAAGGAGACAATTGCTCAGAACTATGTGATGCAATGCCAGAACTATAACAATGGACTTTCCATTGCTTTTCCCTACCTTCAGGATGGGCGGATCTTGAATTGCAAGTTTCGGGATGCTGACAAGAAGTTTTGGCAAGTGAAGGATGCTACCAAAATCCTCTATGGATTAGATCACATCAAGAACTGCACAGAGATTGTGATTGTTGAAGGAGAGATAGACAAACTGTCCATGTATGAGGCTGGGATATTCAACTGTGTCAGTGTTCCTGATGGTGCACCACCAAAAGTCTCTTCAGATGAGCTTCCTGCACCTGAAGATGACAAGAAGTATGAGTACCTTTGGAATTGTAAAGAATACTTTGAGAAAGCAACACGCATTATCCTGGCAACAGACTCTGATGAACCTGGACAAGCATTGGCAGAGGAGCTTGCTCGCAGGCTTGGGCGAGAGCGATGCTGGCGTGTAAACTGGCCAGAAAAAGCAGAGGGGGAACTGTTCAAGGATGCCAATGAAGTCCTTAGAGGATTAGGTCATGAAGGAGTGAAGGACTTGATTGAACATGCAGAGCTGTACCCTATTCGCGGTCTCTTCAGTTTTCGTGAGTTCTTCAAAGAGATTGATGATTACTACCATTTGCGGTTAGGAGATGAGAAAGGGGTATCAACTGGTTGGCGTTCTCTTGATGAGATTTACAGGGTAGTACCAGGAGAGCTTACGATTGTGACAGGGGTGCCAAATTCTGGTAAGAGCGAGTGGATTGATGCGCTCATTTGTAATCTCAACAAGAATAGGCATTGGACATTTGCTCTATGTTCAATGGAGAACAAAGTACGAGAGCATGCAAGAAAGCTTATTGAGAAGCACATTGGCCAGCCCTTTTTTGATGCATCCTATGCCAATTCGATTCCCCGTATGAGTAAAGAGGACTTAGAACGAGGGAAGAAATGGCTTCAGCAGAACTTTTTTCTGATTCGACATGAGGATGAGCAGCTACCCTCTGTGGAGTGGGTGCTGAATCTTGCAAAGGCAGCTGTGTTGAGGCATGGCATTCGAGGGCTGGTCATTGACCCATATAATGAGCTTGATCACCAGCGACCAGGGAATCAGACAGAGACAGAATATGTCAGTCAGATGCTTACAAAAATCAAGCGATTTGCTCAGCATCATGACTGCCATGTCTGGTTTGTAGCCCATCCAAAGCAGCTCCAAGTCTGGAAAGGAGAAGCTCCTGGCTTGTATGATGTCAGTGGGAGTGCCCATTTTATCAACAAATGTGACAATGGCATCGTGATTCACCGCAACCGTGATGCTAGTCATGGCCCCCTGGACCAGGTGGAAGTTCTAGTGCGAAAAGTGCGGAACAAAGTAGCTGGCACCATTGGGGATGCATCTTTGCGGTACAATAGGACAACTGGCCTGTATGAAGATATAGGGGGTCAGAGGTAGACCTTTGCAAGAGCCATGGATGCCCATCTCTCTGATGTGCATGTTTTCTTAATCACTGTATGATTGCTTGTTCCATGCTAGGTTTGAACTGGCATGGTCTAATGTCCAGGTCAGTTTATGAGGCATCAGCTCTGGCTCAATGGAGGAATCTAGGTAGCAAGTTAGGAAGTCAAACCATGCATGGATTTTTCATCTATAAGATTGCATATTCTTCAGTCATGATGCACCTTGTGCCTGATGGGATGGGCTTGCCAGTGAGTGAAGTGTCCAAGACCAGGACAGATTTCTCAATGGAACGTCCAGACTTCATTGTTTAGAGGATCACATCGACATAATTTTATCAATCCAATTTTCCTGTAAACCAGACAAGAGATAGGAATAGAAGTAGAACCTGAGGTGTTATTCAGACTTCCATCTGATGAGTGAGCGGGAGTGATTTCAAGTGCATAAGGTTTGGGCATGTAGCAGCTGGCAAATTATACATACTGCAGGCTGGACAGTTACCTCCACATTTCTGAGAATGTGGTTGCACCTTGCCAGAGCTCATGCATTACTAGGAATAGAAGTAGAACCTGAGACTATTGTAGGCCCTATTACCTTTGACCTGAACTTCAGGGTGCTTAGACTTTTGCTAACTGAGAGAAAACATGTTTCACTTTCCATCCTGGTGTGTAATTTTGTGTAATCTATCTACGATTGTTCAATTAACATTGGTTTATTGCACAGGTCCATTTTTGAGGCTTTAGCTCTCGCAGCATGGAGGAAATTAGGTGAAAACGTGAAGTTAACAGCAAATGGATTTGTTTTCCCTTAGAATATGCATATCCATTACACAACTTCCACCTGATGGGTTGGGCTTGCCTGTAATTGAAATTGTCACATGTATTTGGTTCTCATGGTCAGGTTTGGCTCTGACACTGTGATGTGATCAGTTGTAGAATGCACCAATATACATTTCCTCTCTGTTCTGTAATCCACTTGCCCATTTGATGACACATCCTGAAAATCTCCTAGCAGGCAAGTTAATGAGATGCATTTGACAGTCAAAGGCTAGGTAGTCTGGTCAGCTATGAAATAGGAAACCTAAGCTTCATTCTTTCAGTGGATGGGTTGGCTCCTCTGAAATTTGCACTTTGGTTTAGTTTGAAATGTTGCCAACAACTCAATGGCAATGGGCTTCTTCATTGACAATCAAGGTGGAGTTATCCAAGAACCAAAAACATTCTTTGACTCACATCCACCTGTGCCCCAGGAGTACAAAGAGACCCAAATAAGTCTGAGTCTATGAACGAAATCCCAAATCATAGATACAAAACAGTGAGCAATTGCACAACTGAATGCCATCAATGAAGATGTGAATACAAATATGATATGACCAGAGAGATTCAGTACCATTAACCAAAGACTCACTTGTGATCACTTTGACATGAGACTTTCAATGACCTTCATTTAAAAACCAATCAGAACACTACACATGTCATGCAGCAGTAGCTGAACTGGTGAATTACCACCCAAGGCTGTGAATGGCTGCTTTGTATTATACCTAGTAGAATGCACTTCTGATCTTTTGCACAAGGACCTTACATATCTGACCTCCCTGCCAACTTTGTTGCCATACATGCAATGTCTTATCACAAAATGAAAACAAGCAACTTTTGCATTCTGCATCCAACCTAACCTTGTGAGTCTGTGTACAATTGAAAGCAATGTAAAAGTTGCACTTCAAGATCAGAAAACACAAATGTGTAAAGGGACATTCCCAAAATGCAACCCTGGACTTGGCTATCATCATAGGCCCCTCATTTTGGGAATGCTCCCACCCCAAGGCTTTACCCCCACACACTCAAAGATATAATAAAGAGATTGATCATTCAACTTGCCAATTTCACTCTATACTACCATAGTACCTTTGCAGCTTCAACACATGTATGTCGAATGATTAATTAATTCTGAAATTTTCATTTTTACAAATAAAAAACTCCTTGAAGATTCAATATTTTCCTTCACAAAATTTTGTTCTTTGCCAAAATAAAATAAAATAAAATAAAAATTAATTGAAAATTTCATCATTTCTGAAAATAATATGATTAGGCCTGCTTTACACTAGGAGTCGGGGCTGGAAAAACTTGGGGCCAACTTTGAGCATTTTTGGCTTGTTGTTTGAACCCAAGTTACTATAAATGCTAGAGCATTGGCACCAAGGGTAGCAAATTGGCTTCCCATATTAGGCCCGCTTTACACTAGGAGTCAGGGCCAATGTTCAACCCAAATCAAGCATTCCTATTGGTGCAAAAGTTGAAATCAACCCCAAGGGCTTTTACGCTAGGAGTCAAGGCTGAACTAGAAAAAATCTTTTCAATCTGCCCAAATAAATGCTGAACTTTATGGCCTTGTATTGGCCCCAAGGTTGGAAAAAGGATACCATTGAATTTGGGAGGCCAATTTGAAACCCTAGGGGCCATTGTTGCAGCATTTATTAATATTCTAACATCAATTGTTCTAGCATTTATAAGTAACTTGGGGGCCAAACAACAAGCCAAAAATGCTCAAAGTTGGCCCCAAGTTTTTTCGGTCCTGACTCCTAGTGTAAAGGGGGCCTTAGATGGTATCCTAGTGTAAAGCCCTTGGGGCTGATTCCAACTTTTGCACCAATAGGAATGCTTGATTTGAGTGTAAAGTGGGCCTTAGTGTCCAAACTGCCAAGGTACTATGGTAATATAGAAGCTGGAAGAGTGGAAATAAAGTTTGGTCCTGACTGAAGGAGCTCAAGTATAATGGGCCCCCCTACCAGGGATCCATTTATAAATGTACACAAACATTATGGCGAATACGACCCTAGTTATGTAGGCATAACATTCGTTGTTCAAGAAGAGCTTTGCGAGAATTCCCAGGGTGTAGCCCTCGAGGGGATGGCGATGGCGGAAGCTCCTCGTCAGCCTCATCACGGTCCAACGCTGCTTGGGGACGACATCAGCAGGCCATTGCTGCGCAGTACAGACGGGGGTGTAACAGGGAGGCGGAGATGGAACCCGTTGCTGGCAGTGACGTGCGCGTTGGTGGCTGTTCTTCTTGCGATGGTCTGCGTTTGGATTGGCTCGGAAGACCGTAACCGTAGCAGGCCTATTGTGCGAGGAGGAGGAGGAGGAGGAGGAGGAGTAGACTGGGGCACCTCGCGGCCTCTGCAAGTGCTGGACAAGCCGCTCATCATACTTATATCGTCTGATGGGTTCCGATGGGGTTATAACTTCAAGGCTCCCACACCCAACATTGATCGATTGCGTTTGAATGGCACGGAGGCAGAGACGGGGATGATTCCGGTTTATCCTTCCCTCACGTTTCCGAATCACTATTCCATCGTCACGGGGCTGTATCCGGCTTGGCATGGGGTGGTAGCCAACTCGTTCAGAGATCCAGACCCGAGAAGCTCAGACAAGTTCAATATGGGGAGCCACGATCCCAAGTGGTGGCTCGGGGAGCCCATTTGGGAGACGGTGGTCAATAATGGCTTGCAAGCAGCCACTTTTTTCTGGCCCGGTTCTGAAGTGGTGAAAGGTCCTTGGAATTGCCCTCCCAATCTGTGTCGGCAGTATAATGGCTCGGTTCCATTTGAGGAGCGTGTGGATGCGGTGTTAGGTTTTGTGGACTTGCCAGGAGAGCAGCGCCCGAGCCTCGTGACTCTCTATTTCGAGGATCCGGATCACCAGGGACATGAGACTGGACCTGATGCTCCGCAGATTACCGACGCCGTGGTGCACATTGATGCTATGATAGGGAGGTTGCTAGATGGGCTGGAGAAACGTGGTGTGCTTCAAGATGTCACACTCATGCTGGTGGGGGATCATGGCATGGTTGGAAATTGTGACGACAAGATGATATACCTGGAGGATTTGGCACCATGGATTCACATACCTCACAAGTGGATAGATTCCTACAGCCCAGTTTTGGCAATCAGGCCACCACCAGAGGTAGATGTAGCAACTGTGTTCTACAATCTTTCACAAGGGCTGGCATCTGGAAAAGTGCACAACTCTGAGTACTTGCACCTATACCTGAAAGAGGACCTACCACCACGGTTGCATTATTCAGAGAGTGAAAGAATACAGCCAATAATTGGCATGGTTGAAGAGGCCTACAGAGTGGCTGATAAGCGAGGCCAGCATGCACAATGTGGAGGGTCACATGGATATGATAATGCTTACCTTTCTATGCGAACTATCTTCATTGCTGCTGGACCTCAATTTGCCCAGGGTCGCAAGATACCTTCATTTGAGAATATCCAACTTTATGAAGTCATGACCACTATTCTAGGATTGAAAGCAGCACCCAACAATGGAACTTCTGCCCTTGCACAGTCACTGCTCCTTCCTTTGAAATAGTAGTAGTAGGAATATTTTGCATCTTTGTTTTGATGCTGGCCTGTATAAATGCACAGTTCAGATAGTATCAAAAGTTTGAGGCATTGAAAGTCTAGGATCAGCTGCAACCATTTGATGGCAGACTCTATTGTACACCACTCGTGAAGGGGTCTCCAGTTGCAGCAATTGTGATCAAGAATTTCTCAATTGTTTAAAAGTGCAACTCTCCAGTTGTATATCTGTCCAGATCAGTTCTTGTGTCAGCAATGAATGTGCTTCATATTAAGACCAGGATTCAATGTATTCCTGAGTGCAGTCTAGCACAGCATTGATGACATCCGAGTGGATAATCTGACCTAATCAGTGCAGCTGGCTGTTGCAGTTTGGTTAAAAGATGTGTTTGTTGGTTGCTTGCTGACTAAGAAACTTCTGTATGTGGTACCTGTTGTTGCAACAAGCCATAGGTAGTGTGAAATTCTTGAACGTGATGCTTCCATCCTAAACAAGAAAGGTCTCTGAATATCATGTGCTTCTGCAGCAGTACATGTCTATTTGTTCGAATTTCTCTCATGTCACTCACACTGGCTTCTCCTTGTTGCTTGAGTTTTCACTTTGCAATGCAGCTCTTTCATTTGCTCCACTCCACTGCATGTAAAGTACTCAACTTTCGCACATAAAAACCTCACCTAATTTTTCCTTGTATTTGCAGGTGTGTCAAAGAGGTGTGAAAACAAATTGACACCATGGCATGGAGATATTGTGAATAGGGCTTGATTAGGGTTTTGTGTTGATCACATCTACTTTTGGCTTAAGGCAGAAGGGTTTTGTGTTGATCACATCTATTTTGGCTTCAGGCAGAAGGTTTTTGAAATGATTGTCATCTTTCTTCAATGGGAGCTTCTTGAAGAGGGATGCAGCAAGAATTTCAGCACTGGGTGCAATCACTGCATGTTTATTTTGTCATTTTGTTTGTGTGCAGATAGTGGTGTCCCTTTGTTTTTAGAATGGAGGAGGGTGGGTGCTTGAGGAAAATAAATGAAGCTAATCTTGCTGGTGATGTAGGATGTGTGGTGGAGGAATGCTGCAAAGTGGAATAAGAGGAATGCAAGAGGCATGTGGCAAGGTAGAGAGGCTCTGAAGGAATTTTCATTGTTGGTGACTATTTGCTTGCTTGTGTGTTTCGATTAGAGGAAGAAGTATGTTGTAGATTCTACAGCCTTTTCTTTCACTATGGAAGTTCTGTTAGCTTTCTGGAATGTACTTGGCAAAAAAATTGGGAGCATGGCTAGGATGTGATGACAAACAAAGGATAATTGATGACTCAAGTGAAGATGTATGAGAATGGGCACAAGGAAAGAATTGCAATTGTCTGTCTGTGGTCAAGAGAATACAGTATGTGCTTATGGTCTGACTGATGGAAAGGCTATGGGATTAGGGCTGTACCTTGTGGACATTTAGAGAGGGAAACTGTATGAGAGTTGCATAGTTTGATGTTGTAGAGGGAGAAAGTCAAGAATCACTGAGTTGGGGTGAGAGGATTTTGTGACTGAATGCAACAACTCGAGAATCTCTTAACAGGATGGATGAAAAGTCTGGGACTGAGTAATTTTCCTACAGAGGGCTGAATGTCTGCATTTGGAGATTATGTTGAAAGGTTGACATCATTTTATAAGGAGATTCACTATATTCAAGTGGGTATTACAACATTGGGTACATTTTGCTGTTCTACTTCTAAGGGCCACTTTAGATGAGGGTCTGGGGTCCAAAATTCCAGGGACTAATTTGAAGCAAATTGGACCTTTAAATTGGACCCTTCTTCACACTAAAAAAACATTTTTTTGTAAGGTACAATGAGTGTGTGTAAAGGCATAGGTCCAATTAGTAAAAAAGTGAGATTCACACATGTGAGAGGATTAGGTTGTCCTTTGTTTTTTTCTTTTCTTTTTTCATTTTTTTCATTTCCTTTTCTTTGTTTCTTGCTTTTTTTGGGTTTTTTTTTGTGCATTCTATTGTAAAAACACAATGGATGAGTGTAGGCACAAGATATTGGTGGTCTTAGTTTCTACTATGGTCATCCATTGAATCATTGCATAAGTGATCTTATTGCAATGAATAGGTATGACACACCATTCAATGGAATATGATAAGTGTGTTGCTATTTTTTTTAGAGTTTGTGAACATGCCATTAAAAGTTTGGAGCATACGAGAGGGTAGTTGGATATATGAAGAATCAACTTTTTGAAGTTTTTAAGAGAAGCCGTTTCAACAATGTACAATGTTCAACTTCGACACATTTTGTGCTTTGATTAGGGTTGTAGGTCCAAGTCTTGAATGAAAAAATTCAAACATGAGGAAAAACATCCTTGTGGAAGCTAAAATAACAATGGTTCTTGCAATATTGTGCAATGGAAATTCATTACAAATGTGTGGAGAGGTGTTTATGGCATTGTAAAAAGTATGGCATCCATTATAGCAAAAGAATTTTGTGCAGTAATTAGAAAGCACTTGAAACTAAAAATGATACCTAAATTGACTAGAAACAAAATCAAAGAAATTATCACTAGCTTTGAACGCTTACATGGAATTTCTTACGTCCAAGGTGTTATAAATCACAAACTTAGCATCTCACACTTAGTAATGGAAATCGTGTAAAATTCAAAATGTTGAAAGGAAGGTTTAGAATTTTACTCAAAAGAGTAGACATTCCATTCTGCCACATGTTAGACTTGGTGACGATTTGCATATGGTGTGCATTGCCAATTCAGATGGCTTTGATATGGACTGGTGTTAAATTTGGTAACCTAATTACCATCAATGAAAAAGATTATTAAAAAAATGAATAAGAAAAAAGATGAAAATACATGAAAATAAGCCTTGTTTATTATTTTCCTATTGTCATGTAGCAACTATTGTCATGCAATAGTTATCGTCATGCAGAAGCTACCACCCTGCAATAACTAACATCATGCAACAAATTTGAAAAAAGACGCACAACTACTTACGAACTTTCAATAGTTGTTGCCTATTGTCTTAAACACATGCAAAACCATTATAGTTATTACCTATCGCTTGTAACACCTATAGACCCTTTGTGGTTGTTGCTTATCATCTACAATAACTTTTCCCCCGTAAACTTCAAATCTCATGTCTATCTTTTTGTTGTTAGCTTTTAATGGCAACTATTGTCCCATGGCAGAAGGTACTTTTTATTTAAAAACAAAAAATAATTACATAAAATATAATGAAACATTATGTAATTTTAATGTGTACTACCTTCCCCCACTATCTAACATCCTTCAAATAGACTAAAAACAAATTTTAAATTTTAAATAAAATAAAATAAAAAATAAAAAAATTATATATGTGTGTGTGTGTGTGTGTATGTGTGTGTGTATACTTTCAACCATTTTCCATCATAAGAATCAAAGTACAAGATATTTCCATACTTTCCACCTCTATCTCCAATGTCACATACACACTTTGACATGTTCCCAAGCTCTTTGATAGATTCAAATGTGAATCTAAAGTGAAAACAATGGAAGAGTAAAGAATTGGGGCACGTTCCCTGGCTCGTAACACTTTGGGGGTAAAGGGGTGTGCTGGAGCTCCGGGATGGGGACTAAGAAGAGTGACGAACATCAATTATTCACACGGACCTGCACAAACCAAACAATAAGTTGGTTAGTGCGTAGTTGGAAAACTTTGGTGCACGAACAAACCAAAAGCAAGCATGAACTCATAAGACTCACCACGGCCCAAACTTGAAGGAAGCTACCACCTTCCCCCTTATAGTATACTTTGTGCTTGGCCACAAGACCAGCACCCAAATGTCATTTTGTCTCAAGGACTCCCAAGTGGGATTCCCAAAATTCTCACAACTAGGGCTTTCGTGACTTTGAAGGTCCATAATTTTGCGTGAAGACCTTTGAATGAGATGAGGTCTTAAGCAAAGTTATATTCGTCATCAAGAGCTTTCCAACGATATGTTGTAAGCCACATGCACGCAAGGAAATCGGGGCGATCCCTAATTTTTAGTGGTCAAGAATCAAACTGCCAATTTGACTCCCAACCCTTCTTTTGGTCATAACTTGTGTTTAAAGTGTCTAAATGGGTCATGAAAGCCCATTTTAGACATCTATGTTCCAAAAGATTTCCAATAATATAAGGAACTCCTCAATCAATGGGTTTTGACCCTTGAAATCGCTCTCTGAAGGTTTAGGAGTCCATCGAGACTCCAACTCCCAAGGTGGGAGCTCACTTGGGAGTGTGAAGGTTCATTCCCTCACACTTTCCTACTCTCCCGGGAGCATGAGATGTGATTCCATGGCTACCTTTTTGGCTCGCACCCTTGCAAGCCTTTGCTTTCATTGCAAGCCCATGGCTAAGGTTATGACACATTTTTTTAGCAATAAAATTCTTCTAACCACATCCAATTTAAAATCTTATAAAAAAATGATTTACAATCCTCCTCCTCAAAGGATAAATAAGGAATTCAATCAGGATATTCACCACACAAAGGTTGAATTTTTATATTCCTAAATTTTTTTATCCTTCTAGATTTTCTTATTTTAATCCCTTTCACACATCTTAACCACAAGAAATCCATCCATCCCTTATTCACTTGAATTAATTAACTTAAATGGTTTCATCCCTTAATAAATAGAAGATGGTAAGTAGGATACTTATCACTAATAACTATATAGTTACTAGGATACCCTTTCTAAGTAAATTAGACCATGACATTTTTAATAATTAATAGTATTTTTATTAAAATGATTCATAGAATTAAATTATGATTATTTTGTCCCATGAAGGTAGTTCATTATATTAATGGTATGACCGTTTCCTAACACCAATAAGAAAGTAAAAGAAGAAAGGATCAAAAAAATGTTGATGGAGACTATGGCAACTCATGAATTTTTAGCAAAAACATTTTTTGAAGTTTTTTTTTTAAAATGCCAATCTTGCCTTCCTAAATACATCAAATTCTAGGTCAAATTGTGGTGAATGAATCAAAGCTCATATGTTATGTAACCTATAGCTTATCTATGAGGCATTCAATTTGGACATCCATATTTTTGAATAAAGCATTGGTTTCTACAAATTATTGTAACATTGTTGTGTTGTTTTCAACTGTGGTTGAAAAGTGTTCAAAAACATTGATCTTTTGCCTTTTGTTTTGTTTTGTAACCTCATCTGGAATGATTGGTCTATCTAAGGGTTCTTTATTAGCATCATTCTTAAAGCCACTATCAATATCTATTTTAAATGTTGGACTGCCCATAATTTCATCAATTTCATTCACAGAAGCATTCACATGCTTCATCACATTTCCATTTTGATGCCACCAACTATCCAATGCATCATCGAAAGGACATTCATGATGATCATTACCTAAATCCCTTTTATGATTTTGTCATTTTTGTATTATTTGTAACTTGCATTGAATTCTATTTGCAAGCAATTATAATATTTGAAAAACCAGAGAGTGTAACCAACATTCGAATGCACAATTTGACCCATGTATCCACCCTTGAAAGAGAAAAAACTTGGGGTCAAAAACCTTGATTTATGGGTTGAAAATAATCTTTGAAACAAAAAATTAAAAATTGATTACATGAATAAAACAAATGTAAACCACATCAAAACATTTGAAATAAAGTTAGCTTTATATTTAGCTTCTCTCCTCTGCCCCAAGGAGATGTAGGTTCCAACCTCATTGTGGCTAAAATGGTGACCTTTAATGGGGGGAAAGGGGGGCAAAGGCAAGACACAAAGGTAAAGGCCTAATTGGCCCAATCTGAATATGATCTTTTTGCTATTTTTTGTCCTACTTTGCTTTCCAAAATTCCATCATTACATCCAAGTTTCAACTATGAAAATAGAGCAAAAATAAGATATTTAAAGAAAGAAAAAATTATGAACTTTCAATAAGTTGGATTTTACCTTGTTTCTTCACATTTTTGGCAAATTCAAATTCCTCAAAATGCCATTAGATGTAGAACTTCACCATTTGCCCAATTTTTTTTAGCCTTCTCGCCTTCCTCACTTTCCTCTTTCATTGTAATTATATCGCCTTCTTCTTTGTTACTTTCTTTTTGGGAAGGGGAGCCAATTTATGGATTTCTTGTAAATCCAAATATCCTTCCATTTATGAAAATGAATGTTTTAACCTTCCATGACCAAAAACTTTTGTCTTCATTTCTAAAACACCTTCATTTTGAGCATTTCCAAGAACTAAAAATGCATACCTTTGAACAACAACCTTGTGTGGATCTACAAAACCATCCATGGGTGAAATCATGATCAAAGGAGCCTAAGGGTGCCAAGGTAAAAGTCCTTTTCCAAGGATTACAGATGACACATGTCATTCTTGCATTGGTTTATAACTTTAAATTTTGTATTTCGGATAGCCCATTTGAATTGTGTTATATATATAAATACATTTTGATTACATGCATGTAACTACTATTATTTTAATAAAACTATTGTATTTCAACTTTTTCACATGTCTTGAACTATAACCAACTTCTCAACTCATGAAACAGAACCTTGTGCTTTAACAAATCACACATTAGTAATTTAGTCCTTGGACTTCACATACTTTAAACTAATTCTCCCTTTTTTAATCTAGTCATGAATAAAATGACAAGTCTTTTCAATGTGTTTGGTGTGTGCATGTAAAACATAAATTCTTCGTTATCTTTATGCAACTTTAGTTGTCACAAAATATTGTTATTGATTTCAAAAGTGGAAAGCCCATTTCCTCCAACAATTGAAACAACCACAATGATTCTTTCATAGCCTTTGTAAGGGCACAATCTTGGACTATGCCACTTCATCTTGGAGTTTGATTTTCCATGATGTGAGTCCACTACCTATGTTAAACAAATAACCAAAAGTAGATTTGCACTAATCCAAATCATGAAGCTTGCTTACACCCATTTGATAATATGTGATGGTGGAAGCCATGAACAATGGTGAATCCATTTCAAAAAAAAGCTTGTCGGGATCCATGGGGATTGGATAGGGGAAAAATTTGGTCACATCCATGTTAGTGAGACATTTTAAAAGATATCAATGGTGGGATGGCATCACACCATGGAAAATGTAAAAGAAATCAATGTCAAGGTATAAAGACAAAGGGACATGGTGAATTGTTCATAAAGTTGTTGTTGGAGCAACTCAATATGTTGAATGAAATTTCCTATGATCATCATATTGTCAACATAGATAATCAACATGAACATGAAATCACCAACAATCATCACATAGAAGTTAAAATATAAAAAACAAAGGATGAGTCCAATGGATTGATTCATTCGTTTCATGCATGAAAAATTGATATAAACCATATATAACTTTGTGTAGATGGCACTTTATGCTCAAAACCTACCTTGATAAAATGAGAAAACTATTTGAAAAAGATTGTTTCCTAAATATTGTTGTTCAAAAAAGCCGATTTGACATCTATATGGTGCACATTCCACCTTTTTAGTGTAGCAATGGCAATAAAAGTGCACATTGTTGACCATTTTATGATTAATGTAAACATTTCCTAGTAGTCAATCCCAACATTTTATTAATCACCATGAGCAACAAAATAGAACTTGTGTTTCGAGGGGGTGCCAAGAAGGCCACTTTTTAATTTGTAGACCCATTTCACTGAAATGTGTTTGTGGTTGGGCGAAAGATCAACTAATGAAGAAGTTTGGTTTTCATGAATGGAAACCATTTTTTACTCCATGGCAATGACCCAAGAAGGATGACGTGGTGCATCTTGATAGAAAAATGGCTCATCTAAAGTAGCCACACATGAAATGATGTCATCAAAAAACTCCACACAAGCACCATACTCCAACAACCAAGAGTCAGGGAAATTTAAATGTGTTGTTAAGATGCCAACACCATGGAGTTCATTCATATGAATGTTCATCCATGACTTGTAATGAACTTGTACCTAATTCCTACATTAGTTTCAGTTCACTTTCAATTAACTTTTAATTGAATTTTAATTCATTATTAGTTAAGTCTTAATTCATTTTTAGTTAACTTTAAATTCACTTCTAATCACAACATGAAAATGCATCATAGTTCACTATGGGTTTCATTAGATTTTGAGTGAATTTGGACATTTTTACCATGGTGAAACTAGTCAACCCCCTACTAAATGGGGATTAGTTGTTGTGAACAGTGAATAATCCTTGGGCTACATATCATAATCATGAATTCTTTACATTATAATGCATATCAACATAACCACATATAGTGCCAAGTTCTAGATCTAGATATAAATAATGTTGATTTGATCTACTACAAGTTTGTTTTATGTTTAAATCAAAAAAAGACTTGTCAAAATGATCTACATAAACTTTTTAATGTTTTTTTTGGTCAAGATCAGGGACCATGTTGATATCTATCTACATTCAAAATTTCTTGATCATTCACATTCATGTAAATAAATGGTCATCCTAGAGAGGCCTTAATCCTCATTATTGTCCACCAAATGCTTTTAAGATTTGAACATTAGATTGATGCAAGGCCAAGAAACCTCAATATCACTCCCATAGGCCATAGGTAACATAAAATATGTTCCCACATTTCGTACACACATGCCTTTTTCCAAGTGTTTGCAACTAGTTCCACATCAAGTCTTCTTCAAATGCCTTGTGGTCTTGCCATCATAAATAAAAAGAACAACATTCCATTGAATTTTTTTCATGAAATTTACCTTGAACCCCTTTCCAATTAACAAACCTCAAAACATTGAATTTGCACATTTTAAGAAATTATAGAGGATCAAAACGAATATGAAAATGTTAGCTAATTAAATTCTAAACATCATGGGCCTTTTTTTCCTAGCAATCTGGTGAAATTTTTTCCCCACTTTCGGGGAGGCACAACCACCATTAGATGAGTTTTTACTTTAAAATTAGCCACACATTACTCTCAAGTAAAGTTTGGGGTGCCAATTTGCATCTAGTCGCAAAGGCCTTTTCATCAAAATTCTAATGTTTAAGGCAATATTGAATTACTATTTCTCTACTATTTTGATAGTATCCTAAAACTAGTTACCATTAAAACTAAAATATTTGTGTGGGAGCTTCATGTCATATCTCTTATGGTATATGATTTAAAACCATGCGACATCACAAAAATAAGAAAAAAAACACAGATTGTCATCAAACCATATTTGCATATAAAATTCAGTTTATTACCACATACCATCAACTAATAGCAAATCTGGGCAGTGGAGTCACTACAACAAATAAACTCCGTCAACAAAAATGATCACCAAGCTTGATCTTTTTATGTGTTACATTGTGTTGCTTTGTATAAATGGCGTGTCTTTCAATCCTGAGTCAAATGACCCCCACCACCAAACTATCTTTTTGAAGTCAATGTTGAAATTTTCTTCAAATTTACCCCATGGTCAAACATCACAGTGCTCTTGGGGGGTAATTTTTTTTCCGAATTTGGACCAAAATTAGACCTATACCTAAACACTCAAAGTTGTAACCCAACTCTTGTTGGGTAATTTTTTTTTCGAATTTGGCAAAATTAGACCCATACCTAAACACTCTGAGTTGCAACTTAATATGTGCCTTCTTTTTATGATCCCTTGTACTCAATGATCTAATATACTTCATAAACACATTACCAAACACCATTGCACATAAACCCTCTTGAATTTTCTTTTTGTGACACCCTTTCACACTCATTAACAAACACAAATGCAAAATTCTGTTCAAAAGCTTTCCCTAAACCAAACACATTCTTTTCAAATCAACTGTTTGGTTATGAGCATCGTCTTGAAGACTCAAAGGGGAGTCAGCACCCATTTACCAGCTACAGTTTGTGTCATGGGGCCATTTGGTGATAAGCCTGTGTTTGGTAATGGGACTGCTATACCCTATGAGACAAGTATACTGATAATATTGCTCAAACAAAATATTGACCAAATTTAGTTGACAAGTATTGACAATGAAGTTGTTCATTTGTGCCCAGAAGAAAAAGAAAAAGAAAAGTTGGCAGTACTCTTCACAATGGACAGGTTAAGCAAATAGGCTTGAGATTTAAGGTTGCAACTTGCTGCAAGCAAAACTGTAACCAGTTTATGCATGAGATGATCTAGCAAATAGAAATTCATTTACCCGCAAAACAAATTAAATTGGAACTGAAAAACTAGGTTTAAGCTTCTATGAATGTTTCATTCTTGGTGGGAAGCCACAGGGAGTGCACAAATGTGCTGCTATTGAGCAGCTTGGAGGTGATGGATTGCACAGAGAAGGAAATAGGAATTGCATGGTTGGAGCCCCAGAGAAGAAAAAAGTAAAACCGTAGAGGGCACAGAGAGAAAACTATTTCACAAGCACAATACTCAATTACAGACTCTAGGGCTGACAATGCAGATTTTGGTTTCTCAAAAGATGACAATCACAAAAGTTGCAAATTACAAACCTGGTGTGATTGCCACCTATAGAGGTTTTCATACCCACTTCCAAGTCGTTGAACAATCTTCCCTTCAATCAAGCTACACACTAGAGACAAACTATGTTTGGCATAAACAAAATCAAACTACAAGATATACAACTGGTACAAGATAAGCTTAACACAAAATGCCATTTATTTGTCAGTTTCCCCAACCACAAAAACCTTTCCTATTCTTTGTAGTTCATGTTTGACAACCATTGTCAGGCTCAAAGAAGTCAGCAATGATATTCTGGGATCTTATTCAAGGAAGAACTCTTCCATCCTTTGAAAACTAGGGCAAGCTTTTGTGCCAGATAAGGGTGGGGCCCTCATCCCTTGTGATTCAGAGCCTGTCACTCAGGCTGCTATCCTCATGAGTATGCAGCCGAAAACAAGTGCCCTACCCTTCTACTATACTTCAGAATCTGACCAAGGTCTTGCACTACATCCATCTAATCCAAAGGGAAAAGGGAAGTATCACAAGAGCATGTAATAGTCAGAATTTGGTAAGGAATTTGGGAAACCAGGAGCATGATCTAATAAACATCCTGTTGTAAGAAATCATCTCCAGGAAGAAAAAGCACTATAATGGTCTCAGTGACAATTGGAAGTGTGGTTTATGCTCTGCAACACCCCACCATAACCACAATCTTCCAACACTAGTCGTTAAGTTAACTTGTTGGATTGGTATGGTCTGAAATATGGTACAAAGGAATGCACAAGAACCACAAGAGAGCAGATCACAAAAAACACCATCTGTAAAACTAAAGGATGATCACCCAAACAAAAACACAGTGCAATTTTGAAGCCCAATTGTAGGATCTTTCTTCTCCCCATCCAGATTTGTTCAAACTGTGAATGCCACCAGCCTCTGTGGTGATGCCAGACTGCAAATCACCACAATAGAACAAAACAGCTACCAGCAGCAGAAGAAGGCCACTGACCAACTGCTAAAAACTCTAAAATTCTACCTGCCTAGTTATGGCAATGGGACTTTGCACTACATGGGTCCCATCAGTCCATGTTAAAAAACCAAACATGGTTTCTGCTTCACCTGGAAGAAGGTAATTAGCTGGAGCAACCTCAACAATTAGCTTAAACATGTGTTTTTCACCTAGTGTAGAGAAGACGAGCATTGCAGGTTTTACAGTGAGAATCACTCCAGGAGGTGCAACTACCCGGCTCCTGTACACGGCATTTGCCACTGAGCCTACATTGGTAAGCGTCCTGGAAAATGTGGCAACCATCAGTCGTGATGAAGAAGAAGAAGAAGAAGATGGTGACTGAGGAGCACTGGCTGGTTGATTGAGAATGGCTGAAAAAGATGGGTAATTCAAATCATTTGGTGAAACTGCCGGGGATGGGCACATTGGAGCTGCATGATCAATCACTTGGACTTCAGTTGCAGAATAATTCAATGCACAAAGAAAGTTGACATAATCTTGAGGTAGAAGATCATAAACAAGACCCGGGTCCATTGCCCTCTCAGGTTGCACAGCTCCAGCTCCAAAATCGAAGGGAGATGAGAGGTGATCAGTTGCTTCATCCAACAGTACACCATTGCTGTTGTCCAGAACAGTTGCACTGGTCATGAGAGCAGATTTGATGGCAGCTGGGCTCCAATCAGGATGAGCTCCTTTCAACAAAGCTGCAATTCCACTGACATGCGGACATGACATGGAAGTTCCTGAGACGATGTTGAACTTCACGCGTCTTTGGTCGAAGGGCAACCCTGTTGGGCCACTAGCGCCAGTCCAAGCAGCAAGGATGTTGACACCGGGTGCAAGGAGGTCAGGTTTCAGAATCTCAGGAGTTTGCGAATTGGGGCCCCGGGAAGAGAACGACGCGACTACCGGAGCAGGCTTGATATTCAGTTGCGTTCCTTGGAATTGAATCATGGCTACGGCATTAGGACTTGATCGGATGTAGAGACGGATCGCATTCCCTCCTTGATATCCTACCGCAGTCGCTGGTAGCAAATGGCTATCTGCAATCAATCCTTCTCCATCAGTCGCGGCGTTGGCAAGAATCATGCCCACGCCACCTGCTTCCAGCACCGCCAATCCTTTCGCTACTCTAGGATTGTTTCCTCGTTCACAGAGAACCAGTTTTCCTGCGACTAGCTCCGGATCCAGCGACCCAGCCATGCATAGACCGGCGACGGCTGTGCCATTGGCGCTCTTAATAAGAGCTGCATGCGAGGAAGCAACCAGGGAGAGCTTGGCGATGCCTAAGCCTGGGCCGCTGTACAAGGACACACCACGAATAACAGTGCCATCCCCAAGTATCACATTTGCAGGAAAGTCTCTGTCTATTGTGCCAGCGCCAACTGTTGTGATCCATGGAGCGATGTTTGCAGCTGACATTGGCATAGGTCCGGAGTTTCCTGCAGAAGCCGAGGTGAACACTCCCCTCTTGGCAGCGCCAAAGGTTCCAATTGCGATGCTGTCTAGATAGTATGGAGAGACTTGGCCACCCAGAGAGAGTGACAGTATGTCGACTCCGTCCGCAACAGCCTGATCGAAAGCAGCGAGAATGTCAGAGTCGACGCATCCTTGCGCCCAACACACTTTGTAAACCGCAACCCGTGCCAAAGGAGCTGTCCCTTTGGCAGTTCCTTCTGCGTAGCCGTAGAGTGAAGCTCTATAAACAAATCGACCAGCAGCCGTGGAGGCGGTGTGAGTTCCATGACCGTCTGAATCCCTGGGAGACTTGTACTCCAAGCTCTCATTGATCGCTCCTGCCATAGCTTCATACCCTTTGTAGAAAGAGCGAGCACCGATGAGCTTCCTATTGCACAAAGAGACGTTGAAGTCCTGACCTACCTCACAAGCTCCCTTCCAACGAGCCGGCACCGGAGGCATACGATGGTCGCTGAAGCTGTTGCTCTCCGGCCAAACTCCCGAGTCCAAAACTCCAATTATCACATCCACACCGAGATGGCTCTCAGGCCACAGCCCCTGCGAGTAGTTCAAGCCAAGAAACTCGGGGGTCCTGGTGGTGTGCAGCTGCTTGAAGCTGTCAGGGTACACACCCACCACTCCAGGCATTTCCTCCAGCCGCAAAACTTCCTCCTCTGTAAGCACCGCAGAGAATCCATGAAACACTGTTTCATAAACATGAAGAGGCCCAAACGACGGTGCAGCAGCTCCAGAGGTCCCCACAGCTGCTTCCACTCCCACTACCGCCGTCTTCACGGACTGCAAAACAGAAGAGTACCACTCAAATTTCGTCGTAAACACAGCGGATCCAGAAGAGCCCGCCGCCATCTGCACAATGTATGTCCTACCAGCAGCTCCAATGCTGCGATCACCTACGAATTCGGAAACCATCGACGCAGGCGCACCCAGTGCTACTACTACTACTAATCCTAGAGCAAGACCAAAAACAAAAACCGCAAACATGAAATTACTAAACTGCCGCATCCCAACAATCCTGGTACTCCTCATACCCATCTCTCTTACACACAAAATTTCTCTTCGCCGCCTAATAATTTAGCGCTCAACTCTGGTAGTAGTCTTGAGACCTACTTATTACTGATCAACAACAACAACCAAAAAAAAAACTACCACCAACAAAAAATCTCTCACACATTATCTCATGCCCGGTACTAAAAAACAAATCTAGCTACAATGCTCAGAATATTGATCAACTACCAAGAAACATGAGCAACAGAAGAATTGTGGCCACATTAAAACTAGCGAGCGCTACATCAAACTGATGAGAAGAATATGGCAGAGTTCTAGTTCAGCAGCTTTGAAATGCAACTGTTGCTGCTGCTCAGGTGATGCGTGGCGAAGAGGCTGCCTGCAGGGAGCATGTTTCTGTGGTCTCATAGATTCTACAAAGAAAGTGTAGACTCGAGTAAGAACGTGACCCCACATTAGTACTGTGCCACAAGCAGCCTCTGTTTTTTTCCTTTTTTTTTAATTGGCGAAATTTCACCCAAAAAGAGAAATTAAAAATTTTCAAAATTCGAAAATCCAGAAATTTTGAAAATATTTCCAATCGCCGGAAATGAGAAAAAAAGAGTGAAAAATCATCAGATTTCTATACTTGGATTTTCAGCAATGTTAGCCAAGATATGGAAGGATAATTAAAAGATCTGTACTTCATTATTTGGTTTATAGCCAGATTTGGCTAAATCTTTCCTGTCGATCGATGATGATCGCCACTTTTAAATAGCCACTTTGGTTATTTTTAAAACAATTCCTATAAAAAAAAGCAAAGCTGCAGCCACGAGGATCCTTCACTGCAACCCTCTTTCTCAAATGGAGCCGTAGTGGTGCAGTTATGATGGCAAGACCTGCAACCGCGTTAAAGACTCGCCACCTACACACAGCAGAAAATTGCGGGCACATCATTAACGACAACCGTGCAGCAGCTCGTTCCTCGTCGTAGTCGTCGTCGTCGTCGTCAGCTTCTTCTACGTATGTTACGCCAGGACGAAACCACACCTGGCATACTATATCGAAATACAAAACACGAATACGAAGGTAGTAATAGTAGTAGTCAATACGAATCCGGCAGCTCGTTGCCAGTCCTTCATTCTTCTACGTATGTCCGCAGAGAAGAGTATTACATACGAACAAGAGAGTAATACATACGAAAAAGGAGAGTAGTACATACGAATATGAGAGTACTAATACAGTACTAATACGGATGATTTCATATATGGTACTTCATACGAATACAAGAGTACAGTAGTCGTACATACGAATACTCTGGTTATATTTAGTGCTCTTCACAACGGCGTTAAATAAATTCTAACGTTTGATTTTTTGTTTTCGTCTCTTCTTTTTGGTGGCGGATTGCCACTGATGAGGAATTTCCAGTTCGTGAAGGCCTGATGCGTTAGTTGGATGAATATTGGGCCTGGTGGATGAAGAATTATCATTTACATCAGAACTTTGTGAGAAATTTTGAAGGTGCTCTCTCTCTTGTAGAGAGATCTTAAAGAAGTTGAGGCAGTGTTTGTTTTCCTTCTCTCTTTTTTAATTCAATTTTTTGATATAGTAAAAGCGGGAAATTTTGCTTGAAAGAACACGTTTACCAAGCTTTTCCAAGCACAAAACAATTCGCCAAAAAAAGATTCAAATTTTTGATATTTTAAAAAATTGTTGAAAATTAAACTCCAAAAAGGGCTATCATTTAATAACAAGATATTAGATAGCAATCTCTGGGACTCTCCTAACAACAAATGTTTTTAGGGTTTAGGATAACAATCAAGACATCTTTCTCTAACTTTTGACTACCTAATTATGAAGAAAATGTGACAAAAAGGAAAATCTCAGAACTCTGGCAATTATTATCTCGAAATAATCAGTCTTTTTTTTGGCACTTTTTTGACTTTTTAAAAATTCACAAAAATTGCAAAAATATTGCACTAGGCTAGAAGAAATCAACATGGTACAACATTCTGATCTAGAGTTGGAGCCATTTAGGGTTTAGGATTTGCCCTCCACAAGGTAACAAATGATTCCTCCCTCATCAATGTCCCTGACAACAGCATATTGAGCCTCAATACTGGAGATGTTAGAGCTCTTCAGATTCAAGCCTCATTATCCTTCAAAGGGGGGTGTAGAAGTGTACAGTGTAAAAAATTTATACCGTGATAAATTTGAAGAGTGTTCAAATAAAAGTATGTTTTTTACAGTAAAAACACACTCCCCTTTACTGAAAAAAAATTTAAGTAAAAGAAAACACCCTTTGACTGTGGTACCCGTCTTACAAAATCATTGCAACGGTTTTTACCAGTGTTGGATGGATATCATCTTTTTGTGATATCCGTTGGATAAAGATATTTGGTCGAAATTATTTATCCAAATGAGATATTAGAATTTTTTTCATTTTAAAATATTTGGGTCAGATATCATATTTTCAAGTTTTTATATTCAACCAGGATATCAATCTATCGGTATTCTGTTGTTATTTATCAATTGGATATGGGTTCTAGATATCAAACAACTTGAATCTTAAACAAGTTTATAAAATGTTTGAAAAAAAATCCTATAGTCTAAACTGTGTGCATGCAAACATTTTTAAAACTTTTACCAAAAAACATGAGCGTTCGCTTTTCATTCCTCTCTCATGTCAAAAACTGACTATGATAAGCCAAAAGTAAAAAATATAATCATATGATAATCCTCTACAATGTGAAGGCTGAAAAACTCCTGTAGTCTTGCAATTTGCCAAAAGCTAAAAACTAATTTTTAAAAACTAAAAATTGTTGAAAAAAAACTTGAGAAACAAGAGAAGAAATCTTTT
>Ga0209208_10002292_pt1 | contig 27398 bp, 17 predicted proteins | sample S1TSphfallax_3_FD_187694 | JGI IMG/M metagenome (GOLD analysis project Ga0209208, IMG submission 187694) | Host-associated microbial communities from peat moss isolated from Minnesota, USA - S1T2_Fd - Sphagnum fallax MG (SPAdes) (version 2) | ecosystem: Host-associated > Plants > Peat moss >...
CCCCCCCCCACACAAACATAGTACTACCATGACAAGTTCAACATTTCAGCGTTGAATAATTATTTTATTTTGAGGATCCCATGTCCAAAAAATGAGATATTTCAAATTATTCTAAGAGATTCTCTATTTTCTTTCCTTTTTTGCATGAAAATTTCAACATTCCTAAAAGAATATCATTAGAAAGGCAACTACCAAGGTGTTATGGTATTGATTTGCACATTAGTGGTGATACTTACACACCAACCCTCTCCCCGGGTCACTCTTCATGCCTTCCATATAATTTGTTACCCTAAACCTATTCTCTCCTCTGTGTGTTTCTGTGGTAAGTTATGGCATGTTGCCAATTCACCTCTCTTGGATATTTCATAACTTATGATGATAAAAGATAGCACATGATAGGTTTCTTGACTTTTGATAAGTAATTAAAGCTCCTTGGGGTGTTACAATTTCCAAATGTCATATCTACCAGCAAGCTGTAAAGTTTTATATAAAAGAAAAACTTCAGCTGATAATGCCTCAACCTGTCCAAGGCACATGCAGCCTCTTCTCATCAAAGTCTATTGAGAGTCCCAAATAATTAGTAATTTGAGAAATTTAAAAAAATAAGTTGAAGTGCACGATAAGGAGCACGCCCTGGCAGGGGCATTCTCAAAATAAGGAGCATAGGATGATGTGATAGCTGAGTCCAGCCCCACATTTTAGGAATGTCCTTCACTCATTGGGCTTTACCCATTGTAAAGCACAATGCAAAATTTATCATGAACCTAAACAAAAATAGATCGTAAGGAATTGGCTGAAATTCCATAGAGTATTTGCAAGGCACTTTATTTAGTGCAATTTCTCCTCCATAGAAGGCAGGGTTTAAAAAGAAAAATACCCGTAGTTCTTAGATGCATCTCATTTTTTAAATGCCTCATCTCTTTTTCTCATTTTGTCCTGTGATACCTGGTGGATACTTGCTGTGTATTACAAAGAAAAAAATGAAAGAAAACAAAATTCAGCTGGGGTGCTTTATGCGGGGTAACACCCTTGGAGTGGGGCATGCTGGAAATAAGTATCTCCTAAGGCAGAGTTATGGGGTGCTTATCTCCAGAACACCCTTCTTTGAGGTTTTACCTTACACATGATGCATAGTAGGGTGAGGGTTCTTACATGTACTCCTGAAAAATGAGAGGGATCTTACACCTATAAGTAGGCATGATTTGCCTCTCACTTATAACGAGTATTCCTCTTTTTTAGAAGTAAATATTCATGGATATAAGGTACCCTCCAAATCCACTAAGAATTTTCTCTGAGTTCTTTATATGTAGTAGATTTGAAGCCATTTTGTGACCACTTTGGATGATACACACCTTGCAAGATCATGGCCGCTGAGGGCTTTACATTAGCAGCTGTAAAAAAGAAGCTAGAGAGAATTCAACTTTCAAAGCAAAGGAAAATAAAAATGTCACCAAGAAGTCAGAGACAATATACAAGGAGATTTCTGGCTCCTTTCCCCTGTTCAAAATATGGAACCTATCTTCATTACGTCCAAATGCTTTGTCATGGTCCCACAATTTATATTCTTTCACAATTGCATCTTTGGTCACAAACCTGAGCATCTCAACAGACAAAGTGATAATCCAACACCCGTTCACTTTTTCTCTTTGAACATTTCTTCGGAAAAATAACCTGTTACACGAACTGCGGCCTTTGATTGCTTTCAACATCCTTCTCTAATGCTTTGTTGTAGCTTTTCAAATCAAAGCGAAGCATTTGTTGTGCCTAACTAGATGAACACCCAACAATATTGAAACTAGCGAAGCCAGACAAATAAAACTATGCACACAAGCATGTTTGTTATGAAATTTCAGACACTCCCTCCCTCCCCCAAAACAAGAAAAAGCTCCAATCTTTTGCACACTGAACTAAGCTCCCCCCAAAAAATTACATCATAAAATTAACAAACTGTAGTGAACACCTGACAAATCACATGGTCCCAAGAATGGATTTTTCCTTCCATCAAGTCAAGTCCCTTGGCGTGAGCACCCTGGGTGATTAAAATGTGTGTTGCCTACAGAATTTGAGTTCAAGGCCCCTCAATCATCAACTAATTTCACCATTTCTTCCACCAAAATTAATCCAGTACGTGTTTACTTCAAGTCTTATTACAGTAGTATTACCAAATATTAAATTTCTTATTAAAAACAAAACCCATTATTAGTACTACTCCCTGCAGTAAGTTAGTATCCAAAGTGTTCAACAGTGGGTTGAAGAAGACCATAAGAAATCAAGTACAGAAGAAGAAGCAAACTCTATATCTTAACCTTTGTAGTATTCATTGCTGAGGGTACAGAAACCATGATGAAAGTCTTCTAGCTGTTCTTAGGTGCCTTTGTTTGAACAAGGCTTTCTGGTACAATCTCTAGTACTGGAATTTACACACACACTCAACTTGAGTCTTGAAGAAAACCAAACTTGGACTGTAGACATGGCATACCCACCAACTCCACATTCACAAATTTTCACTTTCTTGACTGCAAGTTTCCAATTTGGTACCCAAGGAATCCCCAAACTCAAATTTGTTCTGGCTGATTTCATTTGAAAAGGTTCACCTATTTAAAAAGAATTCCAATCTAATTGGGTGTTGCTAGTAGCTACTGGTTCTCTTCAGATTGGTTATACATATTCTTTCTCAGAATTTTTTGGGACAAACATGACAATGAGTGCGGGTATAATTAGAGAGTAGGTGTTTAACAAATACTAATTGCAAGGGTTTTTTCAAACTTGTTCTTCAGACATTGGGTTACTTAAGTATTTCCTTGGATAAAAACACACTCCTTCCATGTGTGGCACATGCATGGCACCAGTGGTTTTTTTGACACATTTTGCTGTTTACCTGAAAAAAAATGGGAATTCTTTTCCTAGTGCAAATTCGCCTAATTTTTCCTTTTTGGTGGAAAACGTGCCAACTTCTCAAATATCTAAAATTTTTTATATTGAAAAAAGCCCTACCCTCTGCATGCATGCATAAATTATTTGTAATTTGATGCCTGAAACTAATGCGAGCTTGTTCCATGAAACATATAAGAAAAGCCATAAGTAATTCACTGCCATGGATTTTCCTTGAGAGCAAAGAAAGACTGATGGATAGCAGGAGTCACAGAGCTGACAATAATGTATTCATGCAATTTGCATGTACATGGTGGGTACATTAATGTTAATATATATTAAATTCAGAAGTAATATGTTTAAAGCAAAGCTCTTCTATGTTAAAGCAATTTGAACCTACCATGCATCTACTTCGTATATGACATCACGAAACTTGCTGATGTGGTTCCTAGAGAAACTCACGTACCTACTTCAAAACTCATTTTATGTTGCTAGGGACTTGTGCAAGGAGGCCTTGAGGACTCTAATGTTGGTCACAACATAGTTTGGAGGCAATAATAATGTTTGTTTTAATTTCTAAATTTGAGCACAAATGGTGTCTTTGGCAGAACAGTGATGACAAATTATGCTGGTCATGAAATGTTATGACCAATTAATCCTCTTGCAGGGATTTTAAAAAAATGTGGGCTGAAAAACTAGAGAAGATTGTATGATTAAATGGGAAGTTCATAAGATTAATTTTCTTCCAACAATTATGTTGGAAGAAAATCGTCAGCCCTCAGCGCCTGATAATCCAAAAATGAATTTTTTTTTCCTATTTAAAATTGATCTAGATGGCAGAGATTTAAATATATTCGGATTTGATTTTTTTTTGCGTGGGTGCACACAAGGAATTTTTTCTGATGGGTTGCAACTGAGCACATCCCAAGTGGATTTAGGGAGGGGTTTGTAAATCCCACTGGTGAACCCAACAATTAAAAAAGTTGGTAAAATAAACTTAAGAGAGGGGGAGAGAGAGATTACAACAGCATTGGCCAAGAAAAAGAAGTTCCTTCTGTTGGCCTCTCTCTTGGAATTGTGATGGGGGGCAGAGGAAAAAACAAAAAGGACTTTATAGGGCAGAGAAAAACAAAGAGTACGCTGTACAGTCCAAACATGGGTATGTACGTACATACATTTTACTAAAAATCTGTGAAAGCAATCATTACCAGGAGTGGGAGACGCACGCCTAGGTAGGTATGTAGGTACCTATCTATCGAGGGTAGCTACTCACCATAGACGTAGCCTAATCAGCTCAGACCGAAATTTCGTATATATATCTTATCTTTAACCATCATTTCTTTTTCTTTTATCCTAAACCTTGAGCCTGTCAGGAAAGAAACTAGCGAAATCTCAGCGTCTCTTCTTTACAAATGGAAGGCTTTTTATTTTGGTGGGGGCACAAGTTGGGGCTGGAGGGGGCGGGGAGGGGAGGTTCCATGTTTAGTTTTGACTGGTTTTGTTGGTGATTCCATGACTTTTTTGGTTCATTGGATTGTGAATTCTAGAAGGGAGAGGATGAACTAGCACGTACAGGGAAACAGTAATGTTGGGTAATAAATATACCATCCTTGCACTAAATGAGAGACTTTGAAAATACAATTAAAATTTTCTAAGGTTAAATGTAGCCTCTAGAAGGCCTCACTCAAGAAGCTGAAGGTACCAGCCTGTGTCTGAGTTGGTAAACCCTGGCCTCCCCTATCTTCCTCACCTAATAGTAAAAGGGACAATTTGGCTTCCATTCTCTCTCACTTCTTGGAATATGCGATTTTGGCCTTCATTCTCTTTGGCTACTTATAATGGACAATTTTGGCCACCATTCTCATTTACTCCGTATATTGGCGGACTTGACCCACATTTTCCCTCACCTCATACATACAATGGTAGAAATTGTTTCTAGAAAAGTTTTTTTTTTCTGACCTATCACATTCAGACCCTTTGAGGGCAATTGTGACTTTATATGAAGCAAAATCAGCATCTAATGATGACAAAAGAATGCAGACTCCTGTTGTCTTAAGAGTGCATAGCTGGTCCATAACTTGTCTCATTGGTAGTGCACCTATTACACAACTTATCAATGGATGATGTACTTTGCTAGTGTGACTAATCATTAGTTTTTGTGAGGGACTGATCGCAGGCGCGCATGTGTGCGGCAAGTGGGGTAGGGACAACACGGGCGGGTGTGGGCGTAAGACCCCATGAGAATCAACTATTGTGTTCAAGTTTATGAGATAAGAAACAAGAAAAATGGTCGCACTAGTGTAGGCGACTCAATAATGTTCAAACTTATGAATTGTGACCAAAAGCATTGTCATCCGCACTAGGAATTCTTTGAGGTGGCGTCTAGCGTCGGTATACGATTCATCTGAAGAATTGTTGGACTATTAGCTGATCATTTGTGAGCTTTTGCGTATGGGGGTATGGTGAGACTCCTCCCCACTGGTCGATCACCGACTTTATCCTTTAAGCCACCGTCGCTGGGCCAGGCCCTTTAGTACAAAATCCCACCAACATCCAGAACCATTCCATTTGTCAACTTGTGTCCCCATAAATGGTCACATTACCACAGTGGGAGACTGCACTTCATGGATGAGTTTGAAGCCTCATCATCCTTCTAAAGAAACAAAGAAAGGACTCATTGGGTTTTCTTCCACAAAAGTTTTCCTCCGTCCCGTATCGCCCCCCTGCCTGCCTCCTTTTTCTTCACTGGTGCCCACAAAACTAGAAGCTGCTCATTGCAATTCACAACTGTAGAATGAAAGCCAGAGCAGACAGCAGTGTAGGGAAGGATAGAATCCCAGAACAAATGATTTTTTTGCCAGTTAAGAAGGCCCCACAGCCCTCACCTCCACTCCCCTCCCCTGGCAGGAATTTCAAGCACAAGCCATCTTGAGACAAAAACATTGTCCTACGTGAATACGAAACTTGCCAGTTCCTCAAAGCTTTCTAGAAATACCTGAAAGTTGGGTGGCGCCTACAATACCCGTGGATCCCAAAACCCCTTCTTCTCTCCAATGATGGGGGCCAGGGTGAACCAGCAGCACCTACACTGGTACCTCACCTTCTTGAGTGAGGCCCCCTAGTGGCTATGTTTAACTCAGGAAGGGTAAATTTGGACTTGAAGACCCTGACTCTGTCTTAGGACTGGATATTTACAATGTTTAGAAGCAAGCAAAAAAAACCAAAAATGAGGTTTTTAGTTTTTATGATGGAACCAATGTAGGTGCTAATGTAGAGAATGGTTTGAGCCATAGTTCAGAGGTTCTTTTACTCTAACATGTTGTTCCAACTACATGGCGATGTATGTAGAGAGCACCTCATATCAATGATTATCCCTTCACCTTATATGCATGATTTATCCCTTTTATTAGAGAGGAGGGATATAACAACCATTCCTTAAGAGTAAGAGGGGTTTAATTAGGCATAAGATACATCTCACTGTTTAGGAGTAGGTGTAAGAACTCTCCCTCTCCTATGCCTTTTGATCTAAGTACGTTTAGGTTCATGACAGCCTTCATCTTGTGCTTGACTATAGGTTAAGTCCTAATGCAGGGTCCCTTCCCAAAATGTGGGGTACCACTGAACCTGATCCTTGGCCTCTTATTTTGGGAATGGCCCCCCCACCTAGGGCTTCACTCTACACAAATGAACCATGTTTTCAACTTTTGGGTAAGTATGGTACTTGAATGATGTGTTGCTATTAACCTCCTATTAATTTTGATAATGTCATTTCTCACCCGAATACATTTGTTTGAAATACTTGACTTACAAGCAAACTTTGGAGGTGTCAACTTCCCTTGAACCAAATGTTCTCAAAATGATCCCATGTTTGAGTTTCTTGCAAGATGGATTGTCATGATGCCACCCATCATGTTGCTTTGTATGCCAACAAAGAATAAAGCATTTTGCATCAGACATTTTTTATATGCAAAGGCTAATTTCAAATTCATGATCTTTCTTAACCAATTACCAACTTTAACCAAGGAATATATAGTATGCAATTTGGACAATGAACTTACATGGGTAATAATGAAACATTCATTTAAAAGCTTTTTCACCCATCTAAAAGTCATGTTCACACTTGAAAAAAATTCTAATATATTTGGAGGGCATCTTATATCCATGAATATTCTTTGTGGATAAAATAGAGGGAAATTACACCTCCTGCTTAACAGTGGGAGGGAAGTTATGCCTACTTATATAGGTGTAAAAACCTTCCCACTCTTATTGAGAATGCTAAATGGTATCGCAACATATGTGAGATTCAAACAAATTGTGAGAGATAAAATTGTGTAGCACGGTAATTAGGTAATTTTGATTGCAAAACTATCTGAAAATAACTTATCATACTATAGTTAGGTTTCTATCTGCCCCCACTGCACCCCCCCCACAGTGATTCCAAGTTGAAACTAATTCTTTACCCTAAAATGTTCAAGCCAGCATTTTACCCTAAAATCTTGCACAAATGTAAAGTGTCTTCTCTCAAGTGAGAACCAGCAAAGTTGGAAAGTGATAACATGAAAATTGCACATTTGCTTTGTTTGGGGTAGGTCTTAGTGCAGATTTGAAATAATTGGGGATCATTATTCTTCACTAGCATATGGAAACCCAAACACATGCACTGAGAATACTCATGGAACACGCTGCTTGATAATCATGTCTCACAAGTTAAACATTTGAACCTAAAGGGAAAATGCATTGAGCTTTTATTGATAATTCACATTGAGCAAGAAGTGTGGCTTTGGATGTTCTCTAGGTTCTGCAAAAACCTAAGTCAGGCATGTGTGTTTAGCTTTGGGGGCTTTTGCTGTTGTTATGGTTGTATGCACAGGTTTCATCACCAATGTGATATGTATTACCAAAAAATCTTCTTATAGTTTAATTTCATCTTGCATGCCAAACTTATGATTCATCTAAAACTTTTAAATATGGTTTAGTGACCCCATGGATATATGGACATGGGAATCAGTAGGCAAATCTGGGGAAATTATCAACACATAAAGATCAGTGTTGACCAGTTAATGACAAAACACTCAGTTATTAACCTGGGTATTGGTAACCTACGTGCCTGGTACATATTATTCCGAGAAAGAGCAAGACCCTTGTTAGTCAACACTGAACTTTCAAATTTTAATAACCTACCCAAATGAGTGGAATTTCACCCAAGGAAGAAATCCCTGAACATGTTTATGATAGAAAATAAAAAAATAAAATTGAAGATAAAAAAAAACCACTTTAGCCTACCCTACCTAGGTAGTATAACTGTTGGCTCTCAAGGTGGGTATTTGAGAAGTGACCATTATGCATAGGCGGAAGTTATCACCAAAAAAGTTGAGTAAATTCATAATTGGGGGTTATTGCTTTGGCAATGAAATTGATAATTGATGGGTCTAAATTTTCAAAGACAATTTGATATCAATACCTAGGTGGAATGGAAAAGTTAAAATTAAACACAGCTGGCTATGAAAAAAAAGCAATAACCATCCAAAACTGGTAAAGATGTATTTCGATCTTTTAAAGTGTAATTCTAAGGCATGTTACCCATTGTCTGCTGTTTGGGTGGTGTTTCAAAAAATGGAATGCCTACTTCTATTCGTGTTTGATTTTTCAAAATGCACCTCATTTTATTCATTTTTCTCATGATATGAGAAAAATAAAATCAGAGCAGGTCTTTAGTTTTACTCTATGTAAAGCCCTTGGCCACATGTGATACAGAGCTGAGCACAGGCGCAATTCTCGTAAAGCCCACAGCCTTAGGCTTTACCTTACACAAATAAACAATTAGCTATCTCCTTGCCCAGCTGGTTGTGGCTTCACAACTCATGAACTTAAGACACATTGTTTGATATGATCCCATGCTCCAGTGGTTAATTAATTGGTATGTGTGTAACAAACGTCTTTACTACAATACCTAAAATAACATTAAAATGCATTATGAATTTTGCATTAATAAGTTGATTTTGTCATCGTGGTTTTTTGTTTGAGTGGAAGCCATATTCCAAAAACATTACTCAACAGTTTTGCAGGAGAGTTGTTGTTATCTTCTCTCCTCCATTTGAGGGGCTGCAAAAAGCTCACACATATAAGGTAAGCTCCAAGGACAAGGTGTTCTCAAAATGAGGGGCCCAGCACACCACATTGGCCTACTGCCTGAGCCCCCAATTTTGGGAGTGCACAGCCTTGTCTCAGGACCTTAAAGAATTGAAGAAAATTTCTTGGAAGAGAGAAAGATGGTTATGTAAGAGGATGCACACCCTATAGACCGTCAATCTGCCAGGGTCCAACTTTTTGTGGAAATTCCCACCACAATACTTTGTACCCAAAAAAATACAACTATTTTTTAAATGGCATCCTGTCAACAAGTCCTGGTACATTTCAGGAAATACAACATGATACCAGACCTTAGTAAGAAACATGAAAATAACAACACCACATAATATAACCAAAAATACCAAATTAAAATTCACCAATGGGCCACCATGGTATGAAACATGAAAAAAAGTAGAACAACACTTATACTACAATCCAAAAGAGAAAACAACATCTTGAGTTTGATCTTGTTTAGTATATGTGAAATGTCAAAGAAACCGATGCTGTAACAACTACAGAAATCTGATGTTCTAAAGTAGTAAATGGCTTATTACAGCTACCCAATTAGTGTTTTTTTTTCCCACAAATTTTGTCCTTTTTTATCAATGGGCACTCAAAATGTTTTCTCAAAAAGAAGAAAAAAAGACAGGTCTAGGATTCCAAGCCGCCGCCTTCTTGTTCTTCTTCGCCTTTTTAGCCACCTTTTTTCCCTTCTTCAAAAGGAAGGCGATTGAGGGGTCCCACCCTAAGTTAGTCTCTTCTTGTCTCATCTCGTCTCTTGTGCTGCACATATCCACTGTATGCACACTCACACTTCCTTGCTGACCTTTTTTTAAATGGTTTTTTTTCATTTAGAAAACTTTTGTTGTTTTTGAAGAAATTTTTTTTAATCCAAAATAGGTAATTATGTCTGGTACAGGGTTTTTTTTAAAAAAATTCAAATTCCTCAAGTAGGTTCACTGGCAAGGAACCCAAGTATCAATTAACAACTATCCTTGGTGAATATAATTGAAGAATTTTTACAAAAGTGCTGCTACAAGTGACGACCTAGGAAGTGCTGCATAAGTCTAAGTAGATGTGACCAATTTAATTTAGTTTAATTCGGAAAATGGCGAAAAACAATCCCTACAAATCACATATTTTCTGTTGTTTTGGCATTTTCTGAAAAACATTCGCCATTTTACGAAAATTTGGCACGATAAAAAAACACTGATCTGATTCTAGGAGTTCTGGGGGGGGGGCGAGGGGGCTGCTCATAAGCTATATAAATTTTCTTGGGGTTTGTGGGTGCTTGGTTTTTGGGCGAAGTTGGTTCTTTGGTTGTTTGGTTCTTTCTTTTGTATTGGAAGTGCGTAACCCGACTGTGATGTACTTGTCAGGTGCGCGTTGTTGCAAAGTCTACGACCTTGCCCGCGACCTCGCCACAGCCGCTAGCTGCTGCATCTACCAGCCTACTCATTCCTTTTCCTCCTCCTCTTCTTCCTCCTCCATTGCCAACTTCCAACTTTCCACTACATCTTCTTGCAGTTTCGCAACTCAGCTTGCAAAACTCCTGTCGTCATCCTCGTCGTCGTCGTCGTTGCAGTCTTGTTGTCGACAGTCTTTGTAATCCAGAAATTGTCAGCAGTAGTTAGTAGTTTTGTGAGCGTAATTCTGTCGTAGCTTTCCTTCGTCGACTCTTTGATCTGATTTCTTCAAGCTTCTGCTTTTCTTGCTGGACAATTTGGCCGTCCAGTCTAGCGCCGGTTGTCGAAGAAGAGCAGGAAAAGTTCTAGTCTTCTTCTTCATCATCCAGCTTCTTCGTAAGGGGTTCGTTCATCAATGTTGTTGTTGTTATTGTAAGCCTTTTTTTTTCTTCTTTCTTTTTGGGTATGTATTTTTTCGAATTGTGGGTTTAGAGCTCGAGACTCTGAGACTCTGATGATATTCACAACATTGTTCTTGCTGTTTGTTTGTTTGTTTGTGCGCGAAATGTTTTGTGTGGTCAATCGATAGACTTGCCAATCTGAGGTTTAGCGTTTTTCGGAAGAAAAAAACAGAGAGTGTTTTTAGACTTGTTTTGAGAGTCGTTGTTTTGGTAAAAGACACTGGACAGTAACTGTTGTTTGCAGGCAGGCACGAGACAGCAGCTTGGTTGTTTTCGTGAGGTCTGGAACGAGCCAGAGCTCCGATTTAAGAGCCGAGCTGCGGGGAAATTAGTACTCTCAACAGCCGGAAGAAAAAACAACCCAAGTGACTCAGGAATGTATTTAGCTCAAGAAATCCACTGGATTTCTCACCCAAATTCTCCAACACTGTCCAAGTTCCCTTGTTGAAAGCTACCACCTTTTCTCTGTGATCATGTCTTATATAAGAGCTTTGCTGTTGTTGCTGTTGAAGAAGAGCTGTGGATAGCTAGTGTCCACCGCTCGGCTCCCCCACATAGAAAGAGAATACTGTAGAGGTCCAGCTGCAGGTGGTCCTTCTTCTTCTTCTTCTTCTACCCCATCTCCTCCACCTGCTTGCTTTCCAGCTGATCAAGGAAGCTTTTGGGGGTCAGGCAGCTGTTGGCTGCAATTTAAGGGGAAAAAGCTACTTGAGAAGTGCCTACAGGTCTGCAGAGCTGCTCTCGGCCTGGCCGTTGCAGGCAGGGCGAGCTCTTGATCAGCTGCATGCTCTTCATCGCAACCAGTTGGTGCTCAATCGACGACGAGGTCCGAGGAGGAGGAGGAGGAGAGATTTGAAGTAGAGCAGTTCAGTGTACTCGCGTGAAGATCATGGCAACGCCAACAACCGATCATCCGTGCAGCATTGGAAGCCTCAACGAGGTGAGGAGCTGGCGGGAGAAGGAGCAGGCTGCAGTAGCAGCAGCAGGAGGAGGAGGAGGAGGCGGTGATCAAACCTGGCTGCCTCCCGGCTTTCGCTTCCACCCCACGGACGAGGAGCTTGTCAGCTACTACCTGGCCCAGAAAGTATGCAACAGCAGTTTTGCCGTGCATGCCATAGCCGAAGTAGACCTCAACAAATGCGAGCCCTGGGACCTCCCTGGCAAGAAGCTCTCTCATCAAGAAGCTCAAGTTCTTTCTTTCGTTTTTTCTTTTAAACAAACAAACCAAAAACCGGCTGCAGATCAGCTGCGAGCCCAGAATGCTGCTGATTCTGTCCTGCTCTCTAGACACAAGATCTTAGAGCTAAAAAAACAACCCAACATCAATGAGGAAACTTGTTGCGATCTGGACCTAGACAAACACCAGTGCCCCAAGTTGTGTCTGGACTCTGTCTGCATGCACCTTTTGAACCCGGAGAATCAGCCCAGGTTGCAAGACCTGAGGAAGAAGCGAGCCATAAATCAAATTTCCTTCAAGACTCAGCTCCATGAATCCTCTTTGTAGGCTTGATTGTAGAGGCTGGGAAGCAGCGACAAAAAGAAATTGGGATTGGAAAGTTAACTGATCATGGTGGTGGCATGTGGGTTTGGACCTTCGTGATCATGGGTTTGTTGCAGAGAAGGCGAAGATGGGAGAGAAGGAGTGGTACTTCTTCAGCTTGCGAGACAGGAAGTACCCAACAGGGATGAGGACCAACAGGGCAACAGAAGCAGGCTACTGGAAGGCCACAGGCAAGGACAGGGATGTGACAAGATCAAGCCGGCCACCACATGAGCTGGTGGGCATGAAGAAGACCCTGGTGTTCTACAGGGGCCGCGCACCCAAGGGTGAGAAAACCAACTGGATCATGCATGAGTATAGACTGGAGGGAGCTGCTGCTGCTGCTGTTGATTCCAACCCATTGTGTCACCTAGTACAACACCACCCTCGCATCACCAAGGTACCCAAAACACTTTCTTCTTGTGCTAAGTTTTTGTGGTGTTTTCTAGGACCTCCTGGTCTTTCTAGGACCTCCTGGTGCTTTGGGGATAACTCTAGGAGATCAAGTTACCTACAGAGCAGAGCTCTTCAGCTTCTTGTGTGGTTGTTATTTTTTGTTGCACATTGTGGATCGTCTGACTACCAGATCCTTTAGTACTGAGATTTCATGTGTGTTTTGATGTGTACATGGTGTGGGGTGCAGGATGAGTGGGTTGTTTGCAGGATTTTCCAGAAAAGTGCAGGGGGGAAGAAGCTCTCTAGCTTTCTGTATGCAGATTCACGGTTTCTCCAGGATGCTTTTTTATACCAGCAGCTTGATGATCTTACAACAGGATCAGCTACAGCCTTGCTTCCAGCTGCTGCGCTTGGCAGCTTGCAGGCTCAGTCCCCAAACCCAACAGTCACCGATGATGATGATGGAAACTTTGCAGACTGTGAAACATGTGGTGGTGGTGGTGGAGCTACTAATAATTATAATGAAAGTACTGGAGCTGGATGCATCTCTTGTGCCACATATCCAAACTGTCATGATTCTCAGCTTCTTCAAAGTTCACCAAACTTTTTCAACCACAAGGAAAATACTGCCCCACTGCCAGCATCAGGGGCAGCAGGAATGTGGATTACTGCAAAGTCAAGATCAGGTGTTGGTGCAGGGATGATATTGCAGCCTCAACAGGCTGGGAGCATAATTGGCATGTCGGGTATGGACCAAGTGATTCATCAAGCAGCTGCTGGCAGCGGAACTCTTATGAGCAGCATGGCCAAACTTTGCCCCAACTATGAGCTTGGCTTTGACCCCAGCTCTGGAAAGAACATGAGCATCATGCCACGAATGGACTTTGCCTCCCAGGCATATGCTGCACAGTGCACATCAAATTTGATATCACTCAAAGCACTCGAACGAGCAAGCTTGAGGGCAAAGCTTGAGCCATATTGCTATAATGGGGATGATGATGATGATGATGATGATGATGATGATGAAGCACAAAGCAGTCAGAGAGTGACATTAGGCAGCTATCATGGCTGGGGTAATATGGAACATCATCAACATCAACATCATCATCATCCAATTTTCAGCGAGCCTCTGCAAAGAAACCTGATTGGAGCAGATGTTCCATGTATCACACAAACGCTGTGTGGGGCCCCACCTGCGGATCAGCTGCCACCCGGCTTGTTTCGTTACAACAACAACAAATTTGGACTTCCTGAAGCTACGGTTGACTCACTTGAACGCATGTTTGCATAGTTGCCCAGCAGCTGGGCAAAACCCAATCCTGGATATCATGCACAGAAATTCCCAACAGAGAATGTTGCACAGGCCAAACTATCAGCTTTCTTCCATTACAATCTGCTCCAAAAAAATTGACATAGCCCTACTATCATCACTTAAACATAATGCTGATTGCAAATACTCTTGGGAGATTTGTTGTATTTAGATCTGAAGCTAATTCTGCCTGAAGTGGCCAATACTGATTGATGTTGTATACTCGTATCATGTGTATACTAAGTCTAGAGTTCTGGAGCTGGATTGGTGATGGTGGGCTTTCAATTCTCCATGTTGAAAGCCTATGAAAGAGGATGGAGGATGAGCCTGCAAGGAAGGTCTCATCATCATTTCAACATATACAACATACCTGGTGAAGGGGGAGGAATACAAAAGAAAGCTGCATGACTGACTGACTAACAATGTAAGGCTCTAATTTAGCTGCTGATTGGAAACTCAGGGATCAAAATCTTGTGCTGCCATGCAGTCAAAAATAGTTTGTATATATATACCAGTGTTTGGTATCAAGAAATGCAAGCTGGAAAACATGGCAGGCAGATCTAGGTCATTGTAATTTGTGTCAAGGTATAATAGAGGTGTCAAGACACAAAAAGCTTTCTGAGCACACATCTCTGTAATGGGCTATTCAGAAAGAGAGCAGATTAGGAGTTGTGCACGTAGTGGATCAGCCCAACACTAAAGATGTCCCATTATAAAGCAATAGGCAACTGATTAGTAACTAATATACAGTGTAATTCTGCTAAGGTCATTCTTGTTTATTCAGCTTAGGCAGATTCTTAGTACTGTGTGCTCTTTACATGGTTTATCAAAAGACAATTTTCATTGACAAAGATCTAGTCTGTGAACAATGGTACATTTGCAGCTCACAAACAGATTTATTCCTTCTGAAGCATAAACTGTGACTCAACTTGGTTGGAGTTTGTTTTCTAAAGGGTTTTTAAGAACAGCAAACATGTTCTATGGTCCCTTATCTCCTCTGCACCTCCAAATTTCTCCTTCTTTTAGTTAGGTTTTGCAGTTAGCGTGTTAGCAGGAAAACATGAGGTGGTGAAGAGAAACATAAGAAGTTCTAAGGAATTTGTGAGAGATGTGCAATCTTAATGTATTTCTTTGAATCACCAATGTTTAATTGTTCTTTTTTCTCATGTTGAAGTCATTGAATTGTTTTCTGTGAAATCAATGGTCAATTTTCTTTTTGCAAAGAAGTGACTATAGTTTCATTATACTTTTGCAAAACACATTGTCAAATGACCAATTGGGTGTGGGTTGAAAGCAATGCTGGGTGGTTCTTTGAATTTTTAAAGAACTGCAGGTCTGGTTTTTTGAAAATCCATCATAAGATCCAGATACCAACCAAAAAAACAATTTTTTCCTACTTTAAATAACCTGTCTTAAAATCCATGATTTAAAATGTCATATTTTGATTTTAAATATTCCTTACAGAACCGGTTATTTCATGATTTTAAAATGGGCAGTTATGTATGGTGGTTCTTTATTTTAAACAGCCATGTCATGGGTCCTGATTATTAATTGGTTTTCTATTTTTTGAGTGTATAGCTATGTATCTGTCCATCAATGACAATGAAATATGAAATTTCACAATTTTGAGAAAAATTCAAAATATGATCAAGAAATTTGGACATCTAGGGATCATGTTTTTCATGCTCACTGACATAATTGTGGGAAGGCCATGGAAGAACCCCATGACATCAACCAGGTTATTAAGGGTTTAGGGTTGGATTTGTTGACAAGGTTCAATCTTAATGTAGATGATCCTCAAGAATATTTGAGGCAAGCAAAGTTAGCAACATTGAATAATTAGGTGACGTCAAAGATGAATGGTTTTTATAATACCTTAGCCTTAATGAAATCTAAGTTACACAATAGGATCACAATGCGTCTACACATTGTGATGTGAATGCTTGTACAAAGGTTCTACACCTTGGAGTCATTTCCTTCTCATTTGGCAAGGAAGAGCAAGAAGGTTGTAGCATGCTCTAAGACCATGTCTCTGGACTTGTTAGATTTTGCTTGACATTTGTGAGTGTTTGAGATTTGCCTATGCGGGGTGGTTTACACTTGTTTTGATGATGCTACAAAAAGGGTGTGATGACATCGTTCATCACAAAATTGCCATAGGGGAGGATATGGTAGTTGAGGAGGGGGATTTCCTACAAGGGACTTAACCCTTAAACGTTGAGAGGGACTCTTATGGCTTTTTGAAATCTTTGATAACCCCTTGCCTTCAAACTCATTTGAAGATTCCAAAGTAAATCTAGCACTCAAACAATGAAAGTATGAATTGAATGATACACAAAAAACAAATGTATTTGAACATATGTAACATGATTAGAAGGTGTGGAGAAACCTCAAGGACGTAAAGGTAATTGCCCATTTGTCAAACAAAAAAAGTGCAAGCAAGCAAATTTAAACATCCTTTCAACACAATTTTCAAAACAAAAGAAGAGTTGAACTTAATAATATGAAGTAACCTACAAAAATTTAACATATATTCACAACAAGGAATCAAAACTAAAGTGGTTGAGCAATTTTAGTATTGATGTGTTAACTATAAAAACCAATTTTTGACCCCTTAATGATGACCATTAATTTTCATCCATGTGAATTTAGGCTCCAATTTTGGGACATAGGAATGCCAAATCCATTGTTGATCTTTTTTCTTATGTAAAGTTGATGTAGTATAAGTCCTATTTCCATTGGGGGCATAGGAATGCCATTGGAACAAGTTTTAACCAAATCCACCATTGATCTTCTTTCGTAGGTAAGGTTGATGTAATATAAATCTTTTGTTCATTGTTTTGGCCAATATTTTCAAGAAAGGGTTTTATAAATTGACCTCATTTGATTTAACTTTCCTTCTTACATGGGTGGGTTTAAAACAAGCCTTAGAGGGTTAAACTAAGTACATTAATTTCTTTGAAATCCTCCTCAAATTGAAATGCAATTGCCACATTAAGAAAAATGCCCTCCCACATTCATGCAATTAGACCACATTGATATAGTTGGAAATAATTATGTACATAGGTGAAACAAAATGAAATTTGCCATATCATTGATCCACTTGATAATATATTTGGACTTGCAAAACTTTTTTTTGTATCACTATAGAATACAAAAATAAACATTATATTAAAATGACAAACCTATCACCAATTATCATAAGAGTGTTGAAAGGCATCCATAGTTCTTTAACCAAACCTTTTGTAGGCTACGTTACAATGTGAAGCTTAAAGGCTAAACACCAAAGGGGCTTCAAACCTACTTCAAAACTTAGTTTCAAAACCTCAAATGGGTTTTGAAATGGTTTCACAAGGAAAAAATTATTTGTTTGGAATTGAGCTTTTTGTTCCTCCCAAGTATGTTTATATGTTTTCATAGAATAAGTATTTGGTAAACATTATATCCGATTAAGCTTGGAAGGTGTAAGGCCTAGAATTTCTTTGAAAAGTGTCCAAGTTCACTTCCACTGTGAGTAAATATTAGGGTGAAAATATTTACACATGTTGATAGGGCAATATAGAATATAGGAAGACAAGTTGACATGTAAATGAGATCGAAATGAAAGCCTAATGAAAAGATATGTTGATATGTACATCATAAATTTATATGCCATCTACAAGTTGATATATAGTAAGTCAATATGTCTTTTGCAAGTTGACTGCCCAATAAAATGACATGACATAATATGCAATTACTAATAAAAGTGGCATGTGAACATGACAAAAAATTAGGCAATTACAACATAATCAAACTAAACATTACTACAAAATGTAGGTGCAATTCATTAATCCTTGTTCATTAGACTAATGAATTCATTACATCCCAATTAAGTCATGTTCATTAATCCTTGTTCATTAGACTAATGAATTCATTACATCCCAATTAAGTCATGTTCATTAGGAATAGTGAATTCATTCAAAACCCAATGAAATCACTTGGTGTATAAAGACGCATTTTGTTGTAATGAAACATTTCAACTACTATATGAAAGGAACCAATGCTTCTTTTTGGGACATATTTATGAAACTTGTTCAATAGGGAAAGAAAAATTATAGAGAGCATTGGTGAGGAAGATGAAAGCAAGGAAGAATGTAAAACATTGTAAATGCTTTTAATTTTCAATGAAAAATGTATGCATTATCATTAATTTTGTGTTATTGTTTGCTAATTTGTTAGTTTTATTCTCCAGTATGTAATAGGTCTTGATTAATATGGATACATGGTATTTATATTAATGAAATAGGACAAGAACCCATTAGCAATGCAAAATACTATCTTGACATTTGGCAACCATGTTGGAGAATAAAATAAATTAATTTTGTGAAAAATTAAAGGAATTTTGAAATAAAGCATTCATGATCTTCCACTAATAAATAAAAAATTATGAAAATTAAAGAAGGAAAAGTTAAAGTAGATGAAATTGATTTAGGATTTTGTTTAATTCATATTCTTTACATAGTTTTTCCATATGGTTACACAAATATTTTAGGTGTTTATAGAATATGGGAAAGAAAGATAATAGAATGAATATTTTGGGAACTCTTCCTCATTTATTTATATATTATGAACAAAATATGGCTAATTTTTTTTTCTTATTTGATTACAATAATAATGTTTATTAGGGATGGTATGAAAAATGGTAGATTATGATTATTTCTAAAAGAAAAAATGAATTGTTAAAAGAGGTTAATTATAATGGTAGATGAAGGAAAACCAAGATTAAGATTATATCGTAAATATGGCTGGAATTTTCAAAGTTATTTGTCCACACCAAGGAATGCATTAGAATTAAATGAATGGAGAAATTTTGTAAGGGAATTTAAGACATTACTTGAAATCATTCAAGAATTAATAAAAAAAAAATTGCATGGTGGTACAAAAGTGTGGTGTATACAACATAGAACAATAATTATTGATGCCACATAATTAATAAAATATAGAAGATGGAGCTACTAGTGATGGTATCCATACTTACACTAATATTAATTAAGAAATTTGAAATCACACATCATATTATTAATAATAATAATAATAATAATAAGGAATTCACGAGACCAAATATTAATGCATTAATAGAAAAATGGATGTGGAGTGATATGTTTTGGGCTACTACTGCATGTTAAAGATTGATTATAGGAAATATTATGCTTGGCATCAAACTACTTTCACTAAACAACCAAGTTTCATGATGACACAAATGGATCATGTGGTGAACAAAATTGCTGACACACCAAAACAATGGAAGGAAACGATGGCGAAATGTCAAAAGCTAGCATAGCTAACTAATCTAGGAGCGAAAATAGTGGTAGCAATATAGTGGAAAACAAATTATGACTCTACTCAACCATAAACAAAAGATGCCCACTTGGGTTTTGATCCATTGTGACTACAAATAGCTATTATGCAAGCTTGACATTTGGCAAAGAAGTTGGCAAAATGACCCCAAATTGGCAAGTTCACACACTACCAATAATGCATGCCACATCCCTTGAAAAGAGTGGCAAGAGAGAAGTATTTGCATGAAGAGCCCATTGCTATAATAAAAGATGGGGCAAAATCCTTAGACAATGAAATTGACAATTTCCTTACACTAGCTCATTTCTATGGTAACCTGTGAGTAGTTGTTGTGTGAGGACACTATAGTAATAAAAGGTGGACAATGCAATGAAAAGACTTTGACATACAAGTGTAAACCACCCCACATAGGCAACTTTGATGATATTTGTAACTTTGAATTTAGGTGTTCCCACCAAGTTCCCAAAAGGTTTACAAATTCTTTAAAGTACCCAAGACCAGGACCCAACTGATGAATTTTTTTCGAAGTACCCAATACCAGTACCAGCTGGTATGTTCAAAAGTTGATACCAGACCAACCCCGGTGTGTACCTCCTATGTTTGATGTCAACTGTAGACCATTTTTAACAATCTCTGCACCATACATGGTACACCCATCCACAAAACTATAGATTGTTCATAAGCACATAGATTGTTCAGGATCCTGGACAATCTATGATGATGACTTTGAGCTAACTACACAAAAGAGAAGATGTAATTGATAAGAAGTTGATGACCATGTCTGACAAGAAAAAGAAGCAATTGTCTACTATCTGGCCTTACATACTGATGGTGCAAAATCAATGCCATTGCCCACCACATACTTACTATGTGCAGCTTTTCATTGTCGTGCAAAATTTTTCCCATAGCTATAGACTCCAGCTAGCTCAGCATTTGCAGAGAGGGAATAACTCAAGAAGCACGATAAACTATGTGTACATTCCTGGTTTTGGCATACAATCATGTGCCACTACAAATCATTCAATCAAAGGATTTGGGAGTGAATAGATATCATACAAAGGCTCCTTGGCTGCTGAAAAGAAGAAACACCAATGGAAAAGATCAAGGGTTGGTGGCTACAGAACTGGGCTCCCAGGTGGACAGTCCATGCACGATATGGTTCTTCCATCCGGTGAGAATCCAGCCACCATCTTCTCCAATGCCAAAGTCCTTGTGGTAGGAGCCCATCATGACCTTCATTTTGGACAAAATGACTGGGTTCAGTGGCCTCTGTGTGAATCCAGCTCGTTGAGTTCTCGATTGCCATTGCCGGTAGGGCTCAGCACGTTCTACTCGCTCCAAACCCTCACAAGCTACTATGTTTAGAATCTCCCTTCCAAACCATTCTTGTTCAAGCAGGACCCTGTTTGGATCGTCAGGGGGAATCGACCCCTCCACAGCATCAAACATCACTGAAAAATGCCTCATGCACTCTTGAAAGCGAGACATAAAGAAGGGTGCATTGTAGCCTCCACTCACCACTCCTTGAACGAAAACCTTCACATTGAAGACCACCAATTAGTGTGCCCCCAGTGCAACAACTGTTTTACTTGGAAGACAAAAGAGACAAAGGTATTTCAAAATCCTTGGCTCTAAAGAAACACCAGTCTATCAGCTTACCTTAGGATTCAAGCTTTGGATCCTGCTCAACACAATTTTCCGAGGGCTTTCAGCCATGACTGACTCATCAAGAAGGTTGTGGAGTTGAAAACAATTTACTGCCAGCACTTCATCCTTTCTTAAGGCAAGCTGAGCAGTTGTGATAGTTTCCCACTTTTCAGCAAAAGCATGATACTCAAAGGGCACCTTCCACAATCTGGCAAACTCCGTAAGCCTGCAACCAGTTTCCAGAACTCTTTTTGAGGAATTAGAGCCAGGCTGTTGCCGATCAATTCCTGCAACACAATGTTAAGGAGAGAATTAGTGTGATTGAGAGTCCCCCTGATTGTTATCCACCCATGCTAGAATATGCACACAACATATTCACACCTTCAAAGTTAATTGCAGTTATGCATTCTAAGCAGACAAGGATGTGGGGAAAAGTTCAATAAAGATGTGGAAAGTAAGGAAAAAGATACCTGTAATACGAAGATGGGGTGGCCCCCCTGGCCGTGTTGCAAGGTCCTGTATTAGACATGGCCATTGGACACCATTCCCGATACCATAGTCTATCACATGTACACGAGAAGCACCTTTAAAGGCATCCAGAATTGTTGTGTTGGAGAATAAGTGGTTGATTTTTGTGTATGGGAGATTGTCAACATATAGCCGGTAGGCTTTCAACAACATTACAGGTGGAGGGCCATTGCTGCAGACAGCTGCATAAAGTTGTCCACCTGTCCCTGACAACCTGGCAACCTGGCAAATCCCAAGACCATCAGAAAAAGAGAAAAATTAGTTTGGAATCCTGCTAAACTGTTACCCATTCTCTTACAAATGGGTGCCTATACCGTCCTGAAGAGCAAAGAATCTTCAATTTACCAGCTATGATGAAAATTATGAAGCTGTCACTGACTTCAGCAATGTGAACCCTCCAAACCCTAAAGCTGTTAGGATCCAGCCTTTGTGCCTGGATTGCTAATTCTAAATCCACTTCTCTCCATAGTTTCCAGAAAGAGAGAATGCATCATAAATGTGACAAACATCTAAATGCAGAAGTTCAACCACATTCTTCAAAATGACAAGGATGAAATCTAAATGCCTACTCAGGAAACAGGCAATACTGAAACTACAAGTCCAGCCTATCAAAACCTCAGTGTGATGATTGATCTGGTCATGATCTGTCTGGAGTCAGTGGGATAAGTATGAGAGACCCTAAACCCTAAACCCTAAACCCTACACAGCATCTACAGGGAAAACTGGAAATTAGACAGTCCAGACTTGGAATGTTCATCAAACAAGATGAAGTCAAACGAGTCTCAGAAATTAGGGCAACAATTTCTCAATCTGCAGACTTTCAAATATCATCTAGTACAGATCAAATGTTCAAAGGTTTCTAATGCTCGGTTCATCTTTGTTTTCTACTGAATCTGCCATGTTGAAGCATCTGTGGATGGAACCAATATAGCAACTTAGAATGCCACAACTCCTTCATCCCTGTTCCACTGTAACACAAACAATGTATAACACCTTCTTACTAAAAAGGGATTGAAACTCACCAGAGCTTCCATAAAGTAGTATGCCATTCGCTGTAACCCATTTCCATATGCTGATGAATGCTGACGAAGCTCTCCGATGAGATCATTCGCCTTCCTCACATCATTTTGCTCCATCATTTTTGCACATCTGAACAGCAAGAGCAGATTGAAGGGTCATCCAATTGAGAAGCTTCATGCAGTTTGCCTGAGCAGTTCTGAGGTTGTGGGAAAGAATTAGTGCCTATATTCCTGGCAGTATTTTGAGCATTCTACAACTCTGTTTCTGCACCATTATGTCAGTGGAATTAGACCTTGTTTGATCTTCCTTAAAGACCATTCAAGTAGAGGTTTCAACAGATTATTACAGAAGGACAAGTTCACATGACAAGGAGCATCAATAGAAGTGGCAACTATCCTTGACCACGTGAAAATGAAGGCTGTCATTCCATTGTCAGTCAATTCAGATCTAAACTGTGCATCAAATGAAACCCAATAAAACCATGTCCAAGAAAATTGCAGGAGCAAATTACCTAAGAAGCAGATCAGACAAATCAACAGGAGGGAGGTCAGCACCATAGCTGGCTTCAAACCAACTTCTGACACTGCTTTCAAACCCTTCCTGTTTCAGAGGCGGAAGATAGTCGCCACAGTCCATGCGTGCAGGAGCCCGAGCTTCACGATCAAGGTACTGGTTGACGTTCAGTGCCTCAGAACACCAACCCATCTCATTTTCCTCCAATTTGATGCTCACAGTCTTGGATCCTCCCTTGGATGTGTCTGCTGCAAGGTGGCTAAGACCACCTGAGTTTTCATGCATCCACCCATCGGCTTCAGTGTGAGCTTCCGATTGTTCAGGAACACAAAGGATTTCATCAATCCAACTATTGTCATCGTCGCACATTTCTGGAGAACCGTTAGAAGCGTAACTGCAGCTGGTCTCGGGAACGGAAACGTCTCCTAAAAAATCAACGATTTCTTCGGCCTTCACCCGGTAGGAGGAGGAGGTGTCCGTGGATCTCTTCATCTCACTGCCGCCTTCATCCAGGGGTATGCTATGTAGCAAAGTCAGTGGCGAAACTTCTGTTTCTCTGGAGGAATCGTCCGCAGCACTGTGATCGTTTTTTAACGAAGAACTTCGTGCTCCTCTTTCCACGAAGAATGCGTTCGACGACGCTGCACCCTGCTCGGAAGCACTCGGAAGCGCTTCGACACCGCTGGTGGAAAACGAGCGTCGAGGACAGACGTTACGACCTGACGTTGACGCGGGGTCATCATCTCCTCCACGCCTAGCGCGAAAGTTGCAAGTCTTGGTAGAATAGGAAGAAAGCGTCGGCAGCACAGGCCGTTCTGGAAACACAGAGTGATTCAATCCTTCCAACGATGCTGAAGGCTGTGCAAGATCAGTCCGGTGGCTTGCGAGTCCCGGGAAATCCGCTGTGAAGGATCCGTTTTGTAAAGGATCTGTGCGATAGAAAGACGATCCTCTCCCTCCCTGTGCTGGTGTCGTGGATAACCTTCGCTTCTGTACCTTCGGTATCTGCGATTGCAGCCATGCTTGCTGCAACTGTGTAGCCAAAGGTGAAAAATCGCCTCTGCTCTTGTTACTGTCTCGCATCTCTTTCTCTCTCTCACGATCTGTTTTCTGTGTCACCCTACTCCACAAACCTTCAATTCTCTCAGCCGATCTTCACACTCCTTTATTCCACCTCCATCTTTTCTCGATCCGCACCTCCCCTGGAATTAGACTACAAATCCATCACCGTTTCTACGTCTCTTCTAGTCAAAATCCTGCCATTTCTTGTGTCTCACAATAATGAATCTCTTTTGCCGTCCACAATTCCTACTCCCTCCCGCGGCTTCTACTCACACAAGTCCGGAAACAAACACATCTCAATACTCTCAAACTTCAACTCCCGCGAGGACTGAATCTTGATCATAATACTCATGGAAGAAGAGATCAATTGACAATAATAGGAATTCATTCAAATCACACCGGAACGTGAACTATATATATCAATAATACTTTTCCGGAATCGAGAAACGAAGCCATGAGAAATAGAAAATAGACATTCTATCGGCTCTCTTAGCAAGACAAACTCATATAACGACTTGCGGTCGCTGATATGATCAAGAAGTTGATCACAACTTCGGGAGCTTATGAAACTTCCACATACAAAGTACATTAAAAAACAATTCTGACCTCAAAATGAAATGCGCACGTTTCTCTTCCATGCGAGTTGCTGAGTTTCTGCCACCAGATGCAAAGCATCTGCTGCACTGCAAAACGAGCCTCTCTCCACGGAATCTTCGCGAGCTTCCTCCATCGCCATGACCGCAGCGTGTAGTGCAGTACTTCGTCCCCTCCTCTTGCTGCCAAAGACAGAAATATCCCTCGGATAAAACGCCCTACCGACACATCACCCGAAGAGTAATTAACAATAACCGCAGGACGGATACTCAATCCACTGAACGGCTGCGTTATTCTTCGGACTTTTTACACAAGGGCGATCGGACCCTGTGATTGAAAGCCGGGTTCGCCTTTCGCGAGCCAGGTCCGAGGAAGAGGGGAGGGTGGGGGGAATAATCATCCATCCAAGAGTACTTACTTACCTTTTACTGCATTATTTGGATGACGAATCCAAACGGAAGCCAATTCTTCCAGATACCTCTCATCCATCGACGTGCTTGGCGTTGGTCTGTTGCTTGGGCAACACGACTGCTCAGTTCAGAAAGCGCCGGGCGGGCCCACTAGAAACGTAACTGTGGTCAGTCACTCACGGTTTGCGTAGGCAACACTCCAATGGAGACGCACACGAGGAAAGTTCCCCATTTCCCTGTTCTCCGTCGATTCCAGTCCTTTTCATTATGGCAGAATTGGAATGGGTATCATCCGATTCCTTTGTTATTTTACATCCAATTGTTTTTTAAAAACTATCTGGGGTGCAACAGGTAACCAAAATTAGAACATGAAACAAAAAAAGGGAAATACAGTAAAATAATCTTAAAAGAAAATTTAAAAATAGATGACAAAAAATAAAAAACAAAATAGACAGCAAAAGAAAGAGAAAAAAAGCCATACTTGAAAAAAAAAATGAGGTTTGTCTTCTTTTTCCAAACTTCAAACCTGTATCTAATCAAACAAAAATACAAAAGTTTTTTAAAATTATTTTTATTACAAAACATATTAGAAAAACTAGAATCTTTTTGAAAAAGAAAATAGAAAAAAAAATAATAAATAAATAAATGCATAAAAAAAATTTAAATGAAGATAGACAAAGTAAGAATAGAAAAAATTAAAGCATGAAACAAACATAAACAAAAAAAAAAGTAAAAACTATAAAACTATAAAAAAGGAATGGAAACAAATGAAACAAGGAAAGGGAAATACAGTAAAAAAAAATTTAAAAGAAAAAAATTTAGATGAAACATGTTTTAAATGTAGAAGGTTAACAAACTTCCGACCATAGCCCAACATAGGAGTAGAAGAAGGTGTGATAACAACTAGACTTGTGTCAAAACGAGATAATGAAACTTAACAATGGCACCAAAGAAAACAAGGAGACGTGGTTAATATAGGTTAGACCTAAATTGTGTCTCAATTAAGTTAGACTTCTAAGCTATATTAGGTTAATTTGTACATTACACCTAAACTAAACTAGGCTAATCTAAATTAAACCTAAGTTTTATTAAGTTAATTTTAGGCTAAACCTATCTAAATTTAAGCTAATTTAGGTTAGATGTAGACTAAGTTATGCTAAACATGGCTAAACATAATTATGTGGAGTAGTTTTGGCTAAAAAAAATTACCTCTAGGCTAAACACTAGTAAATTAATAAAGAAATTAAACTAAACACAATTATTTAAATGAAATATGGTTAAATTAACATAATTGGGGCTAAACACAATTATTTAGGCTAAACATGGCAAAATAACTACTACCTATTATATATTATTATATTTAAGCTATCTCCTAGGGACCCTAAAAGCTAATGCATTTTTTAAACACCTATTTAAATAGCCATTGGGTATATATTTAAATAATATAATAGGAAAGTACAACTTATTTGAGTATTTAGAAGGTTACCTACTCAGTGGCCCTAGTACATAATAATTAATATCATAGTCACATTTAGTAGCACAAACTTGAGGTGGTTACAAATCGGATAAAATATCTTGTAATGAGGTTACCTAGGTTGATTTGGCAAAAAACCTAAAGCTAGGAACCTAGGCAAGCCTACCTAGGTTAACATATTAGTAGGGTAATCAACCTATTCTAAATATATTTAGACATTCTAGATGTAATAGATTTCTTATGTATAATTAAATAACTTACAAGGTAGCATATATGACATGAATATTGATGTTGATGAATATGACATGATTTCAAATCAATGACATGAATCATGATGTTGATGAATAATCGCATCATCTTGTTGGCATATACCATGCCATGTCATCATCATGGGAGATTGAATTGCTATTAGTCACAAATGTGGATGGTTCTTGCAACTAATTAATGAGAAAAATTTGAAGAATAATATGATAATTTACCAAAAAAACCAACAAGTTGTCATATTAATTATAATTGCAAAACCATGATGCACTACTAGGAAAGTGTGGTGTAGTTCACTAGACTATTTCATTGTGGAACCATAAAAGTTAATTAAGTTCACTATAATTCACTGCTTTTACCTTCATTGGTGAAAATGGTTCACTATATGGTGTACATGTTTACTAAGGGTGAAGTTTGTTTACTAGGTTTGTTTCTTTAAC
>Ga0209208_10002293_pt1 | contig 27397 bp, 22 predicted proteins | sample S1TSphfallax_3_FD_187694 | JGI IMG/M metagenome (GOLD analysis project Ga0209208, IMG submission 187694) | Host-associated microbial communities from peat moss isolated from Minnesota, USA - S1T2_Fd - Sphagnum fallax MG (SPAdes) (version 2) | ecosystem: Host-associated > Plants > Peat moss >...
GCAGATTGCGCCGGCGCTGACGGAAGCTTACCGCAAGGTGGCTGGCACCACGGCGACTTACAAGCATATTGTTTTGATGACCGACGGCATCTCCGAAGAAGGCGACAGTTTGGAACTGGCGCGCCAGGCGGCCGATCATCAGATCACCATTTCGACGGTGGGCCTGGGGCAGGATGTGAACCGCACATATCTGGAGCGCGTGGCCGATGTTTCGGGCGGCAAGAGTTACTTTCTGAATGAACCGCAAGGGCTGGAACAGATTTTGCTGAAGGACGTTCAGGATTACAGCGGGTCGACGGCGGTGGAAAAATCGCTGACGCCGATTGTGGACACGAAGGCGGAAGTGCTGGACGGCGTCAACGTGGAAGCAGCTCCGGCTTTGCGCGGCTATACGCGGTTTATTTCGAAGCCCGATGCGGAGACGATTTTGTCGATTGATCCGCAGAAGAAAGATCCGCTGTATGTGCGCTGGCAGTTTGGGCTGGGCCGCGTGGCGGTGTTTACGTCGGATGCAAAGAGCCGATGGGCGCAGGCGTGGGTGACTTGGCCAGGGTATGACAAGTTCTGGATTAATATTTCGCGCGACTTGTTGCCGCATGTGCAACGGACGGATGCCGACGCCAGTTTTGACGCTTCGAACGGCGATTTGCTGGTGACGTATAAGCTGTCTTCCTCCAATGCCGATGTGACGAAGGTGCCGGCTATTTACGCGATTGGGCCTGATGGGTTTGAGAAGCCGGTGGAGGTTCGAAAAATCTCGGACCGCGTGTATCAGGGGCGTGTGCATATTGGTGAGACCACTGGGCTGTTCCGGGTGCGTCCGTTGCAGGATTCGCCGGAATTTCCGGAGACCGGGTTTTACCGCGCGAACCAGGAATCGAATGATTATGGGACGAATGAGCAATTGCTGAAACAGATTTCGGCTCTGACCGGCGGGCGATTTAACCCTGGTCCGAAGGATGTTTTTAGTTCGGGCGGGCGGACGATTTATAGCGACTGGCAGTTGTGGCCGCTGCTGCTGGGACTGGCGATTGCGCTGACGATTGCGGAGCTGGTGGTGCGGAAGTGGAGCGGGTTGATGGGCGGGCTGGATTTGCAGGGGAAAGTGGGGCAGGGTTTGCGGATGGTTGGTATTGGCCGATAGCCATGTTCGTTCTTTAGCTGAGTTTTTCCAATATCGCGACAAAGAGCTTGTCACAGTTTGGTGCGGAGTCCCGGACAAGTTGCGGATTAATCAATTGCAGCAGGCGTGGGCCATGGGTGGTTTTATTATCGAAATAACCGCCCTTCTTGGTGTCTCGCGTCGCGTTCTGAAAGCCCCTCTCAATGTCTTTCTTTGGAATTGACTCTACCTTGGGATTGGATTTTAGAGCTTTTTTCTTGAAGCCTTGGCCGTAAAACTCTTGAAGCGCTTCTTTGTCCGCGTGAAACCATGACTCCATCATCTCCACCATCCAGAAAATGGAGTTGGCGTGAGACTGACCCCACTTAATCCTGACATGCCGCAGAACCACTTCCGGCCGATATGAAACGCACTGAGCACCGCTTTTCCTTTGCGCACCGTGTTAAATCGGAGAAAAACTCGCTCAGCCCCCGCTGCAGCGCTTTGTCGCCTTCATAGTAAATCCGAATCTCAGCAAGCACTTGTCTACCAGCGTCCTCCGCCGATTTCACCTTTTCGCCACAGCTGGCCCAAGGTATAGCGTCGAAGCCAGTCTTTCAATTTTTCCTTAGATAGACGTTTCATCTGCGTTCCATTGTCAAAGTCGCGCTCGCAGACCAGGACTCTTTCGGGCCGGTCCGTTAATGCGTCGACTAGCGCCTCCGAGTGCGTGGTGATTATCAACTGTGTTGATTCCGATGCTTCGATCAGGGCCTCGGCAACCAGTTGGAGCGCGTCTGGGTGCAAGCCGGTCTCTGGTTCTTCAATACACAGGAGAGGGGGCGGCGTCGGATGAAACAGGGCAGCCAGGAGCGAAAGGAACTTTAGCGTTCCGTCTGACATTCGGGCTCCTGACACCTTGTCGGTGAGTCCGGCTTCGGTGAGAAACGTTCTGGCCAAACCTTCGCCGAGCCTCACCTTGACGTCTTCGAAGCGTTCGCAAAAACGTTCCAGATAGCCTCTGATGCGGGCATGTACGCCATGGAAATCCAATTCATGAAGGACAAGGGCCAGATTATCGCCGCCATCCATCAGCGCATCATTTTGGACAGACATGGAGATCCCATGACGGGCGGATGATTGAGGCCCCGTTCTGAATTCGCGGAAGATTCGGATTCGAGAGAAATCATTGCCCATCTCCGTGATCGGTGTGGTATCCGCCGGATTCTTGAATTGGGAAAGTACGGATCCATTTGGTGAAGGGCTTATCTCCAGATGCGGAGTTTGCATCAGTTTGGCCGTGCCGTTGTCACGCTTGAAGTAGATCTCATCCGATTTCGAAATTTGTTCATGCGCTATAACGAAACGTTTCGAAATCTCACAAAAGGCCAACTGGTACTGCACCGGCCCGAACTGGCGGTCGCGCGTCAGCGTAAGTTCGCAATCCATGCTGGCCGTCGCGGACTCAGCAGGATCTCCGAGCCAAATCCACTGACTTACCCCTCCTCCGCGGAGAATGGCCGTGGCGAGATCCACCGGCGCTGCTTACAGCAGACCGATTGCCTCAATCAGATTGCTTTTTCCAACAGCATTCGGCCCAATCAGGACATTCAACTGACCCAGGTCAACTTCACAGTCGTTGAACGACAGCAATTTTTTCAAATGCAAGCGTTTAATAAGCATGCAGCTCACCCAATCGCCCTCAACTTAACCACTGTCTCCAGATGGTACGTCTGCGGAAACAAATCCACCAGGGTCATCTTTTCAATCGCAAAGCCGGTCAACAATACTTTCAAATCACGGGCGAGCGTTGCTGGATCGCAGCTCACAATCACCAATTTCTTCGGCTTCACGCGAAGCAATTCCTGGGTTGCTTCCTTGCCCAAGCCGGACCGTGGCGGGTCGGCGATGATCAAATCGGGCGCGGCGCGGACCCCGCGCAAGAAGTCTTCGGAGGCTTCGCGCGAGGCGGTCACGTTTGCAATCTCCGCCTGCTGGGCGTTGAACTCCAGATCGCGCACGGCGGGGCCGCTGCGTTCCACCGAATCCACACGCGCGAATTTTTTGGCCATAGGCAGGGAAAACAAGCCCACGCCGGCGTACAGGTCAATCGCGTGGTCGCTGGTTTCCTGTCCAATCACTTCTTCGACCAGCCGCTCAATCAGAAACCGGTTCACCTGGAAAAACGCTCCGTGGCTGATGCGAAAGCTATGCCCCACGGCTTGATACGCAATGGGGCCGGGGGCGAGGGGAAGAAACTTTTTCAGCCAGTCGAAGAAACGCGCGGCCACGGGGCGCGTGGTGTCCAGAACATTAATCTGCAAATCCGTTTCATTGCTGAACAGCTCCAGCGACTGCAAAAAACTGGGCCACTCGGGCTTGGTGGCAATCTCGCTGAGCTGGCGAATGGCGTCCACCAGCAGCGGGCTGGCAATAAAGCAATCGCTCACCGGAACCAGTTGGTTCGATCCTAGCCGGTTGAATCCGCTTCGCCCTTTATCAAAATGCAGTTGAATCCGGTTGCGATAAAACCACGGGTCGGCGGTGATGGTGTGCAGGTCGCCCTCATATTTCATTCCTCCCAGGCGCTGCAAATTTTCGAGCAGAATGGCGCGTTTCTGCTCCACCTGGAATTGGTAATCGGAATGCTGATACTGGCAGCCGCCGCAAGCTCCGAAGTAAGGGCAGCGCGGCGCAATGCGGTGCGGAGATGCCTGCTCAATCTGGCTCACGGCTCCGCGCAGCAAGCCATTTTTGATCTTGCTTGTCTGGACGGTCACGTATTCACCAGGCAGCACCAGCGGCGTCAGAACCACCTGGCCATCCACACGGCTCAGGCCGTCGCCGCCGTACACCAGCTTTTCAATTTCGATTGACGGCATCCTCTACGATGAAAGTTCCATTTCAATATCAATGAGAGCACGAGTATTATCCGGCGTACAGCCCAGCGGCCAGTTGCATATCGGCAATTATCTGGGAGCGCTGAAAAACTGGGCGGAAATTCAGAGCGATTACGAGAGCATTTTCTGCATCGTGGACTTGCACGCCATCACCGTTTATCAGGAACCGAAAGAGCTGCGGCAGAAGATTCGCGAGACTGCGGCGCTGTTCATTGCTTCCGGCATTGATCCAGACCAGTCCTCCGTGGTGGTGCAGTCCTCGGTGTCCGGGCATGCCGAACTGGCGTGGCTGCTGACATGCGTCACGCCGCTGGGCTGGCTGCAGCGCATGACGCAGTTCAAAGCGAAAGCGGAAAAGCAGGAAACCATTGGCAGCGGACTGCTGCAATATCCGGTGCTGATGGCGGCGGATATTCTGCTTTATCAGGCGGCGATTGTTCCAGTGGGCGAAGACCAGTCGCAGCATCTGGAACTGGCGCGCGACATTGCGCAGCGCTTCAATTCGCTTTTCGGCGAGACATTCGTGATGCCCGCCACGCATTTGCCGGCCGTGGGCGCGCGCGTGATGGGGCTGGACGATCCCACGCAGAAGATGAGCAAATCGGCCACGGGCAGCGGCCATGCCATTGCCTTGCTGGACGACCCGAAGGTCATCACGAAAAAAATTATGCGCGCCACGACAGATTCTGCGCCGGCGGTTGATGTTGATACGATGGGTCCGGGCGTGGCGAATCTGCTGGCCATTGGCCAGGCCTGTGAGGCTTCCATCACCAAAGAATCCGTGGCGGGCTTGCGCTATGGCGATTTCAAAAAACGCATTGCCGAAGCCGTGGTGGCGCGCCTGGAGCCCATTCAGCAACGCTACCGCGAAGTGACGGCCGACCCTTCGTATCTCGATGAAATTTTGAAACGCGGGCGCGATCACGTCTTGCCCATTTCCGAAGACACGCTCAGAAAAGTGAAAGACGCCATGGGCCTTTTCAGCCTGTAAAACGCTATTATTGGAGGTACTTGGGTAACCGACCTATTCCGATCCGGCCGCCGTCGCCGAACCGAAAATTTCGTTCGTGGGCCATCATCATTCTGGCGAATCTGGTTTCGCTGATCTGCATGACCTGGGTGCTGAAAGATGCCGGGTTGTCGAAGATCTGGAGCGAAGTTCATCACATGCGCTGGGGGTGGGTGTGCGCCGCGCTTCTGTTTGACGCCGCCGTTTACGTTTTTCACGGCATTCGCTGGCAGATGATCCTGCGGCCCATCACCAAAATTCCTTACCTGCAATCGATCATCGCCATTTATGTGGGCTTGTTCACCAATGAAGTTTTCCCGCTGCGCGCCGGGGAATTGGTGCGCTGCTTTCTGCTTTCACAGTCCACGGAAATTCCTTTGTCGGTCACATTCGCCTCAGCCCTGATTGAGCGGATTTTCGACGGCATCTGGCTAATGGCGTGCTTCTTCATCACCTTGAAGATGGGCCACCTGCCGGGGGTTTTATTGAAGGGCGGCTATTTTCTGGGCGCGCTGATTGTGGTGCTGAGCGCGGTGCTGGCGTTTGCCATGTATGCGCGCAAACAATCGCTGGATAAAGTGTTTGGGATTGCCTGGCCGAAATGGTTTGACACGCTGATTGACGACCTGCACCTGATTGGACATTCGCGCTATCTTTACTATGCCTTCGGAGTGAGCGGCGTTTATCTGCTGGCGCAGATTCTGCCGATTTATTGCCTGGTGCAGGCCAATGTTCTGCCGGTTTCCTGGATGGCGAGTTTCACCATGATGGTGCTGCTGCGGCTGAGCAGCGTGGTTCCGCAAGCGCCAGGAAATTTGGGCGCGTTTCAGTGGGTTGCGGCCAAAACTTTGATCATGTTTGGGCTGGGCACCGCGCACGCTAAGCGATTTTCGCTGATTTTGTGGGCGGCCGTCACGCTGCCGCTGCTGGTGGTGGGTTTTATTGCGGTGACGATGGAGGGGATTAACCTCAGCCATTTGCATAAGGAAGCTACCGGGGCGTCGAAAGAGCGGCGCAAGATTGCTTGAGTTCTTGGCAAACCATCTAACCCCTACCACTCTCAATGGATTCCGAGTAAAATAACCTCAACGAAGGTGTAACTTGGCTCCGCTAGTTTTAGCCACGCTATTTTTGGGGATATTGCCCATCGCTGATCTGCAGACCACCGGTTTGCAGGCGCTGGACCATGGCGATTATGCCCAAGCACAGCAGATTTTTTCGCAGCTAGCGGCGGCCGATCCGAAAGATTACTTCGCGCTGTTCAATTTGGCGCTGGCCGAAGGCGCGCTGAAGCGAGATAGCGACGCCATTGGGCACTACAAACAAGTTTTGGCGCTGAAGCCCGGTCTGTATGAAGCGGAATTAAATCTCGGCATCCTGGAATTGCGCTCACATGATTTGACAGATGCAGTTGCCCAGTTGCAGGATGCGGCTAAACAGAAGCCCGCCGCCGCTCGTCCGCAGCGGTATCTGGGTGAGGCGCTGCTGAGCCAGGGTGATTTTCCGGCGGCCCAAGCGGCCTTTGAAGCCGCCGTCAAGCTAGATCCGAAGATGAGCATCGCGGAATTGGGTTGGGGGCAGGCGCTGATGCGCCAGGGCAAGCTGGACGATGCGCTTCCGCATTACAAGCAGGCTGTGGCGCTGGATCCGGCGAACAAATCCTTTTTGATGGAAATTGGAACGGCACTGGCGAAATCCAGCCGGCAGCAGGACGCGGCCGATCTTTTTTTGCAGTTCCCCGATGACGCAGCCGCGCGTGAAACTTTGGGGAATTTGTATCTTGAAATGAACCGCCCCGCAGATGCCGTTGTCCAGTTCGAGGCTGCGGGCAAAATTTCTCCGACGCCCGCCAACCAGGTGGCGCTGGCAACGGCTTACCTGAAAAATAACCAGCCTGATTTGGCGCAGCCCATTCTGGAGCGCGCGCTGGCGGCGAATCCAAACGATTTTGACCTGCGCATGGTGGTGGGCCGGCTGCATCGCGACCGCCGCGAGTTTCCGCTGGCTGCCAGCTTGTTCCTTTCGGCCGCCAGCTTGCGGCCTGATTCCGTGAAGGCCTGGAATGAGGCCGCCACCTCCTTCATGCTGGCGGAAAAATATCCCGAGGCCCTGGCCGCGTTTGACAAAGTTCGCGCATTGCATGCGGAAAACCCCGGAGACTTGTTTTTTCGGGCCATCGCGCTGGACAAGATGCATCAGGTGAAGCCCGCCTTGGCCAGTTATCAGGCTTTTTTGCAGGTCAGCCAGGGAAAGTTCCCGGACCAAGAGTTTCAGGCAAGGCAACGCAGCAGAATCCTGGAAAAGGAGGCTAGTCGGTAATGTCACGTTCATTGCTTTTATTGGTGATGCTCAGTGCGGTGTTACCAGCACAGTCGCTTGTGGCGACGATTAATCAGGAACACGACCCCGCTAAACGGTCGGAATTGGCTTTGGCGTTGGCGGACGAATCGTTTGACAACGCGCGAGGCTATTACGATAAAGGCGCCATTGATAAGGGCGACACGGCGCTGGAAAATATGACGAATGCTCTGGATGTCTGCGTCAAATCGCTCGAAATCAGCAATAAAGCCCGCCTTTATAAACGCGCTGAGCTGAAGGTGGCTTACCTGCAGCGCCGCATGTCGGGCTTGGTGGCTGACCTGGGCGTTTCCGAGCGCGGCTGGGCTGAGCAAACCAAGCGCAAGCTGGAAGAAATTCACGACAAGATTTTAGACGGGGTCATGCGCAAGTGAAAGCCAGCCTGGCGGCGCTTCTTCTGTTTGCAGCCTGTTTTGCGCCGTGCCGCGCGCAGGATCGCGACTTTCTGACGCCGAACGAAGTGGACCAGATTCGCGAAGTGCAGGAGCCGAACGAGCGCCTTGCGCTGTACGTCAAGTTCGCGCGCCAGCGCATGGATTTGATCCAGCAAGTTCTGGCCAAGGACAAGCCGGGACGCAGCGTGTTCATCCATAACTATCTGGACGATTACACCAAGATTATTGAAGCCATCGATTCGGTTTCAGATGATGCCCTGCGGCATAACAAGAATATTGATCAAGGCAGCATTGCTGTTCTGAATGCCGAGAAAGAATTTCTGGTACAGCTCAACAAAATCCAGGACAGCGAACCCAAAGACCTGGATCGCTATAAATTTTTGCTCACGGAAGCCATTGACACCACTTCCGACAGCCAGGAACTGGGCAAAGAAGACAGCGCCAAGCGTGGCGCAGCGCTGGCCGAGGCCGATTCGAAGGAGAAGAAAGAGCGCGAAGCCATGATGCCCGCCAAAGAAGTGAAGGACCGGAAAAAGGATGCAGCCGCGCAGGAGGAACCGGCGCGCAAGATTCCTTCGCTGCTAAAACCGGGCGAACAGGTGGGCCAGCCGACGAAGCCGCAAGACTGACGTTTGTAGCGTAAAGTAGTAGCAGAGAATCCTTTGGGACATAGCCACAGTCACCACCCCACGGCCACCGGGTGGGTGCTTAAAGCTTCGCTGGCGGCCACGCTCACTTTTACCGCCTTTGAGGTATGGGCCGGATTCCGTTCCAACAGCCTTTCGCTGCTGTCGGACGCAGCTCACAACTTTACCGATGCCTTTGCGCTGCTGCTGGCCTTGATCGGGTTTTATGTCCAGGCGAAGCCGGCCGACCAACTGAGAACGTTCGGGTATCATCGCGCTGGCGTGGTTACCGCTTTTATCAATGCCGCCACGCTGGTGCTGATTTCGCTCTCTATCTTTTACGAAGCGGTGATCCGCCTGTTTCACCCCGAACCGGTGGACGACACCATGATGTTTTGGGTGGCACTGGCGGCGCTGGTGCTGAATGGCGGCATTATGCTGGGCTTGAACCGCGGCCAAAAAGACGACATCAATTTGCGCGCCGCGTTTATTCACATGCTGGGCGATGCCATCGGCGCGGGGGCCATCATTATCGGCGCGGTTGTCATTCGCTACAGCCACTGGACGTATATCGATCCCATCTTGTCGCTGGCCCTGGGCGGCTTGATTCTGTATAGCGCCTGGGATATTATCCGCGAATCGCTGAATATCCTGCTGGAAGGCCTGCCGCGCGGTTTGGAACTGCCCAAAGTGACGGAAGCGATGTCGGGAGTGGAGGGCGTTCTGGACGTTCACGACCTGCATGTCTGGAGCATCGGCTCAAACACCCACGCCTTGTGTTCGCATGTGCTGATCGACGACATGCCGCCGTCGGAAAGCGATGCCATTCTGAAGCGCATCAACACGAAGCTCTGCTCCATCGGCATCCATCATTCGACCATTCAGTTTGAGCATGTGCCGTGCGTGATGCGGGAACAGCCGTGCCGCATGGGCGCCGATCATGTGCATGAGCATGATCATCAGGCGCATGGCCACAGCCATAATCACTAACCGGTAATCAAGTCCAGCAGTTTTTGGCGCAACGCCGCTGCGGCTTCGCTGTCCGGTGCCACGACGAAAATGGTGTCGTCGCCGGCGACGGTGCCCACCACTTCCGGTAGATCCTCGTTATCCAGCGCCACCGCCAGCGTGTTGGCATTGCCAGGGGATGTGCGAATGACCACCATGTTTTGCGCCACTTTCACGTCCTGCATGTATTCGTCAATGACATCGGCCAGATCCGGGCCCGACCGCTCTGACGGCAGCGTGCGGTACCCGTCTGAAGTTTTGACCAAACCCATTTCGCGGATGTCGCGCGACAGCGTCACCTGGGTGGTTTGGACGCCATGCTGAACCAGTTCGCGGGCCAGTTCTTCCTGGGTATAAATCTGCTGGCTGCGGATTATATTCAGGATCTGGCCCTGGCGAAAGTTCTTGTTCATTTTTTCATCGCCGCCAGGCGCTGTTTGGCTTCGGCCAGCGCGCTCGCCACGGCCGAAGGCGCAGTTCCGCCGATTAAAGCGCGGCTCTTCATGCCTTCCACCGGATTCAGCAGGCGCGCCATTTCGGGCTTAAATTCGGGCGCGAATGCGGCGAGCGAAGCGCCGTCCCATTCGGCCGGCTTTTTGCCCGCTTTTACGCTTTCCAGAACGAGCGATCCCACAAGCTGATGCGCACGGTGAAAGGCGACGCCGCTGCGCGCCAGTTCTTCGGCCAGATCCGTTGCGACCACCCAGCTATCTTCCGCCGCGGCAGCCGGTTTCGCCGGATTCAGCTTGACCGATTCGGCGACCACCTTGGCCATGGCTAGCGCGCCGGAGGTCTGATGAAACGCGTCGAAGATGGGTTCCTTGTCCTCCTGCATGTCGCGATTGTAGGTCAGCGGCAAGCCTTTCATGGTCACGAACAGCGAAGTCAAGTCGCCAAATACGCGGCCGGATTTTCCGCGAATCAGTTCCAGGGAATCCGGATTCTTTTTCTGGGGCATCAGGCTGGAACCGCTGGTGACGCCGTCGCCCAGCGTGATCCATTCGAACTCTTCGCTGGAATACAAAATCCAGTCTTCCGACAGGCGGCTCAGGTGCAGCATGATGAGGCTGCACGCGTAAAGAAAATCGAGCGCGAAATCGCGGTCGGCCGAAACGTCCATGCTGTTGCGCGTGATGGCCGGGAATTTCATGTCGTCGGCAATCGCCTGGCGGTCAAACGGGAAACCGCTGCCGGCGAGCGCGCCTGAACCCAGCGGCAAAACGTTTGCGCGCTGGCGCGCCTGTTCCAGACGCTCAAAATCGCGCGCAAACATTTCAAAATACGCCAGCAGATAATGCGGCCAGAGCACCGCTTGCGCGCGGCGCAGATGGGTGTAGCCGGGAATGACGGCGTTCGGGTATTGATGGGCCAATTCCAAAAGCGCGGCCATCAAGTCTGCCAGCAGCGCCAGCAAAGTATCGGCCGACGCGCGCAAATATAGGCGCGTGTCCAGCGAGACCTGTTCATTGCGGCTGCGCCCCGTGTGAATTTTGCCGGCGAGCGCGCCCACTTTTTCGCCCAGCTTGCGAATGACGAAGGTGTGAATGTCTTCATCATTTGCGCCGTCCAGATATTTCGGGTCTTGGGCTTCCGCGCCGATTTCAGCAAACGCCTTCACCAGCCTGGCGCATTCGTCGTTTGTCAATATTCCCGCGCGCTGAAGAGCTCGCGCAAACGCTTGCGAGCCCTCCACATCGGCATGAATCAGCTTGCCATCGAAATGCAGCGAACCGGAAAACTGTTCGAACACTTCCGAAGGCCCGGTTTCAAATCTTCCGCCCCAGAGTTTCATCTGCTTACTTCTTCAGGGACGCCTGCACCTTAATAGGCAGGCCGATGATGTTGATAAAGCCCAGCGCGTCCTTCTGATCATAGCTTGCGCCCATGGTGAAGCTGGCAATGTCCAGGTTGTAAAGCGAATTCGGGCTCTTGCGGCTGACCGGCTCCAGGTTGCCTTTATAGAGGCGCATGGTGATTTCGCCCGTCACCGGCTTGGTGACTTCAGCGAAGAAGGCGTCCAACGATTCGCGCAGCGGCGTAAACCACAGGCCGTTGTAAACCATTTCGGCGTAATCGAGCGCCACTTTCTGTTTGTAGTGAAGCGTGGTGCGGTCCAGCGTCAGCGCTTCCAGTTCGCGCTCGGCCGCCATCAGGATCGCGCCGCCCGGGGTTTCATAACAGCCGCGCGACTTCATACCGACAAAGCGGTTTTCGACCAAGTCAATGCGGCCGATGCCATGCTCGCCGCCCAGCACGTTCAACTGCTCCAGCAGCGAAACGGCTGTCAACTGCTTCTGGCCGTTGAGCGAGACTGGAATGCCGCTTTCAAAGCCGATGGTGATATCGGCCGGCTTGTTCGGCGCTTCGGCCGGGCTCTTGCTGAGCATCCAGATGCCGTCCGGAGCGGCGTTGGCCGGGTCTTCCAGTTCGCCGCCTTCGTGCGAAATGTGCCAGATGTTGCGGTCGCGGCTGTAAATTTTGGCCGTCGATTGCGCAATGGGCACGTTGTGCTTGGCCGCGTATTCAATGGCGTCTTCGCGGGAAGTGATGTCCCAGTCGCGCCAGGGCGCAATCACGTTCAGGTGCGGCGCGATGGCTTTATAGGTCAGCTCAAAACGGACCTGGTCGTTGCCCTTGCCGGTGCAGCCGTGGGCCAACGCATCGCAGCCGGTGCGCAGCGCGACTTCGGCCTGGCGCTTGGCCAGGAGCGGGCGCGCGATGGACGTGCCCAGCAGATATTTATTCTCATAAACCGCGCCCGACCGGACCAGCTTCCAAAGATATTCGCTGACAAATTCCTCGCGCATATCCTCCACATGCACTTCGGATGCGCCGGTCTTCAGCGCCTTTTCTTTCAGGCCGTCCAGTTCTTCGCCGCCTTGCCCGATGTCGCCGCAAACGGCCACAATCTCGCAGCCGTAGTTTTCCTTCAGCCACGGAATGATGATGGATGTATCCAGGCCGCCCGAATAGGCAAGCGCCACTTTCTTTGCTGTTACTTTGCTCACTTTTGTCTCCCAATTTACGTGCGGGCACACTACGCCTGCACACCTTCACTAGTCTTATTGATTGTTATTTACAGCAGCGTCAACAAGGCAGCCTTCTGCACATGCAGCCGGTTTTCCGCCTGGTCAAAGACCACGGATTGCGCGCTTTCCACCACCGCGTCCGTCGCTTCCTGTCCGCGCTTGGCAGGCAGGCAGTGCATGAATAAACTGTCCTTGCGCGCTTTTTCGAGCAGCGCCTCGTTTACTTGGTAAGGCCCGAAAATCCGCTTGCGCTCATCTGCTTCCGATTCCTGGCCCATGGACGCCCAGACGTCGGTGTAAACCGCGTTGGCGTTCTTCACAGCGTGCGCCGGGTCGTTTGTTATTTCAATGACCGCGCCGCTTTGGCGGCCCAGTTCGATTGCTTTTTCGGTAATGAACGCTTGCGGCTCATAGCCAGCCGGTGTGGCCACCGAAATATGAATGCCTAGGCGCGCGCAGCACAGCATCAGCGAATGCGCCACGTTGTTGCCGTCGCCGGAATAAGCCAGCTTCAATCCGCGCACGCGGCCAAAATGCTCGCGCAGCGTGAAGACGTCGGCAAGGGCCTGGCAGGGATGATAAAGATCGCTCAGCGCATTGATAACGGGCAATCCCGACCAGCGTGACAGTTCGTCCACGGTTTCCTGGGTGAAGGTGCGGGCCACGATTCCATCCACCCAGCGGGCCAGATTGCGCGCCACATCGGGGAGCGGTTCGCGGTCGGCAATCATGCCGATCTGGGTGACGCAATCGCCGCCCAGTTGCTTGATGGCCAGCTCAAACGTCATGCGCGTGCGCAGGGAAGGCTTTTCGAAAAGCAGCGCGATGTAGCGGCCCTTCAGCGCGGTGGCAAAACGCGGACGCGACTGCTTGACTTGTTCGGTGAGGTCGAGCAGGGCGTTGAGCTGTTCAACGGAGAGATCGAGGTCCTGGCGAAGGTTCAAAACTCCGGCGTGGGATTGAGGCTGGTGGACGTGAGCGGCCATGGGAACTCCTTCGAGTGAATGTTTATTCACTGTTATGAATAATTACACATTCGGAGCGTGAAAGTCTACTGTTGAGATTCAATAATTAAGAATTGCTCTACCAAACGGATTTCAGGCCGGAGTAGCGCCCGAACTGCCGATCTGCGCCAAGCAAGGTGAGGTTCTCGGCGATCGCCGTGGCGATGATCATCCGGTCGAAGGGATCGCGATGGTGCGGCGGCAGCGAAAACATTTTAAGGGCGTGGCGGGCGGTGAACGGAATGACCGAAAGGGCCAGGTCCTTAATTGCCTTGTTCAGATCGCCCGTTGTGATCTCAATCCTGCCTGACGTGTTTTTGATCGCAATTTCCACCAGAGAAATCGCGCTCACCAGTCGGTCAATCTCAGGATCTAAGAGTAAGGATCGGACTTTCTTGGGCAGCTCCTCGCCCAGATAGGCCAGCACGATGACCTGCGTATCCAATAACAGCCGTCTGGGTTCAGTATCGGCCATCGATGAATGCCTCCATTTCCTCATCCGTCAGCGGGTCGGCCCAGCGGGGATCAATAATCTTGACCTTTCCTTTTCCAGTGCCTAGTTTGGGAACGGGACGCTGAGGTGCAGACGGCGGTCCCAACTCGGCAACCGCGCGTTTGTGAAGCTGAATCACGATTCGTTCGCCCTGGGAAACGTATTTAAGCAATTCGGGAAGGTGTTCTCGCGCGTAGGAAGAACTGACCGTTTTCATACCGTTCGATTGTACAATGATTTTGTACGAGAGTGAGCGTCGGTTTGCACATGCTGTCCATCCCTGCTAAACTCTTAGATTGCGCCCGCTTTTAGCTGGCCGGAGTCTCTTAAAATGTCTAAAGTTTGTGAATTATGCGGTCGTGGACCGCAGTATGGCCACCGCGTGAGCCACGCTCATAACATAACCAAGCGCCGCTGGAATTTGAACCTGCAAACCGTTCATGCCGTGGTGAAAGGTGCCGGGAAGCGCGTGCGCGTTTGCACTTCCTGCATTCGCAATGGCAAAGTCCAAAAGGCAGTCGCCGGGACCTCCACGCTGCGCGCCGCCGTTGCTCAGTAACTTCCGTTCATTCATGCAGTTTTATTCATAATCTGCTATCAATAGCAGATTATGATACGGCTTGGCCTGTTGCTTGTTCTTATTGCTGCTGGAAGCGCGTCGTCGCATTCGCTGGACGATGACGAAGCGCCCGTTCGACTGCCTAGCGGCAAGCAGATTACCCCGCTTTCTTCGCCGCATTCGAAACTCCAATACCTGAATCCCGGCCTGACGGACTTCCCTCATTACATCGCGGGACAGCCGATGTCGACCGTGGTCAGCCCTGACGCCAAGACGCTGCTTCTGCTTACCAGCGGTTTCAACCGCATCAACGACACGGCGGGCAAAGTCATTGAATCGGCTTCGCGGGAATATGTCTTCGTCTTCGACATTTCTGCCGGTTTCCCCAAACAGACGCAAGTCCTGAAAGTGCCGAACACCTTCGCCGGAATCTGTTTTTCCGCCGATGGCGATCACTTCTATGTTTCGGGCGGCAAAGACGACGACCTGCATACCTTCAGCCGCGGCGGCAATGACTGGCAGGAAGACGGCGCGCCCATACCGTTCGGCCACAAATTCGGTCTCGGCTTTCACCCAACGGGCGACCCGCTGGCGTCCGGCGGAGTGGCAGTTTCGCCCGACGGCAAGACCGCTATCATCGCCAACATTTATAACGACTCACTGACTTTCGTCGACCTGGCGACACGCAGTGTCAAAGCCGAACTCGATTTGCGTCCTGGCAAGAACAATCCGCGCGACCGCGGCGTGGCTGGCGGCGAATATCCGTTCTGGGTAACGATCACCAGCAATTCCACGGCGTTTGCCTCCAGCCTGCGCGACCGCGAAATTGTCAGAATCGATTTCACTTCCAAACCCGCTATCACAGCACGCATCAAAGTTCCGGGCAATCCCAGTAAGATGATTGCCAATCGCGCGGCCACGCTGCTCTATGTTGCCCAGGACAACAGCGACACAGTCTCCGTCATCGACACCGCCAGCAACAAAATCATTCACAACATCGTCACCACCGCTCCCGCGTGGCTGCTGGCGCACCCGGCGCAATACACAGGCAGCGATCCCAATTCGCTGGCTCTTTCACCCGACGAAAAAACGCTCTATGTCACCAACGGCGGTTCCAATTGCGTCTCCGTGATCCAGTTTGGCGATCATCTCGAAGTAACTGGACTTTTGCCCACGGGCTGGTTCCCCAATTCCGTCAGCGTCAGCGCCGACAACAAATTTCTCTACGTGGTTAACACCAAAACCATGCCTGGTCCCAACAAAGAATTTGGCCTGCGCGAGAAAAAGGCAGGGAAGACGCTGCCCGGTCCCGCCATTCTGGGCGCGGCTCAAAACGAATACATTCTGCAATTGGAAAAAGGCAGCCTGCTCACCATTCCCATGCCCGACGCCGCCACCATGCGCCATCTGACGCGCGTGGTGGCGGCCAACAACAACCTCACAGCCAAGACCGACCCGCATGACCAACAAGTGATGGCGGAACTGAGGAAGCGCATCAAGCATGTCATCTACATCATCAAGGAAAACCGCACTTACGACCAGGTTCTGGGCGACTTAGGCCGGGGCAACGGCGACCCGGCGCTGACTGAATTCGGCGAAGCCATCACGCCCAATTTTCACGCCATCGCGCGGCAGTTTGTGGACTTGGATAACTTCTATAACTCGGGCGAAGTCAGCGGCAACGGCTGGCCTTGGAGCACTTCCGGCAAAGAATCGGACTACGGGCAAAAGGCGGTGACTCTCAATTACGCCAATCGCGGGACCAATTATGAATATGAAGGAGTCAATCGCGACATCAACGTCGGCTTGGCCACGCAGGCGGAGCGAACGCAGGCCAATCCAAAGACTCCGAACGATCCGGATCTGCTGCCCGGCGCCAGCAATGTCTCCGCGCCCGACGGCCCCGCGCACACGCCTCCAGAGAAGGGATACATCTGGGACGCGGTGCTGCGCAAGCACCTCACCTTCCGCGAATATGGCTGCATGAGCGACATGGAACTGGGCGCGCCGCGCGAACCGCACGCTTTCGAAAAGAAGGTGATTATGTCGCGCCCGGCGAATCCGGAGCTCTACAAATTCGGCGATCCTTACTTTCCGGGCTTCGATCCCGGCTATCCCGATTTCTATCGCGAAGCCGAATGGGAGCGCGAATTTGATCTGTACGTGGCCAACAAAAATCTGCCGAACTTTGAAATTGTCCAGCTTCCGGTGGACCACATGGGCAATTTCGACACCGCCATTTCCAAAGTGAACACGCCGGAGACGCAGCAGGCTGACAACGATTACGGCGTGGGTCGCCTGATTGACCGCGTGGCCCACAGCCCCTACAAAGACTCCACCCTTATTTTTATTGTCGAAGACGATTCACAGGACGGCCCCGATCATGTGGACGCTCATCGCTCCACCACTTACATCATCGGCCCGTATGTGAAGCACGCTGCGGTTGTCTCCACTTACTACACAACAGTTAGTCTGGTGCGCACCATGGAGGATGTTCTGGGTTTGGATCACCTCAACTTAAACACCGCTACGGCCGCGCCCATGACTGCCGTTTTCGACTTATCGCAAAAAGACTGGACTTTCGAGGCAAAACCCTCGGCCGTGCTGCTGAAGACCGACTTGCCCTTGACTCCTGCCGCGCGAGCAGCCGCGCAAGTCTTGCCTGACGTGCCCATTGCGCACCAAGCCGATTATTGGGCCGAACAGACTAAGGGGTTTGATTTCAGCGCCGAAGACCGAATTGATGCCGACAAATTCAACCGCATCGTGTGGCAAGGACTCAAGAACACCCCGTATCCTTTCGGTAGCCAGTAAAACTATCACAGAACTGTAACGTGCTAGCAATTTTGCGCTGTTACACTCGCCCTATTACATGAGGGGAGTTATTCTTTGAAATTCAAGTTATTACGTCTTTTTGCGTTAGTATATGTAGCCGCGCTGCCATTAGGAGCGCAATCGACTTACGGAACCATCATTGGAACTGTAAAAGATCCGTCGGGAAGCGCGGTGCCATCCGCGACGGTTGTTCTCACCAACCTGGACAAGAACGAAACCTTGAAAGCCGCCACCAATGCCAGCGGCAATTATGAGCTGCTGAACATTCTTCCGGCGCATTACAGCCTCAGCGTCAGCGCCAAGGGCTTTGAAACATTCACCGCCACTGACATCCTGCTGGTCTCGCGCCAGACGCTGCGCATTGACGCCGCTCTTCAAGTGGGCCAGATTTCGCAATCGGTGACAGTGAACGAATCGGAAGTGGGCGTGATTTCCACCGATTCGCAGGTGATTCAGGAAACCTTCACGCCGCAGCAGTTGCAAGACCTGCCCGCCAACGTGCGCGCGGCCGGCAACACCAGCCCCTACAATTTCCTCCAGGCGCTGCCCGGTGTGCAGCCTGACGATTCCGGCAATTTCTCCATCCAGGGCGGAATTCCTTCGCAAACGCAGTATTCGCTCGACGGCATCTCTGTCACCGATGTCACCGGAAACCAGCCGCTGACCAACGCCTTCCCTTCGTCTGAATCCATTGCCGAAATCAAAGTTCAGGGCGTTGGCAGCCCTGCCGAATATGGCCAGGTGGGCGACGTCACCACGGTTTCGAAAAGCGGAACCAACGAAGTGCATGGCGGCCTGTTCTGGTATTCGCAGAATGCCGCGCTGAACGCGATTAACTACGGTTCCACCGAAAAGCCTAAGCTGATCGCCAACGATTTCGGCGCCACCATCGGCGGCCCGGTCATCATTCCTCATCTCTACAACGGCAAGAACAAAACCTTCTACTTCGGGACTTATGAAGGCTTCCGTTACCCGCAGAGCAGCACCGTTCAGGACACCGTGCCAACGCAGGCCATGCGCAAAGGCAACTTCTCGGCCGAAGGCGTTACCGTCACCAGTCCAACGACGGGCCAGCCGTATCCGAACGACACCATCCCCACTTCGTTAATCAATCCAGTCGCCTTGAAAGTGCTGACGCTTTTCCCGCTGCCCAACACCGGCGAAACCACCAGCGTTCACGCCGCTAACTATGTGGTCAACAAGGACACCAGCTACCAATCCGACCAGTACGACATCCGCGTCGACCAATACTTAAACAGCAAGCAATCCGTATTCGCGCGCTGGACTTACAAGAATATCAACTCGATTTCCACCAACAACTTGCTGGTTCCTTCTAACTCGAACCCCGATATCTACCATCTGTTTGTCGCGGCATGGAATTACTCCATTTCGCCCACGGTGTACAACGAATTCCGCTTCGGCTTCACCACCGAAGACACCGGCTATTCGAACTCTTACAACGGATCTGCTTTCGAGCAAAGTCTCGGTCTCCAGGGTCTGATTGGCTTGCCCGCCTTCTTCAACGGCCTGCCGGAGGTTGACATCAGCAACCTCACCGGACTGACCGCCGACCGTTTGCAAGGCATCACCCACAGCCGCACTTATCAGGCCGTCGACAACATCACCTGGAACAAGGGCGCCCACACTGTCAAGTTCGGAGTGGACTATCGCCACATTCAGGCGGTCGATCCGCTCGGCTTCCTGGGCGGTGATAACTACGGCAACTTTCAGTTCAGCGGCCAGTTCACCGGTGCGCCCTTCGGCGACTTCCTTGAGGGCATTCCCAGCCAAACCGCCTTCGATAATGTGCAGCAGGATAACAACGGCAGCAGCAATCACTACAACGCCTACATTCAGGATTCATTCCGCGTTAACCCAAAGCTGACGCTGGAATATGGTCTGCGCTTTGAATTCCACCCCGGCTATACCGACGCTTCGGGCAACATCGGCAACTTCAATCCTGGTGTCGCCAAGTCAGGCGAGGTGATTTATCCGGACGGTTCATCCGGCCTGCTGGCCACCGGCTTTCTGCAGAGCGCAAATGCCTGCCCGACGCTGAACAGCACCGTCGGACCCAGCCTGAACGGCGCGCCTTGCACGCCGGTTCTGGCCGCCAGCGTGGCCGGACTGCCCAACAGCCTGCGCACCGCGCCCAAGCGCTTCATGCCGCGCTTCGGCTTCGCTTACCGGCCCTTTGGCAATAAGACAGTTTTCCGCGGCGGCTTTAGCCTGTACAACACGGAAGTGCTGGGCTCCATTTATTACGCGCTGACCGGCACGCTGCAATCGGCCACGTACACGTACAACAACAGCATCGTCAACGGCGTCCCGCAAATCACCTGGCCCAATGTGAAAACCGGCGGATCAGGCATCACAGTCGCGCCCGCCGGAACCGATTATTTCGGCACGGCCAACCAGATCAACTACAAAGATCCGTACACCATGCAATGGAACTTCTCCATTGACCATGACCTGGGCTTCAACACCGGGCTGCGCGTTTCTTACATCGCCATGGAGACTCGCGACTTAGTCTGGGCGCCTAACTTGAACCAATCGTATTACTCCACCACTTACTTTGTGGATCAGCCGCTGAGCAGCCGCCCGTTCCCGAACTGGGGCGTGGTGAACACGCGCGCCAACGGCGCGGATGCCAATTACCAATCGGCGCAAGTGGAGGTGAATCACCGCTACAAGAACGGCCTGACGCTGAACAGCGCTTACACGTTCGCCAAGAACTTGGCGGACAACGCGGGCTACACCACAGGCAGCGGCGGCGGGCTTTCGTTCGCCGGAGAGAACGCTGGCTCGCGCACCATGGACGCCGACAATTTGAAGGCTGAATACGGCCCGGTGGCCGGCACGCGCCGCAACCGCTGGATTTCGTCTTTCGTCTACGAACTGCCGGTGGGGCGCGGCCGCATGTTCGGCGGCAACATGAATCACATCACCGACGCGGTGATCGGCGGCTGGCAGTTGAGCAGCATTTTTCTGATCCAGTCCGGCCCGTTCCTGACGCCTTACTTCAGCGGCGGCGACCCCTCCGGCACAGGCTCAGGCATCATCGGGCGCGCGCAAGCGCCTGACATCATCGGCAATCCGACGCTCAGCAATCCCACCGCCAATAGCTGGTTTAACGCTTCAGCCTACACTTGCCCCGGCACTCCGGGCTGGGTGGCTGGAACGCCTTGCCTCATTGGCAATCCCGGCTATGGCGCGCCGATCGGCCGCTTCGGCGACGCCGGCATGGGCACCGTCATCGGCCCCGACACCGTCAATCTGAACGCGGGTCTCTCGAAGAAGTTCTATCTGGGAGAGCGGGTCAAAATCAAGATTGAAGGCTCCTTCACCAACGTGCTGAACCACGTCAACCTGGCCAACCCCATTCTGGCCATTGACAGCAGCAGCGTGGGCCAGATCACCAGCGCGCGCGGTTCCGATTTCGGCGGCAGCCGCACGGGCCAGGTGGGCGCACGCATCGACTTCTAAGTCTTCGCTCCCTGTTTGGGACACAGCCGGAGCCTTCGCCAGTCTATTGAGAAGGCTCCGGATGTGATTTTGGCAATGACGCCGGAAGCCGTTGCTGGGGTTGCCCAGATGGCTGCCGCGCAGGTTGTTGCAGAACAGGTGGGCGTAGCGCAGATTGTCGAGTTCATTGCCGCCGCCCTTGCTCCTGGGCAGGTAATGGTCGACGGTGCGGCGCAGCTTGGGGTGGTCCGCAAACGGCAGACGGCAGATCCAGCAATTCGGATAGATGGCGGCGAGTATTTCCCGCTTGCCCGCGATCGGCATGGGACACCATTAAGCTCTCGAAAGGAGAGTGCATCAGGCGGGGGAGTTCTCTCTTAAACATGCGGTATCAGTGCCTCCGCCGTTGCTTTCGCCCGGCTGCTCCACTGTTCAATGGTGCCGATCAGCTTCAGCAGTTCAATCGGCTTGGATAAAAAATCGTCCATGCCGGCGTCCAGGCAGCGGCGGCGGTCGTCGCCAAAGGCGTTGGCGGTGAGGGCGACAATGGGCGTGCGTTGTCCGCGCGCCGCTTCCCGGTTGCGGATTTGCGCGGTGGCTTCATAGCCGTCCATGTCGGCCATCTGGCAATCCATCAGGATCAAATCGTAGGCGGTGGATTCCCAAAGCTCGACCGCCAGACGGCCGGAGGGAACGATGTCCACCTGGTAGCCGGCTTTTTCGAGCATCGTGCGGATGACAATCTGGTTCACCCGATTGTCTTCGGCAACCAGGATTTTCCCGGCTAACGCGCCGGGTTCCGGGACCTCTGTCTCCAGATGCGCGGATTCTTGCGGATGGCCCAGGGCCTCGCAGATGGCCGACAGCAGGCGCGCCTCGCGCAGCGGCTTGGTCACGTAGACATGAATGCCGTATTCCTTGGCGCGCCGCGCGTCGGCGTAATCGCGAAAGGAGGTCAGCATCATCAGCGGCAGGGTTTCAAAATCCGGGTTCTGGCGAATGCTTTTCGCCAGTTCCAGGCCGTCCACGTCTGGCATTTGCAGATCCAGAATGCCCAGATGCGGGGCTTCCTGGCGCGCCGCCATTTCGGAAAGCGTCGCCAGAGCTTCGCGCGCGCCGGCGGCGCTAAACACTTGCATGCCGTGGTGGCAAAGCTGCTCTTCCAGGATGCGCCGGTGCGGCAAATTGTCGTCCACCACCAGAATCTTCTTGCCAGCCAGATCGCGCGGAGCAGCGGGCGGCGGCGGAACTTGCGCGCTTTCCGCCAGCGGGACTTCAAACCAGAAGCTGCTGCCTTTGCCCGGCCGGCTGAAGAGTCCGATTTCGCCATTCATCAGTTCCACCAGGCGCTTCGATATCGCCAGCCCCAGGCCGGTGCCGCCATGCTTGCGAGTGGTGGAACTGTCGGCCTGGCTGAAGCTTTGAAACAGGCGCGCTTCCACTTCCTTGCTGATGCCGATGCCGGTGTCGCTGACCGTGAAACGGACGCGCGATCCTTTGTCTCCTGGTTGCTGCTGTGCTTCCACGCAAACCGTGATTTCGCCTTTTTCGGTGAACTTGATGGCGTTGCTGAGCAGGTTCAGCAGTATCTGGCGCAGGCGCGTGGGATCACCCATGACACCCAGCGGGACATCACGCTTGAAGACCAGGCAGACTTCCAGATTTTTCTTTTCCGCCAGGCTGGTGATCAGGTCCAGCGTCTCTTCCACCAGCGAGCGCAGGCCGAAGGCGCAGCATTCCAGTTCCAGCTTGCCGGCGTCGATCTTGGAGAAGTCGAGGATATCGTTCACGACATTCAGCAGAGCGTCGCCGGAGTCGCAGATGATATCCAGAAACTGCTGCTGTTCGCTCGACAGCGGGGTGCGTTTCAGGATATTCGCCATGCCGATAATGGCGTTCAGCGGGGTGCGAATTTCATGGCTCATGTTGCTGAGGAAGTGGCTTTTCGCCACCACGGCGGATTCGGCGGCTTCTTTGGCGCTGCTTAAATCGGCGTGGACGCGGAACCGGTCAATGCCGATGGCGATGCCGTCCGCCACGGCCGCCAGATTGGCCAGGACATCGTCTGAAAGCGCATGGCGGGCAAACATGGCCATCACGCCGACCAGCCTGTCGTCGACAATCAGCGGATGGCCGGCGAAGGACACCATGCCTTCGCGCTTGGCCCATTCTTTGTCGCCGACTCGCGGGTCGGTGGTCACGGAGTTGGTCAGGTGCGGCCGCCGCTCCTCGGCAATCAGGCCGATTTTGAACTTGCCGACGGGCACGTGGGCGTGCGGGCCGTCCAGGTGGGTGTAGAGGCCGGCGCTGGCCTGCAAATCGAGCACCGTTCCTTCCTTGTTCAGGGTCCAGATGCGCGCGAAGGCGGCGCCCAGATGACGAACCAGCGCATTGGAGCATTTGTCGAGAAGATCCTCCACGGTGCGGCCATGCGTGATAGCCGTGCCGATTTCGCCGGCCAGCGCTGTTAGGCGCATCCGGGTGGCGGCGGCTTCCTCGGCTTCTTTGAGGTGCGTGGTGTCGCGCAGGATGGCGATCCAATGAGTCTGGCCAGCGAGCGGGAGTTCGCTGATGGTGATGTCGAGAGCGCTGATCGAGCCATCTTGGCAACGGGCTAAGGCGTCCCTGGATACTCCGGCGTATTCCTCTAGGGAGGGGATGTCTCCTTCGGCGAAAAGTGAGCGGAAGGGGCGGCCGGGAAGATCGGAGACCTGGTAGCCCAGGATGAGGCCGGTGGCGGATTTTGCGGTCTCAATAATACCCGATTGGCTCAGCGAGAGCACGCCGTACAGAGTTCTATGCCGAATATCGATGAGTTTGATGAGAGCTTGCACCGGGATCAGTTCAGGCGATTACATAGTGTCGGCGGGAGGGCGGGCCTCTCATGCCCATACAGGCGCCAGCAAAGATAACTCCGGGTAAGCTGGTCAAAGGACGGGCGAACAACGAACATTGTTGGAGGGTCGTCTTGAAGCCGCCGCCCTGCAACAACCGGAAGTGCGAGTCCTCCGCGAATTATTACTGAAGCTGGGCGGCATCGAATTAGTGGTGCCGCCCAAGCCAGATCCGGATTTGCCTGACTTGCTCGTTTCCGGTCAGGTAACAGGCGGTTCAGTCGTCCTAAAGGAGCTTGAGGAAGGACGTTGCCACGAGAATGTGGCCGAAATGTGGGTCGACAAAAAATACGATCTGACGGCGGTAGCGACCGGATATGCTTTGAGCGAGGACGGCCTATGGCGTCAACACTCTTGGGGTATACGCAATGGTGAAATCGTCGAAACCACTGCGCTGCGGCTGAAGCATTTCGGCAAATCCATGCATGGAAGCGATGCCGATGAATTCGCTCGCGCAAATGAAGGTGACCTTGCTGACCGGCGCTGGCGGCGTTTGCCCGAAGTTTGGTTTCGCCTTGAAAAGGACGACGATGGCTATCCGCCGAAAGAGTGGGAAGGATTGAAATCCGAAAAAACCGGGCAGCCCGATACGTACAAAATTAAGAACGTGCCATTCTTTGCGCGGGATGTGGCCTACGACGACGAAGTTCAAGCTGTGGTCGCCGAAGAAGGCGATTATCTCGCCTACAGTACGGTTCGCCTCTGGATGACGAGCGAGAACGAGGACTCAGGCGCGTTAACAACCTATCTTTCCGACCGCGCCTGTTTGGTTGAATTTGCGCCAAACTTCGGGAACAGGCTTGTTGCGGTTGGAATTCCGAGGGCAGTGTTTTCCGAAGTATAGGCTTTCATCACGGCTGGACGCGAGAAGGGCTGCTGGGACGCCCAACATGGGTACAGTGACGAAGATTAGCTCACTAGATCGAAGACGCGGGATAACGGGACGGCTTTTCCGCCTAGCCCTGAGGGCAAGGTGAGCGTCTTGTTAGTGGACAGGTTGAGGAGCCGGATTTCCTTGTCGCGAACAATCTTGATTTCCTGGGTCTTGGGATTGACTACCCAGGCCTCAATGCCGTGTTCGCTATAAAGTTCGACCTTCGATTCCACTGCTTTCTTGCGATTGCCTGGTGACAGGACCTCCACGGCCAAGATCGTCGCCGTTCCGTCCGGGTAGCCGCTGGAGGCGCGCGCCTTTTTCCAGGCTTCCTGCGAAGTGACAAACACGTCAGGGCTGGGCATACTCGCCAGTGCGGGGAAACGAAGATTGACCCGCTGAGCGACCTTGAACTGTTTCCCCACTGCGGAGCAGAGCAATTTATAAATGTTGTCTGCGATATCAAAGTGCAGGGGTTTGGGTTCAGGAGACACAATGATCCTGCCGTAGACGAGTTCGTCGCGGTAGCCCGCAGGAGCTTTAAACTTCAGGTATTCCTTGATCGTTACAGGATGCGAACTGAGCGCGCTGGCCATACCTTTAACTTAGCCCAAGCCGTCAAGCGACTATGGGTTCTTTTTCGATCTCGGGCACCACTTCAATCGGGTGCTTGTATTTGCACTCGGCATTCGGGCATTGGGCCATGGGGCCAGCCTTTAAGAATTTTTCGATCATATACGCGCTGCCGCATTCGGGGCATTTTTCGGGGATGGGTTTGCCCCAGGCCACGAAATCGCATTCCGGGTAACGGTTGCAGCCGAAGAATGTCCGGCCGCGTTTGGAGCGGCGCTCCACCACTTCGCCTTCGCTGCAATTCGGGCAGGCGACGCCGATGGTCTTCTGCTTGACGAACTTGCAGGTGGGGTAATTGCTGCAGGCCACAAACTCGCCGTAGCGGCCATACTTCTGCACCAGATGATTGCCGCAGGTGGGACACAATTCTTCCAGTTTGACGTCTTTGCGCTGCTCGCCGCCGAGCTGCTTGGTGGTTTTGCATTCGGGATAGCCGGAGCAGGCGAAGAAGGTGCCGAAGCGGCCTTTTTTCAGGACCATGGGGCGGCCGCAGTTTTCGCAATATTCCTGCTCGTCCTGTTCGCCCAGGTTGGCGGCGTCCTGATCGGGATTCAGTTCCGGAGTTGGTTCCCGCGTGTTGGTGCATTCCGGATAGCCGGTGCAGGCGATGAAGCGGCCATGCTTGCCCCATTTGATGACCATGGGTTTGCCGCACTTCTCACAGATCTGGTCGGTGGGGGTTTCCATCCGCTTGATGTCTGTCATAGTGCGTTCGGCGTGCTCCAGATCTTTGGAGAAGCGGTTGTAGAACTCGCCCATGGCGACGCGCCATTCAATTTTGCCGTCTTCGATGTCGTCGAGTTCTTCTTCCATGCGCGCCGTGTATTTCACGTCGAACAGGTCGTTAAAGCTTTCGAGCAGCAGATCGCAAACCACCATGCCGAGTTCGGTGGGGACGAATTTGCCGCCTTCTTTTTTGACGTACTCGCGGTCCTGAATTGTGGAGAGAATGGACGCGTAGGTAGACGGCCGGCCGACGCCGTCGGCTTCCAGTTTCTTCACAAGCGTGGCTTCGTTGTAGCGCGGCGGCGGTTCGGTGAAGTGCTGCTCGGGCAGAAGTTCTTTGAAGCGCAGCGTCTCGCCTTCGGTGACGGCGGGCAGTTTCTTGACTTCGTCCTCGTCTTCTTCTTTGACGTCTTTGCCTTCTTCGTAGACTTTCAGGAAGCCCTCGAATTTCAGCACGCTGCCGGTGGCGCGGAAGATATACGCGGCCTTGCTCTTGCCGGGGGCGCTGATGTCGATGGTGGTCTGGTCCAGCAGCGCCGGGTTCATCTGCGAGGCGATGAAGCGCATCCAGATCAGGCGATAGAGCTTCAGTTCGTCTTCGGCCAGAAAGCTTTCAAGCGATTCCGGCGTGCGCAGAACAGAGGTCGGGCGGATGGCTTCGTGCGCATCCTGCGCGTCCTTTTTGGTCTTATATACGTTGGGCGAGGCGGGCGTGAAGGCTTCACCGTAACGTTCGGTGACAAAGGCGCGCACTTCGGTCAAGGCGTCGTCGGAAACACGCGTGGAATCGGTGCGCATGTAGGTGATGAGACCTGTGGCGCCGTCCGCGCCGATCTCTTTGCCTTCGTAAAGGCCCTGCGCCAGCATCATGGTGCGCTTGACGGAGAAGCGCAGCTTGCGCGAAGACTCCTGCTGCAGCGTGGACGTGATGAAAGGCGGAACCGGATTGCGCTTCTTCTCTTTGGTGGCAACGGATTTGACAACGTATTCAGCGCCGTCCAGGTCGCTGACGATTTCGGTGGCGGTCGCTTCGTTGGTGATGACGGGCGTTTCGTCGTTGCGCTTGAACAGGTGCGCGTTCAGCACCGGATTCTTTTTGGCGTTCAAGGCAACGTCAATAGTCCAGTATTCTTCCTTTTGAAAGGCGCGAATTTCGCGTTCGCGCTCGACGATGACCCGGACGGCGACGGTCTGGACGCGGCCGGCGGAAAGACCGCGGCGCACTTTGTCCCAGAGAAGGGGCGAAATTTTGTAGCCCACCAGGCGGTCCAGAACGCGGCGCGCCTGCTGCGCTTCCACCAGGTGAACGTTGACGGTCAGCGGCTTGTCGAACGCTTTTTTCACGGCGGCTGCGGTGATTTCGTTGAACATCACGCGGAAGATGGCCGGACGCGGCGTTTTGGTGGAATCAAGCTCTTCCTGCAAGTGCCAGCAGATGGCTTCGCCTTCGCGGTCGGGATCGGCCGCCAGATAGATGGATTCGCAGC